>Ga0302274_10001413_pt1 | contig 23042 bp, 26 predicted proteins | sample III_Bog_N2_1_FD_198755 | JGI IMG/M metagenome (GOLD analysis project Ga0302274, IMG submission 198755) | Peat permafrost microbial communities from Stordalen Mire near Abisko, Sweden - III_Bog_N2_1 | ecosystem: Environmental > Terrestrial > Soil > Wetlands > Peat | place: Sweden: Abisko...
ATCCAGCACGCTGTCCGGCTGATGCACTACCAGCGTCGGCGCCTCCGCCACAGTCTCCAGATTGCTGTCGGTGATGACTATCGCTACTTCGATAATGCGGTCGGTGTCCGGGAAAAGCCCGGTCATTTCCATGTCTAACCAGACGAGGTTGTTTTGATTTTGTGCCATAATTCGTGTCGCAAAAGAGTTGCCTGAACTGTCAGGCGCATATTGTGTCATATCTGGCGCGCAATGATGCCATCACCCCATACTAAATATCCATGACTGCATTCCTGTTTTCCGTACTATTTGCCAGCACACTACTGCTGACCACGCTGGCCAAATTATGGCTGGCGCGCCGCCATCTCGCCCACATCGCGGCGCATCGCACCGAAGTGCCGCAGGCCTTCCACGAAAAGATCGACCTGGCCGCACACCAGAAGGCGGCGGACTACACCAGCACCAAGACGCGTTTTGCCATGCTGGCGACCCTGTTCGATGCGGCGCTGTTGCTCGCCTTCACTTTGGGTGGGGGAATACAGTGGATCGCCGATTTCTGGCTGCATACCTTTGCCAGCCCCATTGCGCAAGGCATGTCCATCATCGTGTCGGTGCTGATACTCTCCTCGCTGCTGGAAACGCCGTTCGACCTGTACCGCACCTTCGTCATTGAAGCACGTTTCGGATTCAACAAGACGACGCTGACGCTCTACCTGGTTGATGCCCTGAAAAGCATGCTGCTCGGCGCTGTCATCGGCCTCCCGCTGCTGTTCGGCGTGCTGTGGCTGATGGAACGCATGGGGGTAAACTGGTGGCTGTATGTGTGGGGCGTGTGGGTGACCTTCAACCTGTTGTTGCTGTTCCTCTATCCATCGTTCATCGCGCCGCTGTTCAACAAGTTCCAGCCACTACAGAACGAAAGCCTCAAGGCGCGCATTGAGGCGCTGCTGCTTAAATGCGGCTTCACTGCCAGCGGGCTGTTCGTGATGGATGGCTCCAAACGCAGCAGCCATGGCAATGCCTATTTCACCGGCTTCGGCAAGACCAAGCGGATTGTATTTTTCGATACGCTGCTGTCGCGTCTCACTCCCAACGAAGTCGAGGCAGTGCTGGCTCACGAGCTGGGGCATTTCAAACGCCGTCATGTAGTAAAACGCATCGCACTCACCTTTGTCATGAGTTTGGGCTTTTTGTGGCTGCTGGCGCAACTAATGCAGGCTGACTGGTTTTACGCTGGACTCGGTGTCACCCTCCATTCGCCAGGCTCAGGACAGGCTTCGTCCACCGCACTGGCGCTGTTGCTATTCTTTTTGGTGCTGCCGATATTCAGCTTCCTGCTGCACCCACTAACCTCTGCCTATTCGCGCAAACACGAATTCGAGGCGGACGCCTACGCCGCGCAGCAAACCGATGCCCGCGACCTGAGCAGCGCGCTGGTAAAAATGTATCAGGATAATGCCGCGACATTGACGCCCGACCCGTTGTATTCTACGTTCTACGACTCACACCCGCCCGCGCTGGTGCGCATCAACAAACTGCAAACATTATGAGGATAACCTCCATGAAACGCATCGCCGCACTCATCCTGTCCTTTGCCGCCGCTAGCACAATGGCCACCCCATTTCCGGACGGCAACGTAGGAGCAGGCAAAAAGCTATTTGACGACAATAAGTGCGATAGCTGCCACATCGGCAAAGTCGGCGGCGACGGCAGCGCCATTTTCACGCGCCCCAACCGCATCGTGAATAACCCGCAGGAAATGGTAGATCGTCTGCATGTCTGTAGCGGCGCGGTGGGCATGACCCTGACCCAGCAGAAGGAACAGGATCTCGGCGCTTATCTCAACCAGACCTATTACAAGTTCAAGTGAGGACATCATGGGCGACATTTGCAACCTGACCGACAAGCAATGCAAACCCTGCGAAGGCGGCACAGCGCCACTGTCTCAGGATGAAGCCAAGACTCTGCTGAATCAACTCGATGGCTGGGAGCAGTATGAGCGCATCATCGGCAAAACCTTCGAGTTCAAAAACTACTACCAGACCATGGCGTTCGTAAACGCGGTGGCTTGGCTGTCCCACCGCGAAGACCACCATCCCGATCTAAACGTGGGCTACAACAAGTGCCACGTGGAATACTCCACCCATGCCATTAATGGCTTGTCGGAAAACGATTTCATCTGTGCCGCCAAGGTGGATGCACTGTTCAAAATTTGAGTTCAGCCATTCAACTTAAGAAATAATTAGCCACGGATTAACACGGATGATCACGGATTACTTCCAGCTTGTCCGCCTCGCGTCACTTTCTTTCCAGGTGATCCATAAACCCCATCAAACCCGATGGTTTATCTGTGTTGATCCGTGTTAATCCGTGGCTGACAACTCGTTGCATATCCAGGGACAAATCGTTGCCGCCTTCGGTCGCCGCTATCTGGTGGAACTGGCTGGCGGCGAATTACTGGCCTGCGTACCGCGCGGGAAAAAGAGTGAGGCGGCCTGCGGCGATATGGTTGAAATCCAGCGCACCGCCGCCCAATCATCCGATCTCAAAACTTCTGCGCAAGGCGTGATCGATCGCATTATCGAGCGCAAGACCCTGCTCTACCGCTCCGTCGCTTTCCGCGAAAAACTCATCGCCGCCAATGTCACCCAGATCATTGTCGTGGTTGCCGCCGAACCTTCATTCGATGACGAACTACTGGCGCGTTGCCTCATCGCCGCGCACGACCAACAACTGAGCACCTTGATCGTATTGAACAAATGCGATCTCGCCGCGCAAGCCGAAGCCGCCCGCAAACAACTCGCCCCCTACCGCGCCATCGGCTACAACGTGCTGGAACTATCCGCCAAACAGAACGCCGCAGCGCTGCTGCCCTTTCTGCAAGGCCACACCAGCGTTTTGGTTGGGCAGTCCGGCATGGGCAAGTCCACCCTTATCAACGCCTTGCTGCCGGATGCACAAATAGCCACCAGAGAAATTTCCACTGCCCTGGATTCCGGCAAGCACACCACCACCCACGCGCGTCTGTACCACCTGAACGCGGACAGCCATCTGATAGACTGTCCCGGAGTCCAGGCATTCGGGCTGCATCACCTGACTTTCGGCGACATCGAAGAAGGCTTCGCGGAATTTGACGCCTATCGCGGTCAGTGCCGCTTCAACAATTGCCGCCACTTGCACGAACCCGGCTGTGCCCTATGCATGGCAGCAGAAGCAGGAAAAATCAACGCGCGCAGATTGCAACTATTTCAGCAGATCAGCCAAGGCGGAACTTAACAGAGCGTTTGGATCAGAGCATAGTGACATGTAATTGTTAGCGCTTACCATCCCAGATTACTATCTATGGCCGCCACTTACCAGAAACTACCATGACCCAATCCCTGATATTTTCCCACCGTGGCGCCAACAAGGAGGCGGCGGAAAACACCCGTTCCGCTTTCGACAAAGCGTTGTGCTATGCGATTGATGGAATGGAGACGGACGTGCAACTTTCGCGCGACGAAGTTGCTGTGCTGTGGCATGACCGATTGCTTAACAAAGTTGGATTGCCTGACAAGCACATAGACGATTTTGATTTCGATCAATTGCGCGCCATGAATTTTGCCGCGCATTTTTCATCGGATGCCCCGCATGAAAGCATCATGAGCGTGCAAGAGTTTTTTGATGCCTACCGCAAGCGTTGCCGCCTGCTGATTGAAATCAAAAACCGAGAATGGGAAGCGCCAGAACGGCATGAAATAAAAGTTCGGCAAACGCTGGACATGATCGGAGCGGTTAATGATGACGCGATCATGGTTTCCTCATTCAATCTCGCCAGTCTGGTCTATGCCAACCAGTACAGGCCGGGATTCCCGCTCGTTTACAATTTTGAAGATGACCAGACACTGGCAGATGCAAAACAGGTTTTGGCTGCACAACCTTTTCTGCATGGACTATGCCTACCCATCGCGAGCCTTGATGAAACCATGGTCAAGCTGCTGCGCGCCCATGAAAAATGCATCGCCGTTTACACGTGCAACAGCGCCGAGGAGATCGACAAAGCGCTAAGATTGGGAGTGAATATTCTCATCAGCGATGTTCCGCAAAAAGCGCTGCAAATAAGGAATAGATGAAGCCAAATAATCTATTAGCCCGTCATTCCCGCGTAGGCGGGAATCCAGCAATAACGAACATCCCGCGAAGCGGGCAAAACCGTGATGCAGCCCCACTTTACGGGGAACTCTTTAATCATCTGGATTCCCGCCTTCGCGGGAATGACGCAGTTTTGTGCTAATGGACTTTTTTGGATGAAACGCGATTTCTCATCGTTATGTGACCGCCAGTTCGACCTGCTGGTCTGCGGCGGTGGCATTTACGGCGCATGGACGGCTTACGACGCGGCCTTGCGCGGCTTGCGTGTCGCCATCGTAGAGCAAGGCGATTGGGCCAGCGCGACTTCCTCGGCTTCCAGCAAATTGATCCACGGCGGCCTGCGCTACCTGGAGACCTACGACTTCAAGTTTGTTAAAAAAGCATTGCGCGAACGGCAGATGTTATTGAAAGCAGCACCACATCGCGTGTGGCCGCTACGCTTCGGCGTGCCAGTGTACGCGGACAGCCGCATCGGTACGGTTCAGTTAATGGCCGGATTGACCTTATATGATTTTCTTGCAGGAAGCTTAAACTCAGAGAGTAGCCATCATCGCTATAACGCTCAAGCTTTTGCCGAGCGCTTTCCTTTGCTTGATCCCGACAATCTGCAAGGCGGCTTTACTTATGCCGATGCGCAGACCGACGATGCACGGCTGGTGCTTGAGTTGATAGACGGCGCGATGGCGGCAGGTGCGGTGTGTGTGAATTATTGCAAACTGACTGATTTTCTTGAAACAAGTGGAAAAGTTTTAGGCGCGAGAGTTCAAAACCAACTCGACGGTATTACCGCAGAAATTCTTGCCCATCAAATCGTCAATGCCACCGGCCAGTGGACAACAGCAACGCAGGAAGGCAGCGGCTGGTGCCGCCTGACCAAGGGCATACATCTGCTGTTACCTGCGTCACTTGGTGGAGAGGCTTTGCTGCTGACGGCCCAATCCGATGGCCGTGTGTTTTTCATAATTCCCTGGTATGGGCTCACCCTCATCGGCACTACCGATACGGACTATCCGGGCGACATCAATCATGTTGCCGTCGAGGAGACCGATATCGCCTATCTTCTTGCCGAGGCCAATCATTATCTCAAGACAGCCTGGACTAAGGCCGACATCATCGGCAGCTACGCCGGTGTGCGCGTCATGAAGCATGACGACAAATCTGCCCCATCCTCCGCCAGCCGCGACTGGGAATTGAAAACCGCAAGCAATGGCGTACATTATTCCGTCGGCGGAAAAATCACCTCGGCGCGTGAAGATGCCGATCACATCGTAAATTTAGTGTGCGCACAGTTAAGCATCAACACGCCATGCCCAACCCGAGGCAAAAAATTCCCCTGGACGCCGGATGAAAATTATTCCGTGTGGCTGCCTGCCGCCAATGCCCAGGCAAAGCAACTCGGCGTTGATGAAGAAAGCGCCAAATGGCTTATCCGTCGGCATGGCAAACGGGTGGGCGAAATCTTCCGCATCATTGAACGCGACACCCAGATGTCCGAACGCATCCTACCTGCGCTGCCGTTCATTCACGCCGACCTGCTGTGGAGCGCCCGCAATGAAATGGTCGTTCATCTGGATGACCTGTTGCGCCGCCGCATGCCGCTGTTAATTCTGGCAAGGCTGACTGAAGACGATTTACGGCGTATTGCCGCTTTCGTTGCCGCCACGCTGGAATGGGATGAGGCCGCGCTAAACCGGGAAATCGAAACCTGTCGCCTATCATGGCCACACCCATAATCTCCACCATCGCGTGGCGCGGATACTGGAAGATTTTCATCGCGCATCCGCTATCGAACGCGTGTATCTCTCGGGCGGATTATCCGAACTGGTTTGCTTGCAGCAAGGCATTGCACAGTGTGCGCCATGTGATGTCTTCCGCCTGCGGCAAAAGGACTCCAGCCTGCAAGGTGTCGCACTACTCGCGGCTGGAATGCCATCGGCCTGTCACAGGGAAGCAGAAAAAATAAAGATCATGCAAAATGACCCATCCCTGCAGGAAAAATACTGTCGCTGGAAGGTGTGGGTCGATGATTTACTGGATTTATCCTGACAAAATGGGATACTGCCGATGAAGGTCGCCTAAGCGCAGCCAATAGCTGACCGCTATAGCTCTCATGTAATCAGTATGTTTATATACCTGCTACTATTCTGTTTTCATCTGAGGAAGTGATGATGCAAACAGGACTCCGTTTAGCGGCATTAGCGTTTATTCTGCTTTGTACCAACTCGCAATTTGTATTTGCCCAAGTCGACTGCTCAATTCTCGACCCTCGTGCGCAAGTATCGAGTAGTCTGGATGAAAAGATTTCTGCATCAGTCGGTACCTTGTATAAGATCGCTAAAGTAGGTGGTAGTTATGAAAGTAAAACTAAAACTGCGATTGAAAACCTCCAAAAAAACGCACCCATCTCAGAAAAAGGCTTAGTGCAATTACGTACACTTTACTTATTTTGTGGGATGGTGGCGAACGCAACTGATATTTCGACTGAACGAAAGGTTCAACTTTATAAAGGTATGATGAACCTAAATACGAAAGGAATTCCTGCAAAGACAGCCGAAAGGCGAATCGATAATCCCATACCGGAAAAGCCGACGCAGCAAGACATTACTGCCAAGGATTTAGATTGCGATGGAAACCCGATGCCATCAAATATGTCTACTAGTATTGTTACCAAAGGGGACTTAACTACCATTACAGATAAGAGCGGCAATAATACTTGGGTACTAACCGTCAGAAATGGTAGTGAAAGTGGCGGGGTAAACTGCTGGGTCAAACAACCTATCCAGCCAAACGAAAAGTTTAATGAAATTGCAAAAGACTCAAGTTGCGATAAAACTCCCCCTCCGTCAAACGCAACTACTGAGTGGGTCAAAAAGGGAGATTTAACTATCTTTACGGCGAAAAGCGGGGGCAACACTTGGGAGCAAACTCTTAAAACTAGTGGGGCGGAAAACAGTGTTTCTTGCTGGGTAAAGAAATAATGCAATCCAAGATAACTCAGTGGATGACTTCAATTTTACTCAGGCGTTGAACAACTGCTTCGGGCCGACACCAGCCTTCAGTGCTTGTTTTCCGAGCCACCAAAAAACCTGGCTAGGCTTTCTGCTTGACCGCAAGTATCGTCGGATCAAAGGATTTTGATTCCAGATTCGTACCATCCCGTGCTGCGGTTTACCAAATACACCACCGATAACATCACCGGCACTTCGATCAGCACGCCGACCACCGTAGCCAGCGCCGCACCGGATTCAAAGCCGAACAGGCTGATGGCCGCAGCCACCGCAAGTTCGAAAAAATTGCTTGCGCCGATCAAGGCCGATGGCCCCGCCACGCAATGCGCCACACCGAAGCGGCGGTTCAGCCAGTATGCCAGTCCAGAGGTAAAATACACTTGGATGGTAATGGGCACGGCCAGCATGGCAATGACTAGCGGCTGCTCGACGATGGCCTTGCCTTGAAATGCGAATAGCAGCACTAGAGTAAGAAGTAACGCCATAAGCGAGAAAGGATGCAGCGTGTGCAGTGTGCGCTCCAGTGTATCGGTACCGCGCGAGAGCAAATATTTGCGCCACACTTGCGCCAGCAGAACCGGCAGCACGATGTACAGAACTACCGAAACCAGCAGCGTAGCCCACGGCACTACGATGGCGGACAGTCCGAGCAGCAAGGCCACCAGCGGCGCGAAAGCGAAGATCATGATGGTATCGTTAAGCGCAACCTGACTCAGGGTAAATAGCGGTTCGCCGTTTACCAGACGGCTCCACACAAACACCATCGCGGTGCAGGGTGCGGCGGCCAGCAGCACCAGTCCGGCAATGTAGCTGTCGATTTGCTCCGCCGGAAGATACGGTGCGAACACATGACGGATGAACAACCAGCCGAGCAGCGCCATGGAGAAGGGTTTGACCGCCCAGTTGATAAATAACGTTACGCCAATGCCGCGCCAGTGCTGGCGCACCTGATGCAGCGCGCCGAAATCTATGCGCAGCAGCATGGGGATAATCATCACCCAGATCAGCAAGCCGACCGGCAGGTTGACTCGCGCTACCTGCATGCTGCCCAGCAACTGGAATAGCGCGGGGAATACTTGCCCCAGCACCACGCCGATGATGATGCACAAGAATACCCAAACGGTCAGGTAGCGTTCAAACAATCCCATGTTAAACCTTTCCGATTTCCTGCAATTTCTGCTTCAGGCTCAACGCATCCAGCTTGTCGAAGGGCAGACTGATAAATAACTGGATGCGCCGGGTCAGTTGCTGGCAGGCGTGCTCGAATACCTTATCCTGCTCGGCTTCGTCACCTTTGCACGCGGCGGGATCTTCCACGCCCCAATGCGCCGTTACCGGGCTGCCCAGCCACAGCGGGCATTCCTCACCGGCGGCGTTGTCGCACACGGTGAAAATAAAATCCATCTGCGGCGCGCCGGGCGCGGCGAACTCGTCCCAGCTTTTGCTGCGCAAGCCTGCGGTGGGCAGCCCCATGCGCCGCAGCAAACGCAGGGATGCGGGATGCACCTTGCCGGATGGCTTGCTACCCGCGCTGTAAGCATGGAAGCGCCCCGCTCCGAGATGGTTCAGCGTAGCCTCGGCCAAGACGCTGCGCGCAGAATTTCCGGTGCACAGGAACAATACGTTGTAGATTTTTTCCGATTGCATTTCATTCTCCAATTTTTAACAGGACTTACGCGGCGCGCATTGCGTCGCATCTCCCGCGCAACAGTGCTCGGTCAAGTAAGCAATCAACTTATCCATCTCGGCATAGTTGGCGGTGTAAATCACGTAGCGCCCTGCGGTACGCGACTTGACCAGCTTGGCATGTGCTAGTCCCTTGAGATGGAACGACAACGTGGCGGGCGGGATGCCCAGCTTTTCGCCCAACACGCCCGCCGCCAGCCCTTCTTTTCCTGCCTGTACCAGCAGGCGAAAAGCTGACAGGCGCGATTCCTGCGCCAGTGCCGCCAAAGCATCAACTGCCGCTGTAACTTTCATATCCGCACCTTCAATATAATTTCCATATTTCTAATAATATAGAAATATTTTTCATATCGCAAGCGCAATCCGGTATGGCCACACCAAAATACAAGGCGTGTTAGCATAGCGGCCAATTATTACCTGAATATTTCACTGTCATGCCAATACAACCGACCTCTTGGCCGGGCCTTGCCTTCTTGCGGAGATCAGCAACGCCATGCATGTGAAATTTCTGCCCGCGATCATTGCCAATATTTTCGTGTCGCTGGGTATGTGGTATATACAGCTCAAAATTCTCGGGAGTTAACCTATATGATCGAAACGATTACCATCATTACCCTGTCCGTCCTGTTTCTCATATTCTTCCGCCCCGGCAAGACGCCGCCACTGAACAACCCACTGGTCATCGAACGACCCGGTGAGTATCACATGACGCTGGCGCCGCAACTCAACTTGGCGCAACCATTCATCGAGGCCATCTCCAGGCAGATCGGCAGCCCAAGTGACGCGACCCAATGCAGCATGACGCAACGCTTCGAGGTTCGCGATAAACATGTCACCGCGCATGGACATGATTCGTACTTGCTCGCCATCACGCAACGTAACGGCATAATATATTTTCAGGCAACCAGTCCGCTAGCTGACCAAAGCAGCCGCCACAAAACCATCGGCGAATTCGCCGATGCCGTGCTGGCGCGCTTCCCCGCCACCGGCGCATACACGCCCGCACTCGATGAGCGCATCGTCGCAGCGGCGCACGCAGCCGCACAGCCACGCAGCATCCACATCAAACAGTTGGATCAATAATTAATAAAGGGAAAATACCAGGAGTGTGACAGCGATACACTTTGATGGACAACATCGCCGATACAAAAAACTGAAGGGGCTTGCGCCCCTTCATCAAAACCTAATTCTGTTAACTTTACCCGCGCCGAACTGTGTGCGTAACCAGTGAACTTTCCATCCATTTCTTGATGCGGTTGGCATCACCTATGCGGGTGCTCTTACCCCACGAATCGAGCAACACAATCACTACCGGATGCTGCTTGATAGTGGCTTTCATCACCAGGCAGCGCCCCGCTTCGTTGATGTAACCGGTCTTGCTCAGGCCGATATCCCAAGACGCATTTCTTACCAGCGGGTTGGTATTTTTGTACATCAACGGACTGTATCCTGCCGGTTCGGCCAGATGTGAAGAAGAGGTAGTCGCTTGATGGATAGGCTCATACGTTTGCGCGGCCAACACCATTTTCACCAAATCCTGTGCGGTGGAAACATTACCGCTGTTCAGGCCGGTGGGATCGAGAAAGCGCGTGTCCTTCATCCCCAGTTCTTGCGCCTTGGCATTCATCCTCGCCACAGCGGCTGCGGTGCCACCCGGATAGGTGCGCGCGAGTGCGGCGGCGGCACGATTCTCCGAAGCCATCAGCGCCAGTTTGAGCAGTTCGCCGCGCGTCAGCGTCATGCCGGGACGCATACGCGAATGGGAACCCTTGAGCATATCCATATCCTGCCTGCTGATGCTGATCGCTTCATCCATCGGCAACTTCGCATCCAGCACCACCATGGCAGTCATCAACTTACTGATGGAGGCGATAGGTGCAACAGTATCCGCATTCTTGGAATACAGGGCGCGCTGCCCCCGTTCATCGTAAATCAGCGCAATCGAGGAACGCAACTTCGGTGACGAGGTGTGTTTCAGCACCACGCTGGCCAGCTCATCTTCCTGTTTGAGGATCACTCCATCATTGGGTGCCGCTTGCACCACCACGGCATGGGCGACGGTCAATTGCCCCTGATCGGGGTTGCCATCATTGGTTGCCGCATGCGCTGCCAAGGTATAGGTCAGCAAGGTCAGCACTATGAATTTTTTGTACATATTTTCCCCAAAACTAAAGCTTGTAAAGCGAAGGATACCGCAAAACCAATATAAATCAAGATAGATAGCGATTTGACTTAAGAAAACACTTACAAGTTCAAAGCTCCCCGAAAAATAAACCTTTCGCTCAGCCTCCCAGCAAATAATTCCCGCGTGGCATTTTCAACTTTCTTCCTGCTGTTGTAACGCCCACATCTGCGCATACACGCCTTGCTGCGCCAACAACTCGCGGTGCGTGCCGCGCTCGACGATACGCCCTTTATCCATCACCAATATCTGCTGCGCGTCCACGATGGTGGATAGGCGGTGCGCGATGATCAGCGTGGTGCGGTTACGCGCAACATTGCGCAGCTCATCCTGTATCGCCTTTTCCGATTTGGAATCCAGCGCCGAGGTCGCCTCGTCGAAAATAAGGATGGCGGGATTTTTGAGGATGGCGCGCGCAATCGCCACGCGCTGTTTTTCACCGCCCGACAGCTTCAGCCCGCGCTCGCCCACCATGGTACCGTAGCCCTGCGGCAGAGATTCGATGAAGGCGTGGATATGCGCCGAGCGCGCCGCCTGCAATACTTCCTCGCGCGTAGCCTCGGGACGTCCATAGGCGATGTTGTAATAGATGTTGTCGTTGAACAGTACAGTGTCTTGCGGCACGATGCCGATAGTCGCGCGCAGGCTGGCCTGCGTCACTTTGCGAATGTCCTGGCCGTCAATCAGGATGCGCCCCGCATTCACTTCGTAGAAACGAAACAATAGCCTGGACAACGTGGACTTGCCCGCCCCGCTCGCCCCCACCACAGCGACCGTGTGTCCGGCTGGAATATCGAAGCTGACATCAAATAATATCTGGCGCTCTGGGTCGTAAGAGAAACGCACCTGTTCGAAACGCACTGCCGCCCGCTCCACCTGCAGCGGCACAGCATCCGCTGCATCTTCAATTTCGCGATGTTCGCCGAGCAGGCGAAACATTTTTTCCATGTCCGCCAGAGCGTGCTTGATTTCGCGGTAGACGAAACCAAGAAATTGCAGCGGCATGTAAAGTTGCAACATGAACACATTGACCAATACCAAGTCCCCCAGCGTCATCGTGCCCTTGACCACACCATTCGCAGCCAGCAGCATCAACGCGGTCACGCCGATGGCGATGATGATGCTTTGCCCGGCGTTCAGTGCGGCCAGCGAGGTCTGGTTGCGCACTGCCGCATATTCCCACGAACCCAGATGCTCGTCGTATCGTCCCGCCTCATAACTCTCATTACCGAAATACTTCACCGTCTCATAGTTAAGCAGGCTGTCAATCGCACGCGTATTGGCCTTGGAATCCATATCGTTCATGGTGCGGCGGAACACCATGCGCCACTCGGTAATAAACAGAGTGAACGCAATGTACACCACCAGCGTAGCGAAGGTAATGACAGCAAACCACGGGCTATATTTGCTGAACAGAATGGCTGCGACCAAACTAATTTCCAGCAGCGTGGGCAGGATGTTGAACAACATGAAATTGAGCAAAAATCCAATCCCCTTGGTGCCGCGCTCGATATCGCGCGACACGCCGCCGGTCTGCCGTTCCAAATGAAAGCGCAGACTCAGATTGTGCAGGTGGACGAACAGCTTGAGCGCAACACGCCGGATAGCGCGTTGCGTAACCTTGGCGAATACTGCGTCGCGCAACTCACCGAACAAAGTGCTGAACAGGCGCAACAAGCCATAACCGATAACAAGAAATACCGGAACCATCAACATCGCCTTGGGCTTGTTCATCGCATCCACAATTTCCTTGAGCACCAAGGGCACCGCCACATTGGCCAGTTTGGCCAGCACCAGCAGCACCATCGCCAGCACTACTCTGCCCTTGAATTCAAGCAAGTAGGGCAACAGGGTGCGGATGGTGTTCCACTCGCCGTGTGTAACGTTATCGGGTGCAGGAGTTGAAGAGGGTGGCATATTCAGCATACAGGCATATCAGGCGGCGATTATAGCCGCATAGCCTGCGCGGATTCTGGAATAAGAATGAACAATAAAAAAGGCATCTGTCGGGTATCTAACCGGTGCACGGAAGAAGACTCACCAAACAAATCTGCATGCCCTCAAGCTAAACATCATCACGCCCGCGTGCATAACCAATCACGCCGGTCAACACGCGTATCATGGCATAACTGGCCCGTGTCAAGAGGCGCATCCACGCGCTCCGCTTGCTCCAGGTGGAGTTTTCAAGCATCAATGCGCCCTGTGCCATTTCTTGCAACAGGCTGGCGCGTAACGATCCGGCAAATTCCGCATCACGTACCACCAGGTTGGCTTCACGTGCCAGCCACAGGCTGAATGGTTCGATGTTGGATGAACCCACAGTCGCCCAATACCCATCCACCACCGCCACCTTGGCATGCAAATAACTGGCATAGTATTCGTGGATTTCCACGCCGGCACGCAACAGTTCATCATAGAGAGCAAGTGTGGCGTAATGCTGCATGTGGTATTCCACTTTTCCCTGCAACAGCAACACCACTTTCACGCCACGCCTTGCAGCATGCTGCAAGGCGTGGCGCAGGCGCTGACTCGGCAGGAAGTAGGCATTGGCAAGGATGATCTCGCGCTGTGCGCCCTCTATGGCTTTGAGATAAGCATCCTCAATATCGCGTCGATGACGCAAATTATCGCGCAACAAGAAAAGTATTTTTTGTTGCGCCACATGAGCATGTGCAGGCCGAGATTTTTCCAGCTTATACTGGTGCCGGAGGTTCATCCACGACACCAGCGCCCACAGGCGCCGCATGGACGCATGGACACGCGCCACCGTATCACCTTGCACTTCCACCGCATAATCGAGGCGAGGTTTCAGAACTTCTCCGCCGGGCACGTCGTTGACAATATTGATACCCCCGACAAAAGCAATGCGCCCATCCACCACTGCCAGCTTGCGATGCAGGCGGCGCAGGCGCTGGCGACGAAAAGTTAACCAGGAAATTTCCGGGCGAAACTTCAACACTCCCACCCCTGTTGCACGTAACTCATCCATCCACGCGGCAGATAAATGCGCGCTGCCGTAGCCGTCCAGCAACAAATGCGTCCTTACCCCGCGCCGCGCCGCACGCTGCAAGGCTTCTGTAACCATGAGTCCAGTGGCATCCGTGGCATAAATATAAGATTCCAGATAAACCGAGTGGGTCGCACTGTCTATCGCGGAGACAAGGCGCGGAAAATATTCCTCGCCGTTGTGCAACAAGGTGAGTGTGTGTCCTTCAATAAGGTGAATGCTGCTCATGTCAGCACCAGCGTCGCGGACAACGCCGCATGATCGGAAATCTTTCTCCACGGATGCAGCTCGCAGCGATCTATCTCCAGTCCGCGCACATAAATACGATCCATACGCAGCAACGGAATGCCTGCCGGGTAGCTGCGCGCCAGCTTGCCATGGCTGGCAGCGAACACCTCGTGTATTTGCAGTTCCTGCGCCAGCAGGTGGCTGGCGTGATTGTTCCAATCGTTGAAATCGCCCGCAATGACCAGCGGCGCATCCACCGAAACCATCTGCTTGATGCGTTCGATCATCGCCTTGAACTGCACCCCGCGTCCGCGCTTGAACAAACCAAAATGCACGCAAATGCAATGCAGCGGCACTTCCACACCGGGCCAGGAAATTTCGCAATGCAGCAAACCGCGACTCTCGAAGCGGTGCGCGGAAACATCCAGATTGTCCCAACGCACAATCGGGTAACGGCTCAGAATAGCGTTACCGTGATGGCCTTCGTCATACACCGCATTTTTCCCATATACATGATGTGGCCAAACCTCCTCCGCCAGAAATTCGTGTTGCGGCAACACGGGATAGTTGTCGTGGCGCTGCGCATCTTCGGTGTTCTCGCCTTGTACTTCCTGCAAGAACACGATGTCGGCATTGAGATCGCGCAGCCGCTCACGCAACTCGTGCAACACCATGCGCCGATTGAAATGGGAGAATCCCTTGTGGATGTTGTAGGTGGCGATAGTGAGGGTGGTCATGGGGGGTATTCTACCTAATGACCGGGGAGGAGGTAGCGGTAACGGAAGCTACCTCGTTCGTTTCAATGCTCACCACATAACCGTTCGTGGTGAGCCTGTCGAACCAGCAGCCACGCAACCAGAACCCTTCGACAAGCTCAGGGCGAACGGTTTTAGCCACCGGGCGACCCCGGCAAGCTAGGCGTTCCCTATTCCCCGCGTAGGAAAATTAATCTGTTTCGCAAAATCCAGCATGCGCTGGATGGAAACCTTGGCGCGCCGCCCGATTTCCGGGTCAACGTGAATTTCGTTTTTTCCTGTTTCCAGAACTTCCGCCAAGTTAATCAGGCCATTCATCGCCATCCACGGGCAGTGATTGCAACTGGTGCAGGTCGCGCCGTATCCCGCCGTTGGCGCTTCGAGAAATACCTTGTCCGGCGACAGGGTACGCATTTTGTGCATGATGCCGTTGTCGGTAGCAACAATGAATTCCTTTGCATCCAGCGTTTGCGTTGCTTTGATAAGCTGGGTGGTGGAGCCAACCACATCGGCCAGCTTTACTACCGCACGCGGCGACTCGGGATGCACCAGCACCTTGGCCTGCGGATGTTGCGCTTTGAGTTCGATCAACTCCTGCATCTTGAATTCGTCATGCACCACGCACGAACCCTGCCACAACACCATGTCCGCGCCGGTCTGCTCCTGCACATACGCGCCCAAATGTCGATCCGGTGCCCACAGAATTTTCTCGCCACGCTCATGCAGATGCTTGACGATGGGCAGCGCGATGGAGCTGGTTACCATCCAGTCGGCGCGCGCCTTCACTGCCGCGCTGGTGTTGGCATACACCACCACTGTGCGATCAGGATGTGCGTCGCAGAACGCGGCGAATTCGTCCGCCGGACAGCCCAGATCGAGCGAACATTCCGCCTCCAAATCCGGCATCAGCACGCGCTTCTCCGGGTTGAGTATTTTCGCCGTTTCGCCCATGAAACGCACCCCGGCCACGACGATGGTTTTTGCCGGATGCTGGTGACCGAAGTTTGCCATATCGAGCGAGTCCGACACCATGCCGCCGGTTGCCTCGGCCAAATCCTGCAAATCTGGGTGTACGTAATAATGTGCCACCAGCACCGCGTCCTGTTCTTTCAACAGACGTTTGATGCGCGCGATCAACTCCGCTTTTTCTTCCGGATTGGGTTCGCGTGGTATTTTTGCCCAAGCTTGCGCCGTGTTGCAAATTGATTGCCCGGCATCAGGATGATCGTAAGCGATAGAAATCGTCTTTTCAGACATGCTGTACTCTTTCAGGTAATTGCAAAATCGCCGCACGGTTGCTGGGCGAAAAAACCTTCTCCGCCGCTTCCCGCCACGGCAACCAGATATAGCTCAAATGTTCGCGCGGCGACAGTTGGACAGGCGACACAGCAGGTAATTCCAGTCCGAACACATGCTCGGTGTTGTGCGTAGTGCCGGGCGGGTAACGGTGTTTCCATTTGGGATAGATGTCATACACATTTTGCACCTCCCAGTCGCTCAGCGCATAGCGACTGGCATCCAACCCTGTCTCTTCGAACGCCTCGCGGATCGCTGTTTCGCGTATCGACTCCTCGCCGTCGCGACTGCCGGTCACCGACTGCCAGTAACCGGGATAATCGGCACGCTCCAGCAGCAGCACATCTAGTGAAGAAGTATAAATCACCACTAACGCCGAGATGGGTTGCTTATATGGCATATGTCATCAGCAGCGAAACGCCCAGAATGGTTTGTTTTGCGTTTTCCAGAAGCTTACCGTATCGGCAAGGATTCCCGTGGCAACGCCAAGGTCGGCAACAGGTAACCCCATAGCCTCGCCGCCATTGCGTAACAACAGCACATAACCGGAAGCGGGTTGCCAGGAAAGATCGCCCAAGGCATCGGCCAGCGCATCCCAATTTTTGCCGAACCCGTCCGGCGCATGGATAGCCTGTGCCACGGCTGCGAGGAATCCGCTCTTGTCATGCACCGCGGCCAGGTTTGCCTCGAACAGTGCAAATCCCACCTGTGCCACAGCCGCCCGCAACTCATCCAGCGGACAATTCAGGCGATAGGCTCCCGCCTCATTCACATCCTGCAAGCGCGCGCACAATGCATCCATAGCTACTCCTTGATGCGTTGAAAAGTCTGGTAATGGTCGCCGCTGTAATAGCACTCCGGCAACGGCCCGCACACAATGCGCCGCGCGCCGCGATTGCGCGCGCCCGGAGTCTTCACCGTGTATTCGTGATAATAGCCGCGCGGCTGTTGCGGCAGACGATGCTCGTAATTGCTGAACACCACACCATCGCGCGGAAAGGGAAATGGGCCGTGTTGTTTGACGAGATGCACGGTATAGCGAGCTTCTGGAGGTAATTCCATTACAGCAATAGTCTGAATTGTGCCGCTATCATACGAATGATGACTGTGGGCATAGGCTTGCGTGGAAGCCAAAGCAAACAGCGTGGCAAACAAAACGAACAAACACTTTCTGAAACAGGCTCTACAGAGTCCGTCATTCCCGCGTAGGCGGGAATCCAGTTTTTCAATCAGACTGGATTCCCGCCTACGCGGGAATGACGAATGTTTGATTTTTGAAATTAAACCCAGAAAGAACATGAAGCACTATTCCTCAAGGAAATAGTCTGAGTCGATTTTTTTGATTTCGTAGGTTTCCGCCACAGAAACTCCTACGTTGTAATCAATCATTAAATTTGCCAGCATGATGCCATCAATCAAAACCACACGCGGCTCATGACCTAATTGGCTGACCACTTCCTTTGCTGCCTTAGTAAATTCAGAAGCAGTTACAAAAATGCCTTTCTTGGCTTTACGGGTTGCCAATGCTCCAACAAATTGTTGCATATCTGGCCCTCCAACCGTATTACCTTCCTTCCAGCGCTTGGCCTGTATATAAATAACATCCAAACCAAGCTTGTCTTCGTGTATCACTCCATCAATTCCGCCATCGCCACTGCGTCCAGTTACCCAAGCACTACCATGCTGTGCACCGCCATAACCCATTTTCACAAACAGATTAACCACAAGTTTTTCAAAGAAAGATGGTGAGCCAATTCGTATCTGCTCCAAAATTTCGCTAACCAAATTATCACGAATGCTTTTTACACCGCTGGCAATTAACTCATCTGGCGTGGCACTTTTAATAACAGCAGCCTCAGTTTGTTGCGGAGACATTTCTGATTGGTTCTGGTTATCCCGAAAGGCGATATATTCAGGAAACTGCTCCAGAAACTTCATGTTTATTGAGGACGGCGAAGACCTGAGAACCTCTCGTCCTCTTTGTGTTATCTGAAAATATGCGCGTCTGGGCTGATAAATCAATCCAGCCTTTTTCAGATAAGTTTTCGCCCAAGCAATACGGTTGTTAAGCGTAGGCAAATTGCCACTGGGCAAGAGTTGCTGCTGCTCCTCATCCGTCAATCCGAATTCCTGAGCAAGCAATTCAACTACATCACGTAAGCGATACTCACGACCATCCGCAACAACTTTCAACAACGGCAACATCAAAGTCTGAAAGTCTGGGATGGCCATGTCTTATTCCTTGATCACTTCCACCGTAGTCTGCGTTTGCTGGCGCAGGCGGATGTGCAATTCGCGCAATTGCTTTTCATCCACCGCGCTGGGCGCTTGCGTCAACAAACATTGCGCACGCTGGGTCTTGGGGAAGGCGATCACGTCGCGAATGGATTCGGAGCCGGTCATCATGGCGACGATGCGATCCAAACCGAAAGCCAGTCCGCCGTGCGGGGGAGCGCCATATTGCAGGGCATCCAGCAGGAAACCGAACTTGTGTTGAGCTTCTTCCGCGCCGATATTGAGCGCGCGGAACACTTTGCTCTGTACTTCTTCCTTGTGGATACGTACCGAGCCGCCACCGATTTCCGAACCGTTCAAGGCGAGGTCATAGGCCTTGGCCAAGCATCTGCCGGGATCGGTTTCCAGAAACTCCAGATGTTCGTCTTTGGGCGAAGTGAAGGGGTGATGGCAGGCATTCCAGCGCTTACCCTCGTCGTCGTATTCGAACATGGGGAAATCTACCACCCACAGCGGTTCCCATGCCTTGCCATTGGTATAGCCTTTTTCGTGGCCAACCTTGCTGCGCAACGCGCCCAGCGCATCATTCACCACCTTGGTCTTGTCCGCGCCGAAGAAAATCAAATCGCCATTTTGTGCGCCAGTACGCTGCATGATGGTCTTCAATGCCGCTTCGTTGAGGTTTTTCACGATAGGCGATTGCAGGCCCGTTTCGTTCAACTGGGTCACGTCGTTGACCTTGATGTAAGCCAGCCCGCGCGCACCGTAGATGCCGACGAATTTAGTGTACTCGTCGATTTCACCGCGCGTGAACACACCGCCGCCGGGCACTCGCAACGCTGCCACACGGCCATCGGGAGAATTGGCCGGGCCGCTGAACACCTTGAACGCCACGTCCTTAACTGCGTCGGTGACTTCGGTGAGCTCCAGCGTGACGCGCATGTCAGGTTTGTCCGAGCCAAAACGGTTCATCGCCTCGGCGTAAGTCATGCGTGGGAACGGGTTGGGCAGCGCGACATTTAGGGCTTCCTTGAACACGGTGCGAATCATGTCTTCCATCAGCTCCATGATCTGCTCTTCCGTAAGGAACGAGGTCTCGACATCCACCTGGGTGAATTCTGGCTGGCGGTCGGCACGCAAGTCTTCATCGCGGAAGCACTTGGTAATCTGGTAGTAGCGGTCGAAACCTGCCACCATCAGCAATTGCTTGAACAACTGCGGTGACTGCGGCAATGCAAAAAACTCCCCGGCATGGACGCGCGACGGCACCAAGTAATCGCGTGCGCCTTCCGGCGTGGATTTTGTCAGCATCGGCGTCTCGATGTCGATGAAACCCTTGTCGTCGAGGAAGCGGCGGAAAGCTCGCGCCGTCTTGTAGCGCAGCATCATGTTCTTCTGCATCTGGGGGCGGCGCAGGTCTATCACGCGATGCGTCAGGCGCACGTTCTCGGACAGATTCTCGTCGTCCAACTGGAATGGCGGGGTGACCGAAGTATTCAACACCTCGATTTCATGGCACAGGATTTCAATTTCGCCGCTGGGAATGTTGGCATTGTCCGTTCCTTCCGGACGGCGACGCACGCGGCCTGTCACTTTCAATACGAATTCGTTGCGTACCGATTCGGCAATGCCGAACATCTCGGCGCGGTCTGGATCGCATACCACTTGCGCCAAGCCCTCGCGGTCGCGCAGGTCGATGAAAATCACTCCGCCGTGGTCGCGGCGGCGGTGCGCCCAGCCGCACAGGGTGACGGTTTGACCGAGGTTGGAAACGTTAAGTTGACCGCAATAATGAGTTCTCATAATTCTATGTTCTATACAGTCTTTGAATAATCTAAAAAGGTTACGTCGAAAAAATTACTTTGAGTTGCCGTTATGCACACCGTTGCCGACAGGGGGAACTACGCCCATCGAAATAATGGATTTCAGCGCTACATCCACGCTAATATTGAGTTCCATAGTATCGGCTTTGCGCACATAGAAATAAAATCCGTTCACCGGGCTGGGCGTGGTGGGAATGAACACTCCGACATACTCGCCATCCATGTGCGATGCAATCTCACCGTCCGCCACGCTGGTTTGAAACGCCAGTGACCAAGCTTCGGGATGCGGATAACGCACCAGCAGAACCTTGCGAAAGGAATTGCCGTCGCTGGAAAGCAGCGTATCGCTCACCTGCTTCACGCTCTTGTAAATGGTGTTCACGAACGGGATGCGCTGTAGCAACCCGTCCCAGTAGCCCAACAGGCGCTGCCCCAGCACATTGCGCGTCAGCAAGCCGGTGCCCACCACAATCGCCACGGTGAGTATCACGCCCAAGCCGGGAATATGAATACCGATCAGTCTTTCGGACTGCAAGGAATCCGGCAATAACATCAAACTCTGATCCATGATGCCTATGGTCAGCTTTAACACCCATATGGTGATGCCGAGCGGCACCCAAACCAGCAGGCCGGTAAGCAGATATTTTTTCACGCGCTGCCGCCCGCAACCGGACATGCGGCGCACGGTGCTGTTTCGCACTTGCTTGCTGGCGGCTTATCCTTGAAATCGGTAGCGTAATAGCCGCTGCCCTTGAGTTGGAATCCGGCAGCGGAAAGCTGCTTAGTGAACGTCTCCTTGCCGCACTCAGGACAGGTCGTCAGCACCGCATCGCTGATCTTCTGCATGACATCTTTTTGCACACCACAACTGCTACAACGATATTCGTAAATAGGCATAACATCCCCTATTGGTAATCAAGAAAGGCGGGCATTATACCTCACGCCACACCCCTGACTCCAACTCGTCCAACGACCACTCGCCGATGCGGTAGCGAATCAGGCGCAAAGTTGGGTAGCCTACTGCCGCCGTCATGCGCCGCACCTGGCGGTTTTTACCCTCACAAATGGTAAGCTCCAACCATGAGTCCGGGATGGCCTTACGCTCACGTATCGGCGGATTGCGCGGCCACAATCCTGCTGGCTCGTCGATCAATCGCACCTCGGCGGGGCGGGTGGTAAAATCCGGCAGGCTCACGCCACGGCGCAATTGCCCCAGCGCCGCTTCATCCGGCACCCTTTCCACCTGCACCCAATAAGTCTTCGGCAGTTTGTGTTTAGGGTCGGTGATGCGGTGTTGCAACTTGCCGTCGTCGGTCAACACCAGCAGCCCCTCACTGTCGGTATCCAGCCGCCCGGCAGGATAAAAATCGGGAAGCGAGATGTAATCCGCCAGTGTAGGATGCAGCCCGTCACGGCTGAACTGGCAAATCACGTTATAGGGTTTGTTGAACAGCAGGATGCGGGACATATCATTTTCTCATTTAGCCATGGCGCGCAGTTTAACGCACGTCCGTCACTGGAATAGAGTCTCTCAAAATAATCGAAATACATCCTTGACGATATATCAAAATTAGTTTATTTTGACGATGTGAACGGAAATGACATCATAAAGCGACTAAAAGCCGAAGGTTGGCGCGTCAAGCGAATTCGCGGTAGTCACCACATGATGGAAAAAGATGGCCGAGTCATACCGGTTCCTGTTCACGGCACTGCCGACATTGGAAAAGGGCTGTTCGCCGACATCGAGCGGCAAACCGGCGTTAAATTAAAGTAAGGAAAAATCATGGACATCCGTTACCCTGCAATCTTTGAACCACAGAAACCATCGGGATTTTTTGTGCGCTTTATTGATATCCCCGAGGCCATCACCCAAGGGGAAACAATGGATGAATGCGAATTCAACGGTGCGGAAGTGCTTTCCCTCATCCTCGAAGAATACATCGAATCTGGTCGGGAGGTTCCCCTGCCCACGCAACGCGCCAAGGGAGCGCATTACCTCGCCCCGGACGCCAAAGTGCAAGCCGCACTATTGGTGCGGCAGGCGCGCGGCAAACGGTCATTGGCCGAAGTGGCACGCGCCCTTGAAACCTCGTGGCCATCCGCAAAAAGGCTGGAAGACCCACGACATTACCCTACACTAAAGCAACTTGAAAAAGCCGCTGCCGCGCTGGGTAAAAAACTCGTGCTATCGTTTGAGTGATAGATGATTCGAGTCTGGCTCCGATGTCACCAGCAATCCATGTAGGCTGCAAAAAGCGCAGCGCATTGCACCGGATGGTACGTATTATTCGGTGCAATACCCGTTGGTTATTGCGCCCTACGCGAGTTAGAACTTCGTAACTGATCCTGTGTAGCTACCGCCATTGAGTATGCATCTTTGGCAAATCGAAAGAACGGTGTTTCTTCGATTGGTATCTCCAACATCAACAGCGGCATTCCAGAGGTAAGTTGTCCGTTTCTGAACTGATAACCGTATGGCCGCTGATCTACCTTCACATAAGCAATGTAGCCAAACAGTAAAAATTCGTATACACGTATGCTATCTGGCATCCTACGCGGGGTGGGTGCCGCTCCCATTTTATCGAGTGGCCCTGACTTCGCCCGTAGCATAACTACCGCAAAATCGTCTGGTAGGCCTGGATCTCCTTCACGAATCATCCTTCTGATATCTGCTTCATGCTTAGCTCCGATGTCTACTTGATCGAAATTACG
>Ga0302274_10001419_pt1 | contig 22983 bp, 18 predicted proteins | sample III_Bog_N2_1_FD_198755 | JGI IMG/M metagenome (GOLD analysis project Ga0302274, IMG submission 198755) | Peat permafrost microbial communities from Stordalen Mire near Abisko, Sweden - III_Bog_N2_1 | ecosystem: Environmental > Terrestrial > Soil > Wetlands > Peat | place: Sweden: Abisko...
AATATGGCAGAAGCAGATGCCGCACTCATAGAAACAATAGCAATAGCAATATATCCTGCGTGAGCAATACTTGAGTAAGCCAGCATACGCTTAAGGCTCTTCTGGCGAACCGCGCTAACATTACCAATGAAAAGTGTGAGAACAACCATCCACCAAAGCACATCTGTCCAGTGTCCCGCAATTCCGGCAAAGCAAGTGGAGAATAGACGGAAGAACGCAGCAAATGCGGCAGTCTTTACTACTGTTGCCATATATGTAGTTACGGTGGTTGGTGCTCCTTCATATACATCAGGGGCCCAAAAGTGGAACGGCGCTAAAGATGATTTGAAGCTTAGTCCGACTAATAATAATAAAACACCTGCAAGCGCTAAGCCTGGTTGGTTGCTTGTCGATAAATGTTGCTGAATGGTACTTAAGTCAAATGAGCCTGTAACTCCATAGATCAAGGTAATACCGAATAAAAGAAATCCGGTGGCAAAAGATCCCATCAGGAAATATTTAAAGCCCGATTCATTTGATAATATATTGGCTTTATCGCTTGCGGCAAGCACATAAACAGATACCGACAATATTTCAATGCCCAGGAAAAGCATAGTAAGGTTGGTGAATGATACCATTACCACAGCCCCTACCAGAGAGAAAATTATTAATGCAAAATGGTCTGTAACGCTGGTCTCCTGAAGGAAATAATTTTTGGCCATTATAAACCAGAGGAAGGCAATTATCAGGATAGAGCAAGAGAAGACAACAGCATAATTGTCGAAGTTCATCATGCCGAAATACACCTGCGGATGATTGTACTCCATTGCAGTGAAAGCAAATGCAGTAGCCAGTCCAATTAATATCAAAGGGAAAAGACCTTTCCTAAACCGGAATATCTCGGCGAAGAGTGTTATCACTCCAAGAATAGAAAGTATTATCAGCGTATTCATGCGTTCTTTTCGTTCATCCGTTTTATATTCCGCTTAAGAGTTTCATAATGGCAGGTTCACTAACTTTTAGAAAAAGGCCGGGACAAATACCAATCAAAATAACCATTATCACAATGGGTATAAGCACGCCTTTTTCCGCTGCGGTAAGGTCTGTAAAATTGTCTGTCAGTATGGAAGTTTCACCCAGGATAGTCCGTTGATACATGCGAAGCATATATACCGCGCCAATAATAATAGTAAGCCCTGCTACTGCACCTGCAATATTCTCATATTTGAACACACCGCTTATTAATAAAAACTCGCCGGGGAAACCATCTGTTAAAGGAAGAGCTACTGCGCCCAACATGATTATAGCAAAAACAGTGGCTAAATAAGGAGCTTTTAAACGAATACCGCCCAATGAAGCAATATCCCTTGTTCCGGTGCGCGATTGAATAATATCTACTATAAAGAATAGGCCAACTACATTGATACCATGGCTAAGCATTTGTATAATTCCGCCTTGCAAACCTTGTAGGTTAAATGCGAATATACCGGCAGCAATTAATCCAACGTGTGCGATGGAAGAATAAGCCAGTAAACGCTTCATATCCTTCTGCGTGAAGGCAATAATTCCTGCATAAATAACACCCGCGACTGCAAGCCACATTACATATTCCGAATTCTGCGCCAGTCCTAGCGGCAGCATGGGAATCATCCAACGTATTAATCCATAAATACCCATTTTAAGCATGATACCCGAAAGCATCATAGTGCCTTGTGCCGGTGCATCAGTATAAGTATCGGGTTGCCATGTATGCAAAGGAAATATGGGCATTTTAATTCCAAAAGCAAGGAAGAAAAACCAGAACAGGATACTTTGTTCTCCCGCACCAAGTGACTTTCCGGCAGCATATAAAGATTGTATGTCGAAAGAATGTTGACCGGGAGTATGCAGGTATAAATAAATCAATCCTACCAGCATGAATAAACTACCTGTAAGGGTATATATAAAGAATTTCAATGTTATTCTTACCCGGTCTTTCCCACCCCAAAGCAGGCAGATAAAGTAAATCGGGATGAGAGCAATTTCCCAGAAAATATAAAATAAGAACCCATCCATGGAAACGAAAACTCCTATGAGCGCCATTTCCATAAATAATAGCAAGGAATAAAATGCACGTGGGCGCGGTTCGCTTTTACGAACAGAAAAAATAATTAATGGGGTTAAGAAAGTAGTAAGCATCACCAATAAAATAGAAATGCCATCTATTCCTACTTTGAAATGTATTCCGAGCGCTTGGATCCAGGGACAATCTACCACATATTGAAAGTCAGGACTTATGGGGAATGTTATAAATAGATAGAGCGAGTATATAAATACTAAAAGAGAAGAAATAAATGCAAAACGGTTTCCGTAGCGAATAGGAATAAACAACCCGATTACGGCAGTAGAAAAGGTAAATATGAGCAATGCAATAATCGGCATACTTACATCAACTTAAAAAAGATTATTAAAGCAATACCCACAACCATTGCAAGCAAATAGAAGTCCACATTACCCGTTTGAACAAAGCGCATAAGGCCGCTAACCCATTCGGTAACTTTCCCGGAGGCATTCACTATACCATCAATTAATTTATTGTCCACCACATCCTTTAACAATTCTGATATTTTATCGAGTGGCTTGGTGATAAGTGCGCTGTAAATTTCATCTACATAATACTTATGGTAAGAGAGATTGGTGAGGAATGGAAGTTTTGTTCCTTCAGCAGATGGAACCCGTTTGCGTGAAATATAAAAATACCATGCCAGGAAAATAGATGCAAATACAACTATAACAGTAAATCCCATCAATCCAATTTCGGGAATACCTGATGGACTTTCCATCGGTAATGCTTTGATAGCGTCATGGAATACCGGATCAAGAAATTTACTGATCTGGGAACTCCCTCCAAGCGATTCGGGCACTCCGACAAATCCACCAATAGTAGAAAGTATTGCCAGAATAATTAATGGTATGGTCATCACTTTAGGCGATTCATGCGCATGTACTTTATGTTCGCCTCCCCGATATGTGCCATAAAATGTGAGAAACAACAAGCGGAACATATAAAAGGCAGTCATCATGGAGCCGATTAAACCAAGTGCCCAAAAAAGTTTGTTGGATGCAAAAGCATGCGCCAATATTTCATCTTTAGAAAAGAAGCCGGAGAAAGGCGGTATCCCCGAAATAGCAAGGGTTGCAAGAAGGAATGTAATGAAAGTAATAGGCAGTTTTTTTCTCAATCCGCCCATGTTACGAATGTCTTGTTCTCCACCAAGGCCGTGAATTACACTGCCGGCGCAAAGGAATAGCAAAGCTTTAAAGAATGCGTGTGTCATTACATGGAAGACGGAAGCAGAAAATGCTCCAACACCTAATCCCAAGAACATATAACCTAATTGACTAACGGTTGAATAGGCTAATACTTTTTTTATGTCGTTTTGTGTAAGTGCTATAGTAGCTGCAAATACAGCGGTTACAACACCCACCAATGCTACCACATACATTGTTACGGGAGACAATGCATATAAAATTCCCGAACGGGCAACCATATATATACCGGCAGTAACCATAGTGGCAGCATGTATAAGTGCAGATACAGGGGTTGGTCCAGCCATGGCATCAGGCAGCCAGGTATATAGCGGAATCTGTGCGCTCTTACCAATTGCACCTACAAACAACAACAAGGTAATTGTAGTAATCATGGGATCACCGCTCATAAAGCCATTGGCCTTTGTAAATATGGTATGATAATCGGAACTGCCGAAGGTGATAAATAATAAAATGATTCCTAATAAAAACCCTAGATCGCCGATGCGGTTCATAATAAAAGCTTTCTTGGCTGCATCGTTATAGGCTTTGTTTTTAAACCAGAAACCAATAAGTAAATAAGAACATAGTCCTACACCTTCCCAACCTACAAACATCAGCAGGTAACTGGATGCTAATACGAGCACCAACATGAAGAATATAAACAGATTTAAATAAGCAAAGAAAATATTGTGCTTTTCATCGTCGTGCATATAGCCGATAGAATATACATGTATAAGAAACCCCACTCCGGTTATAATTAGTAAGAAAACCGAGGAGAGTGGATCCAGGAGGAAAGTAAATGAAGCGGAAAAATTGCCGACATTGATCCAGGGAGCAAGTTGAATTTCTGTAGATTGTCCTGAGATATTTATAAATACGACCAAAGCGAGAGCAAAAGAAATTAGCAATGTACCACAAGCCAATACGGCAGCCAGATTTTTGGACAGCCGCTTATTCATCAAACCTAAAATAATGAATCCGGCAAGAGGAAAAAATGGAATTAAAGCGGCAAACTGCATCATATCTCTTCGTTATCCTTTCAATCTGTTTAATACATCAATATCGGTCGACTTGGTATTCCTGTATACTACTACTAAGATAGCAAGTCCTACTGCAATTTCTGCGGCGGCAACTGCCATAGTAAAAAACACAAACACCTGCCCTGCGGCATCATTATGATAAGCTGAAAAGGCTACCAATAAAAGATTTACTGCATTCAACATAAGTTCAATGGACATGAATATGATAATGGCATTGCGGCGGAACAAAACACCTAATACACCAATGCAGAATAAAACACTGCTCAGTATAATGTACCAGTCTAAAGGTATGGTGTTCATGTTTGCCATTTTTATTTTATATCTTTTTTACCTAACATTACTGCTCCCACCATGGCTGCCAAAAATAACACGGCAGATACTTCAAATGGAAGCAAAAAATCTTTGAATAATACAGTTCCTAAATTTTCTATTAACCCGGTATTGCGGCTGAATGGCTGAATGGTCATATTGTCAGCACCTTTGAGTGAACCAACTAATACTACAAGTAATAATCCGGCAGCAACCACGGCGATTAATTTCCGAAGCATGCTTTTATGGGGTTCCGTTTCCGTGTTCAGGTTAAGCAGCATCACCACAAACAGGAAGAGCACCATAATGGCTCCTGCATAAACAATAATATTTACAATAGCGAGAAATTGCGCGTTTAGCAGAACATATTCTCCCGCTATGGCGAAAAAGGTAAGTACAAGATATAAGATACTATGAATTGGGTTCTTGGTGAAGACCACCATTAAGGCAGACAAAATGGCAAAAAAGCCCAAAATAAGAAACAAATATACCGTCATGCCTTGAGTGATTTATTTAGTTGGTTGTGGGCATACTTAGGATTCTTTTTAAATTCTCTGGTTTCTTCTGTTTCACGTTTAGAAACATCTATCGGATTTTTGATAGGGTCAACCAGTTTATCTTTTCCGTAGATGAAATTCTGGCGGACATAATCTGTATCTACAATCCGGTCTGTCAGGAAAATGGCTTCCTTGGGGCAAGCCTCTTCGCATAATCCACAGAAGATGCAGCGCAGCATATTAATTTCATAAACTGACGCATATTTTTCTTCTCGGTATAAATTTTCTTCACCCGGTTTTCTTTCAGCTGCTGTCATGGTAATTGCTTCAGCAGGACAGGCAACGGCACAAAGTCCGCAGGCTGTGCAGCGTTCAGCTCCGTTTACATCACGTTTCAAAACATGCTGCCCACGAAATACCGGAGCAAACTCCCGTTTCTGTTCGGGATAGGATATGGTAACTTTCTTTTTGAAAAAATGGTTTAACGTAATTCGCATACCTCCCATAATGGCCGGGATATACAAACGCTCTATAAAGGTCATTTTTTTGTTGACCGCTACTTTACTTCTTGTAGTGAGTGTTTGCATTGCGTTTATTTATGAAGCATTAAGATTACAAATCCCGTAATAGCCACATTAAATATGGACAAAGGTATAAGTATTTTCCAGCCTAAATTCATGAGTTGGTCGAAACGGAAACGGGGTAATGTCCAGCGAACCCACATAAAGAAAAATATGAAGAAGAATATTTTAGCGAATAGAAATACGATTCCCAAAACAGCCTCTATATTGGGCGATAATCCAAGCCTACCGATAAAGGGCATATTATAACCGCCAAAATAAAGAGTAGATATTATGGCCGATGATATGAACATATTAATGTACTCGGCAAACAGGTAGAACCCCAGTTTCATGCTGCTGTATTCTGTATGGTAACCTCCAATAAGTTCTGAATCGCTTTCAGGTAAATCAAAAGGAGTACGATTGGTTTCGGCAAACGCGCAAATAAGAAAGATCAGGAATCCCAGGGGTTGATAAAAAATATTCCAATGCCAGCCGGTTTGTTGTGCGGCTATATCCCTCAGGCTAAGGGTTCCTGTGGTCATCACCAATGCAATAATGGCTAAGCCCATGGCTACTTCATAACTGATCATTTGCGAGGAAGCCCTTAACGCTCCCAGTAAAGAATATTTATTGTTAGAGGCCCATCCGCCAATCATAATACCATAAACTCCGATAGAAGTAACCGCCATAACATAAAGAATGCCAATATTGATATCGGTTACCTGTAATGAAAAATCATTGCCTGCAATATGGAGCGACGTTCCCCAGGGAATAACAGCCCCGGTAATACAGGAGGTGAACATGGCAATGCTTGGCCCGAGAATAAACAGGAATTTATTGGATACCGCCGGAAGGATTTCTTCCTTCATAAACATTTTAACTCCATCCGCAAGTGGCTGAAGTAGGCCGAAAGGTCCGGCACGGTTGGGCCCGATACGGTCTTGCATAAAAGCAGCCACTTTGCGCTCAGCATAGGTGGAATACATAGCTATTAAAAGCGAAATAAGAAAAACTATCACCACCAGTACAGCCTTATATATTATGAAGAGGGTGATAGACATTTGGGCTTACTTCTTTTTTGGGAGTTTAGGTTCAGCTTTAGCAATCATCTTGTGGTCGGTAAACTTACCAAGTTGCAATTGCTTTTCGTTCTCATAATGATTTTGGGCAATAACAGAATGACGATCAATATGCGTTGGCTTTTCAATTACCCAATCAGCGGGGTTCTTTTTCTCAAAACGGCATTCGTTGCAAATAAATTCTTCTACCTCTTGATTTTTGTCTTGTCGGGCCGATACTTTCAATATTTCTTCTCCTTTCATCCACAATACCACTTTACCGCAGCATTTTTTACAATCGCGGTGGGCATCCATGGGTTTAGTATACCATATACGGCTCTTAAAGCGGAAGGTCTTATCGGTCAATGCTCCTACAGGACATACATCTATCATATTGCCCGAAAAATCATTCTCAATATTATTCTTTATGTAGGTGCTTATTTCAGCCACATCGCCACGGTTCATAACACCATGCACCCTTTCCGGGGTAAGCTGGTCGCCAACTTTTACACAACGGTAGCAAAGTATGCAACGGGTCATGGTAAGCTTTATTTTATCGCCAATATCTTCCTGTTCAAATGTCCTGCGCTTAAATTCATATCGTGTTTTTGCCAACCCGTGTTCATAGCCTAAATCCTGCAACTTGCACTCCCCTGCCTGGTCGCATATAGGGCAATCGAGCGGGTGATTAATAAGCAGAAATTCTACAACTCCCTTGCGGGCTTCGAGTACTTCGGGTGAAGTGATATTCTGCACCACCATGCCATCCTGAACCATAGTAGAGCAGGAAACAACCAGTTTAGGCATGGGTCGGGGATCTTTGGAAGAACCCTGCACCACCTTAACCATGCATGTACGGCAATAGCCGCCAGTAGTTTTAAGCTTTGAATAATAACACATGGCAGGAGGCACAATCTTCCCGCCTATCATGCGGGCTGCATTCAAAATTGTTGTGCCTTCAGGCACTTCAATCTCTATACCGTCTATCGTTACTTTTGGCATATATTAATTTGTGCGGCGCAAAGTTATTATTTTTTGTATAGGTAAAAGCAAGTCGAAAAAAATCTTGAGTATGATATTAATGGTGCCTACCTTTTTTGGTTACTTTTGAAATACAATGGATACAAATGAACCTACAAACGAAGATGTTGCAAACTCAATAGTGAAAGGAGTACTTGGAGCTATTCCTATAGTTGGTGCACTAGCTACGGAACTATTTGGCCTAATTGTTGTTCCTCCTTTAGAAAAAAGAAGAGTAGAATGGATGAATGAAATAGCAAGTCGATTAAAAACCTTAGAAGATAAAAACCTAATAACAGTCGAAAACCTTAAGAATAATGAACAATTTATTGATACTATACTTCAAGCCACTACTTATGTGTTAAAAACAAGTGAAAAAGAGAAGATTATTGCTTTTCAAAATGCTTTGTTAAATACTGCTTTACCTGAAGCCCCTGAGAAAACAAAAAGTCAAATCTTTTTAAATCAGTTGGATAGTTTTACAGATTGGCATATAAGAATTCTAAAATTTATTGACTATCCTAAAGAATGGTTTAAAAATTCAAACTTGTCTCTCCCCGTATTTGTAAGTGGAAGCACTAAGAGTGTCATATTTACTGCTTTCCCAAATTTAAAAACACAAGGTGCATTATTAGATCCTATATGGAGAGATCTTGTAAACGCAAACTTTGTTGATGATGATCGTCTTCAAGGCAACGTATCTAGTGATTCTGCACTGGCTAGAAGAACTACCCCATTTGGCAGAGAATTTATAGAATTTATTACAAGTAGAAGCATATAAAGATGTGCAAAGTCTGGTACGCATCGAGCGGTAAATGGTTTAAAGAAGAAGAGGAACCTGCGTTTTTCAAGCCTTATGAATTTAGCTGGGCAATAGATATTGAAAACCACTGGGCTGATATAAAACCCGAGCTTCAGAATTTAATTCATGATACCGATAAGGAGTTCACATCCAATTCGTATGTAGGTTTAACTAAAGGAGATTCCTGGAGCTCTTATACTTTTCTATTTTGGAAGATTCGTTCACGTAAAGAACGTCTTGGCGATAAGTGCCCCCTATTGTATAAATATCTGCAACAAGTTCCGGGTTTGGTTTCTTTTTCATTGAGCCGTTTAGCTCCGCATACTGCGGTTGAACCTCATAGGGGCGATACCAACGCAGTGATGCGCTGTCATTTAGGCCTAGAAGTCCCCGCAGGATTGCCCGAATGCGGCTTGCAAGCAGGAACCGAACAACAAGCTTGGGTTACAGGTAAATGGCTATTTTTTAATGATGCCTTCAAGCATTCGGCATGGAACAACACCAACGAAAGACGAATTATATTAATAATGGATATAATCCGCCCAGAATTTCTTCACAAAGTGAGAAGGGTTTGCGCTAATATCCGAGCAAGGCATTTTGTATTGCAAATAACCAATAAGTTCAAAATCTTAAAAATAATGGGACCCGTTTTTAAAGTTCCTGCCTTCGGGGTGACCTACATTATTACATACTTAATCCACAATCAGACCCTTTAAGTAATCTGTGAGAATTAATTGTATTGTACATATGTGGCATTTGGCATGCAAATTTATTATAGCTAAAATCTATTCATAAATATCATTATATAATATTCACATATGATTGATTTTTAGATTATATGCCATTTTTAAGCCTGGAAATACATTCAAAACCGTGCCCTAACGTGCCCTAAAGAATTGATAATTTTATGATAAATACAGGAGGTTTTTCATATACTGAACCATAGTTACCATTATATTTTTACTTTTGCCTTTATACTTCATGAACTTTTAACTTTACAAATTTTACAAACTGCCTATGTCACTTTGGAGAAAAAAGTCAATTACAAAATTATTAGAAGACGCTGAGAATTCCACCCACGGATTAAAAAAGACATTATCTGCTCCATCGCTTGTGGCACTGGGTATTGGAGCTATTATAGGAGCCGGATTATTTGTCCGCACAGCTGCTGCTGCCGGCGAGCATGCCGGCAATGCCGTTACCTTATCTTTTATTGTAGCAGCTGTAGGCTGTTTATTTGCAGGTTTATGCTATGCCGAGTTTGCCTCTATGATTCCTATAGCAGGTAGCGCATATACTTATGCTTATACTACTATGGGCGAATTAGTGGCATGGATTATAGGTTGGGCGCTTGTGCTGGAGTATGCACTTGGCGCAGCAACCGTATCTATTGCCTGGAGTGAATACATTAATAATTTGCTGGGGGGTGTAATTCCCTATCAATGGTGCCATTCTCCATTCGAAACCAGTCCTGCTGGGGTAAACGGACTCATAAATCTACCGGCACTTTTTATACTGCTTATCTTATCACTCCTGCTTATCAGAGGAACATCCGAAAGCGCTAAAGTAAATGCCGTTATTGTGTTTGTAAAAGTCACCATTGTGTTGGTATTTGTTGCCATCGGATGGCATTTTATAAAAGCTGCCAATCACAGCCCCTTTTTCATTCCAGCTGACCAGAAACCTGTTGTTGATGCACAAGGTAAAATGATATATGATTACGCTCCGGCAGAAAATCATGGATGGCTTGGTGTATTGCGAGGCGCAGCTGTTGTATTCTTTGCCTTTATTGGTTTTGATGCTGTATCTACCGCTGCCCAGGAAACAAAGAATCCAAAACGCGATATGCCTATTGGTATTTTGGGTTCACTGGCAATCTGCACCATCCTTTACATTCTATTTTCATACGTACTTACAGGAGTAGCCCCTTTTACAGACTTTGTAAAAGCAAGTGCCGGTAAAGAAGCCTCTATTTCCTATGCCATTAAAACCTATATGACCGGTTTTGAATGGCTTGCACCCTTAATAACAATAGCCATACTGGCTGGTTTTTCATCCGTAATACTTGTAATGTTACTTGGACAATCAAGGGTGTTTTATTCCATGTCGAATGATGGATTGTTACCCAAAGCCTTTTCCGATTTACATCCTAAATACAGAACACCTTATAAATCAAATCTGATTTTGTTTGTTTTTGTGGGGTTATTTGCGGCCTTTGTTCCCGGCAGTGTTGCCGGTGACCTTACTTCTATAGGTACATTGCTCGCCTTTGTGCTGGTTTGTGTTGGTATAATGATCTTGCGCAAGAAAGATCCCGATCGTCCCCGTCCGTTCAGAGCTCCTTTTGTTCCTCTATTCCCTATTTTGGGAATACTAGTTTGCGGAGCCATGATTGGTTCATTGGGAGCCAGTACACTTTTAACAGCTTTTGGCTGGATGATTTTTGGGCTTTGTATTTATTTCCTCTATAGCCGCAAGCATAGTAATTTACATACACATCACCTGGACGAAATTCCACCACCGAAAGAGAATATTTAACTGTTAAGTTGGGCTAGAAAGGGCAAATATTAACGGAAATAAAAAATTCTATCTTTGCTTTTTTATAAATCGTATGAATAGTACCGTCAAAACCTCTCCATTAAAACCTTTGTCCCCACCAACTTTATGGAGCAAGTGGCTCCCAAATATAGCAGCCATTGTTGTTTTTGCCCTCGTAGGCATTGTATATTTTTTCCCTGCGCTCAAAGGGATGGTTCTTTCACAAAGTGATATAACACAATTTTTAGGAGCCGTAAATGAAATGCAGCTTTTCCGTGCCAAGTATCATACCGAGCCTCTCTGGACAAATTCTATGTTTGGCGGAATGCCTGCCTATGCCATATCGTTGCAGTGTCCATCTAATCTGATTCAATATCTATTTATAGTATTGCTAAGATGGCTTCCGCTCCCATGCGGTGTTTTCTTTCTCATATGCATCGGGTTTTACATTCTGCTCAGGGTATTGGATGTTAATCCATGGGTTGCCATTATAGGCTCATTGGCTTATGGTTTTTCATCCTATTTTTTCATCATACTAGCCATAGGGCATAATTCAAAGGCCAATGCCATTGCCTTTATGGCTCCTGTGCTGGCAGGTGTAATACTTGCATTTAAAGGCAAGCGATTACAAGGTGCTATACTCACTGCGCTAGCCCTTGCCCTGGAACTTTATTCCGACCACCCTCAAATAACTTATTACCTATTGATGATGGTTGTTATTTACGGGGCTCTCGAATTCTTTAAAGCATTAAAAGATAAATTACTACCTGCCTATTTTAAAACAGTTGCTTTTCTTGGAATAGCTGTCTTGCTGGCTGTTGGCACCGATATTACTAATCTCTGGCTAACCTATGATTATGGAAAGGTTTCCACCCGAGGAAAATCAGAACTTACTATAAATGGTGAAAATAAAACATCTGGGTTAACGGAAGAGTATGCTACCCGGTGGAGTTATGGAATTCCTGAAACCTTTTCACTTCTTATTCCTAACTACCAGGGAGGCGGTGAGCCGATAACAAAAGTAGCCCAGCACAACTGGGCTTCTGCTGTTCAAACGGTCGACTCTCAATACAGGGAAAATGTGGCCAACTTTGGTCCATATTGGGGTGATCAGCCCGGCACATCGGGACCCGTTTATGTGGGAGCCATTATGTGTTTCTTTGCATTCCTAGGCTTATTTCTCATCAAAGGACCTATAAAGTGGTTTGTATTTTTAAGTACCTTGTTGTCTGTTGTACTTTCCTGGGGACATAATTTTCAATCGCTTACTGATTTATTTTTTCAATATGTCCCGGGGTATAGTAAATTCAGATCGGTATCTATGATACTTGTGATAGCTGAACTTGCCATACCATTACTGGCAGTTCTTGCCATTGATAAAATATTTAAAAGCAAAAACTTTTTGGAGGAAAAGATACCGGTGTTATTCGGTAAAAAGGAAATGTCGGGGAGAAATATCTTTTTTGGTTCGCTCATTGTAGTTGGCGGATTTACAGTTCTTGCCTACATAATGCCGGGAACCTTTTCCAGCATGGAAAAGCAAAATGAAGTAAACGATCAGATAGAACAGTTTCAAAATTCATCCCAAAAACATCTCTCTGCGGCCGAAATACAAGAAGTGAGAAATGAGATTGAACAACTTATGGTATATGTAAAGCAGGCAAGAACAAAAGTATTTACAGCCGATGCTGCCCGCAGCAGCATTTTCATAATTCTGTCCGCATTGCTGGCCTGGCTTTATATGAAAAAAATCATTGACTGGAAATGGTTTGTATCCGTAATGGGTATTTTTATTCTGGCTGATATGTTTCCGTTGGATAAACGCTACCTGAATGATGATAATTTTAAGGCTAAACAACCGGTCGCAGATAAATTCCAGCCTACAGAGGCAGACCAGCAAATTTTAAAAGACCCTGCTCTTGATTACCGAGTTATAAATCTGTCAACAGATTGGGTGGATGACGGGATCACATCTTACTACCACAAATCATTAGGAGGATATAGCGGAGCCAAAATGAAACGTTTTGACGAATTACTATCGTATCAGATTGAACGGGAGCTCAAAGGAGTATATGAGGCAGCCCAGGGGCAACCTGCTTATTTAAGCGTGATAAATATGCTCAATACAAAATATGCTATTCTTCAAACGAAGGAAGGGCCGGGAGTTGCGGTGCAGATTCCGGGGACTTTAGGCAATGCATGGTTTGTAGATAATTACAGAAAAGTAGATGATGCCGATTCGGAAATAGTGGCATTAGGTGATTTTAATCCCGGCACTACCGCTATTGTAGACAAGCGCTTCAGCGACTATCTCAACATTAACCCCCATCAGCCCCACGACTCTACTGCGGTAATTAAAATGACATCCTATGAACCGAATGACCTTAATTATACCTCTCATTCGCAGTCGGAGCGCCTTGCCGTATTTTCCGAAATATATTACAAGGAGGGCGGATGGCAGGCCTATATCGACGGTCAACCCGCAGATCATATAAGGGTAAATTATGTACTTAGGGCCATGCTAATTCCTGCAGGTAACCATACCATAGAATTCAAGTTTCATCCCTCGCATTATTTTATCGGAGAGAAAATTTCATTGGCAAGTTCGCTCTTACTTTTTGCAGGATGCATTGGATTCCTGTTTATGCAATTCAGGAAGAAGCCGGAAGAAAAATAAAATGAAAAAGGTTCTTATTATTACCTATTACTGGCCCCCGAGCGGAGGAGCGGGAGTTCAACGATGGCTGAAGTTCACAAAGTACCTGCGCGATTATGGGTGGGAGCCAATTATCTATACACCGGAAAATCCGGAATCGCCCAATAACGATTCTTCTTTAGAGAAAGATATTCCCAAAAATCTAACGGTTGTAAAAACAAAAATTTGGGAGCCTTATAATTTTTATAAGGTCTTTGTAGGACAAAAAAAGGGAGATAAAATAAATGCAGCTTTCCTTACCGAATCCAAAAAGCCGAAGAAGTTTGAGAAAATAGCCGTTTGGATCCGCGGTAATTTTTTTATTCCCGATGCGAGGAAATTTTGGGTGAAACCCTCCATTAAATATCTGCAAGATTATTTGAAAAAAAATCAGGTGGATGCAGTAATTTCAACAGGGCCTCCGCATAGCATGCACCTTATTGCCCTCGGACTTAAACGAAAAATGAATATCCCCTGGATGGCTGACTTCCGGGACCCATGGACCAATATTGATTTCTATTCAAAGCTTATGCTTACTCCATTCGCTGACCATAAACACAAGCGTTTGGAACTGGAAGTTTTAAATGAAGCAGACGTGGTTACCTGTGTCGGCAAAACATGGCTGGATGAGTTGGAAGAACTGCTGAAAAAAAGTGCACCACAAAAATTCAGACCGGCAATTCACAAAAAGTTTCAGTTTATTTCCAATGGATACGATCCGGACGATTATTCGGATGAAAAAGTGGAGGCTGATAAAAAGTTCAGCATCGTTTATATAGGTACATTAGATAAAAGCCGTAATCCCGGAATACTTTGGAAAACGCTCTCTGATATAGTAAAGAAGAACCCGGCATTTGCGAATGACCTCCAACTAAAATTAGTCGGCAAAACAGATATTGCTGTTACAGAAGATATCGAGAGCAATGGACTTTTACCTTATATGGAGAAAACCCCATACCTGACACATGCAGAAGTTACACAGGTTCAGAAAAAATCCCAGGTGCTTCTGTTGCTCATCAATAATACTCCCAATGCCATGGGAATAACTACCGGTAAGTTATTTGAATACTTTGCAGCTAAAAGGCCAATACTTTGCATCGGCCCCAAAGGAGGCGATGCGGATAAAATATTGTCTGAAACAAATGGAGGACTTATTTCGGGCTATGAAGACGGTCAAACACTAGAGGCGAATATTCTTTATTTCTATAACAAATATAAACAAGGGAGTTTACCTAGCGAAAGTGTGAACATTGAGAAATACTCCCGTAAAATGCTGACAGGGGAAGTAGCAGACGTATTGAATAGCATAAGCGATGGAAATAAAGCTAACAGAGGAATTTAACCTCGCCTTTCGTTTTGTAACAGAAACAAACCAAAACATTTTCCTAACCGGAAAGGCGGGAACCGGTAAAACTACTTTTCTAAAGTATTTACGGCAGAACAGTCGCAAAAATATGGTAGTGGCGGCACCTACTGGAGTAGCGGCTATTAATGCAGGTGGGGTTACCCTCCACTCTTTATTTCAATTGCCCTTTGCTCCATTTGTTCCTTCAAAAGGTGCAACCAATGTAGACACGGTTAACAGCCATTCGCTCTTGTCGCAAATTCATTTTAACAAGCAAAAATTGGATTTACTGCGCAAGCTTGAATTGCTGATTATTGACGAAACCAGCATGGTTGCCTCCCATTCAGTAGATGCCATTGATACCATTTTGAGAAGTGTAAGAAGAAGATACCATGAACCTTTTGGCGGTGTGCAGGTTTTGTTTATCGGAGATTTGCACCAGCTTCCACCGGTGGTAAAAAAGGAAGAATGGGAATTTTTAAAAGAATACTATGCTTCTATTTTCTTTTTTGACAGCCTTGTTTTAAAAGAGAATATACCTGTGATGGTAGAACTGAAAGAGATATTCCGTCAACAGGATAATTCGTTTATAGAGATTTTAAATGGGGTACGTAATAATAGTCTTACAAAGGAAAGTTATGAGTTATTGAATTCACGTCTGCATCGAAATTTTGTTGCCCATGAAGAAGGATATATTACACTCACCACACATAATTCACAATCTGATGCTATTAATAAAGGTAAACTAAAACTATTGTCTGCTCCACAGCTTACCTACTCCGCTTTTGTTGACGGCAACTTCCCGGAGCATATTTTCCCTGCCGAACAATACCTCGATTTGAAGGAAGGCGCTCAGGTCATGTTTCTGAAAAATGATACGGAAGAACGAAAATATTTCAACGGGAAAATTGGGACCGTAACAGCATTGGAAGAGGATAGCATAAAAGTAAAATGCAAGGGAGAAAACTATGAAATTGAGGTGCAGAAGTATGAATGGAAAAACATGAATTATACCCTAAATCCCAATTCCCGCCAGATAGAGGAAGAAGAATTAGGAAGCTTCCGCCAATATCCTTTGCGGCTTGCATGGGCCATTACCATTCACAAAAGTCAGGGGCTTACGTTTGATAAACTGATTATTGATGCTGAAAATGCCTTTGCCAACGGGCAGGTTTATGTTGCTCTCAGTCGTTGCACTACACTGGAAGGACTGGTCCTTACTTCACCTGTTAACCAACGATTCCTCGGAGCGCATCAAAACCTGAAAGATTGGACCGAAAAAAACCAGAATGAAAAGAATTTGAGGTTGCGGTTTGAAGAAGCAAGACAAGTTTTTATTCAATATGTATTGCAACAAATATTCATGTGGAAAAGTTGGGATTATGAATTGAAAGACTTAAACTCTGTAATGGCAGAGAACCAGGATAGCCTGTCTCCTGAATGCTTTACATGGATTCAAAATCGTATTAAAGAACAAAAGGCGCTGGATGGAGTTGCCCATAAGTTTAAAGAATATTTGACGAGCATTTTCAACCAGAACCCCGATGTAGAAACAAACGAAGCCCTGCAGAAAAGAATAAAGGATGCTGCGAATTATTTTTCCATTGAAATAGGCAAATGGAAGGAAGATTTCTTTAAACATCCCTTGCAAATTAAAACAAAAAAGGTCTCCCGTAAGATTGATGAGCCGCTGGAAGAACTCAGTATAATTGTCCAGGAAATATTACGGAAAATAAATTTTTGCAAGGAAGGATTTATCCTGAATGCCTATTTGGAAAATGCTAAAAAAGTAACGGATCCTCTTGATAAAATACAATCCTCGCACGGAGCTAACAGGACTATCATTGGCAGCTCAGAGCATTTTACATTACACAACCGTATTAATGAATTACGCAAAAAATTAGCACGCGAAAATGGAATTCCTGTATCACGGGTTTTTAGTAACGGTGTTATTGATAAGATTTCCGAGAATCTGCCATTTGATAGGATCTCCCTGTTCAATATTAAAGGGATTAATAAAGTTAAAATAAGCCCTTACATAGAAGATATTTTACAAATCGTAAACTCCTATTGCAAAGAAAAAAATATTGAACCCAAACAGATTGTTGACTCAGTTGGAGAAACAATCCGGATTTTTAAAAGCGGTAAATCTATTACAGAAGTTGCTGCAGAGCGGAATTTTGCCGAAAGCACCATTGAAGCGCACCTTTCAAAAGCTATCATGAACGGACTTATCGATATAGCGGAAGTGATGCCAATGGCAGATGTGCTGTTTATTGCATCTTATTATAAACCCGATGGGAAAAATATTCAACTGGCGGGGATTAAAGAACGTATTCCTGCAGATGTTTCTTGGGGTAAACTAAGAATGGTGCTGGCCTGGTTACAAAAGGACGAATCAAAAGACTCCTAAAAATATTTCCCGCCAACAAGATAGTTCTGCACATAATCCTGTATCCCTTGTTCAAGGCCATGGAAAGGTATATCATACCCTATCGAAGCCAGTTTATCCATATTCGCCTCAGTAAAATACTGGTATGTATCCCTAATATCTTTGGGCGTATCAATAAACTGTATGTTGGGCTTTTTGTCAAGGGAATAGAAAACATTTTTAGCCAGGTCAAGAAAGGTACGGGCTTTTCCTGAACCGAGGTTATAAATACCCGAATCGCGCCGGTGATGCAACAGGAAATAACATACATCCACCACATCTTTCACATATACAAAATCGCGCTTTTGTTCCCCATCTTTATAATCCGGGTGGTGCGAACGGAATAGTTTCATCTCACCCGATTTCTGTATCTGGTTATAGGCATGAAAAATAACCGAGGCCATTCTTCCTTTGTGGTATTCATTGGGGCCATACACATTAAAAAACTTCAACCCTGCATAAAAATAGGGTGACTTCTTTTCCAGTAATGCCCACTTATCAAATTCATTTTTAGATACTCCATATGGATTAAGCGGTTTCAGCTTATCAATAAGCGATTCATCATCATCATAACCTAATTCCCCCGCTCCATACGTTGCAGCCGATGAAGCATAGACCAATGGCAATCCAAATTCAACGCATAGTTTCCAAACAGTCTTTGTGTAATTCAGGTTAAGCCTGTCGAAAATCTCCGTACTCATTTCAGTCGTATCTGTACGGGCACCGATGTGAAAAACAAACTGCACAAAGCGGTGATTTTGCTTTAACCAGGCAGCAAATTCATCGCGGTGGACTTTAGCCGAAAACCTTTTCCCTTCCAGGTTAGGAGTCTTCTCCTTATTGGAGAAATCATCTACTACCACCACATCAAAAAACCGTTCATCATTCAGCTTCCTGACAAGGCAACTGCCAATAAATCCTGCTGCACCTGTTACTACTATCATCTGTCAATGTTTCAGCAAAGATAAGGAAGCCTTGGAGATTGCTTAGTTACCTGCGCCTTGTTTTTTATTATTTTTGCATTATGCAAATGTATATTGATTGAGAGCATTCATTCGTCATTCGTTTTCTACGGACCGGAAATTTTCGGGTACTTTAAAGAGCCTGTTGGGGTTTTATCCGCGTAATATTTCTCTTTACCGCATGGCTTTCCGGCATAAATCGGCTACCCAAAATTCCCGCGATGCCATCAATGAAAGTAATGAAAGGCTGGAGTTTTTAGGGGATGCCATATTAGGGGCTATTGTGGCCGAGCATATGTTCTCCACCTTCCCATTTGAAGACGAAGGATTCCTAACCAAATTGCGCTCGAAAGTAGTAAGCAGGCATCATCTTAATATGATAGCGCGAAAGATGGGTATCCCTCAAATAATGAATATGAATGATGCCAATTTTGAAGGAAGCTCCATTTACGGTAATGCGTTGGAAGCCCTTATAGGAAGCATTTATTTGGATAGGGGGCATAAAAAAACAAAGGAATTTATTTTGAACCGTTTCTTCGGTTTGTATGTCGATTTGCATGAGCTGGAAACGGTTGAAACCGACTTTAAAAGCAGGCTCACCGAATGGTCGCAGAAAGAAAAGCAGGAACTGGAATTTAAAGTTTTACAGGACCCCCATCATTCAAAAGACAAAGGCTACCATGTAGGTATTTTTGTCGGAAAATCAATGGTAGCTGAATCAAGCCACCATTCTAAGAAGAGAGCGGAACAGCTAGCTGCCGAAAAAGCCTGGGCCTCTTTAACAAAGCAAGTATAAAGATACCAAGGAATGTCAAAAACAAGGCTGAAAGTAGAATACGATTTTGATTTTTGCCTCATAGGAATTGTCTGTTCCGAAAAAGATTTTCGTCTTTGCTGGATGCTGAATAACCAGTTAGGACTGAAATTGGCAAAAATGGAAGATCATACGTCGGGATCCGGAAAACATGCTTTATTTTCATTCCCTGATGAAGCCCTTATGAGAGAGCATTATCTTGTTGGAAATAAGACGGATACAGGTAAATTACTCCTCGAAGAGCACCAGCATACCGATTACTTTATTATTATTAAAGGAGAAATTACAGACGAAGAAAAGAAGTACTTTGCAGAACAAATAAAAAAACTCAACAGCGTTTCGGCAGCTTATATTATAGATGCTGAAACATTAAAATCAAAACAAAACCTGATATTTTAAGATATGAAAACCGGAAATAAAACCAAAATAGTTGCTACCATAGGTCCTGCTTCCACTTCAAAAGAAGTATTGAAAGAAATGATACTTTCAGGAATGAATATTTGCCGTATAAATTTTTCGCATGGAAATTATGATACCGTAAGCGAAACTATTACAAACCTTCGGGAATTAAACATAGAAATGGAAACCTTTGTAGGTATTTTAGCAGACTTACAAGGCCCCAAGCTACGCATTGGAGAAGTAGAAAAAAACGGCGTGGAACTCATTCATGGCAACGAAGTAACTATTACTACGGTTCCTGCTGTCAGCAATGCCCAACGCATATATATAACCTATCCTGAATTTCCAAAAGATGTTGTTGTAGGAGAAAACGTGCTGATAGATGATGGCAAACTTATACTCAAGGTGATTTCAACTGATAATGATAAGGAAGTAAAAGCTGTAGTTCTACAGGGAGGCACCTTAAGTTCTCGCAAAGGAGTAAACCTGCCAAACACAAAAATTTCCCTGCCTTGCCTTACGCCCAAAGACATTAAAGACCTAGACTTTGCATTGAAAAACAAAGTAGAGTGGATTGGACTTTCTTTTGTGCGCTCTGTAGATGACATTGTGGATTTGAGACAACGTATAAAAGAAGCTAAATCCACTGCACGAATTGTCGCAAAAATTGAAAAACCGGAAGCTTTAAAAGAGATTGATGCCATCATTGAAGCATCCGATGCAGTAATGGTAGCACGGGGAGATTTGGGCGTTGAATTGCCATTGGAACAAGTACCCACCATACAAAAAATGTTGGTACGCAAATGCATTCAATCTTCCAGGCCCATAATTATTGCGACCCAGATGATGGAGAGCATGCTTACCAACCAATCACCCACTAGGGCTGAAGTGAATGATGTAGCCAACGCTGTGCTGGACGGAGCCGATGCTGTAATGTTAAGCGAAGAAACCTCGGTAGGTAAATACCCGGTAAAAACGGTGCAACAGATGCATAAAATTGTACGTTTCATAGAAGAAAATGAGAAGAGCATCTACTTCCGCGAGCACCATCCTGAACCATCGGACCTAACCTTTATTTCCGATTCTATTTGTTACAATGCCTGTGTAATGGCAAAACATGCCGGCGTTACAGCTATATCCACTATGACCAATTCAGGGTATACCGCTTTTAAACTCTCCAGCCATCGCCCTAAAGCCAATATATTTACGTTTACCGATAACCCTTCTCTACTCACTACCCTTAGCCTTGTTTGGGGCGTGTATGGTTTTTATTACGACAAATATGAAAGCACAGATGTTACAATTCAGGATATACAGGATATACTTTGTCAGGAGGGGCATGTGAAGAAAGGCAATTTTGTAATCAACATTGCAAGCACACCTATTAAAGACCGTGGCAGGGCGAACATGATTAAATTGAGTTTAATTGGCGCATAGATTCTTCATGTATCTATATTTTGTAGTCAAACTGATGCATTCCTTTTCTTAGTTTTGTAAGTACACAAATCCGCCTTGGGCGGAAAATCTATGCAAGAGGGTATTGTATTAAAATCATTGGGACATTTATATAATGTGCTTACCAAAAGTGGCGATACGGTAAGTTGCACCCTGAAAGGTAACTTGCGGATGAAAACAATATCTACCACCAACCCGGCAGTAGTAGGTGATACTGTTACCTTTGATGAAGTGGCCCCGGGGGAATATGTAATTACAGAAGTTGCACCCCGGAAAAATTACATTATAAGAAGATCCAAAAAGCTTTCGAAACAGTTCCAGATTATTGCTTCTAACATAGACCGCGTTTTTGTTTTGGTGACTATTACACATCCCAAAACACAAAATTCTTTTATCGACAGAATACTAACCACAGCAGAGGCCTACCAAATAGAAGCCCATCTTATCTTTAATAAAACAGACCTTTATTCGGAGAAAAATAAAGCAGATGCGGAAGAGCGATTAGAGACCTATGCCTCTATCGGCTATCCCTGTCATTCTATCTCATTACTCGATGACAAGCAGATTGCATCACTCAAAAAATTATTCACTAATAAAGTATCCCTTCTATGTGGCATGTCGGGTACAGGTAAATCCACACTCATAAATTACCTGGTTCCCGGAATAAACAGAAAGACAGGTGTTATTTCAAAAGCACATAAAAAAGGGACGCACATGACCACCTTTTCTGAAATGATACGATTACCGGAAGGCGGCTTCATTATTGATACTCCGGGCATACAGGAATTTGGCCTGGCCGATATAAACAAATACGAACTTTCACAATATTTCAGGGAGATGAATTTGTATAGAAACAAATGCAAATTCAACAGTTGTATGCATATCAACGAGCCCGGTTGTGCCGTGATGGAAGCTGTGAACGAAGGTAAGATTGCTGTCTCCAGATACGAAAGCTATTTGAGTATGCTGTTTAATGAAGGAGAAGAGGAGGTGCGTTATGAATAATGAAATTATTACTGAGCCAAAAGCAAAAGAATATTTTGACGGCAGAGGCGCACAGGTAAATCCATCCAACAGGTTTTTAAAAACTTCTTATGTGCAGGAACATTGGGAGGGGATTGATGAAGACTCACTCATGGAAAATAAACGGACTCAATACATTGAGGTATTCCCAAAAACAATAGTCAACAAAGTGGATAGCCCCGATATAAGCGGATATTCCATGAATCCTTACCAGGGATGCGAACATGGCTGCCTGTATTGCTACGCACGAAACTCCCATGAATACTGGGGATATAGCGCAGGCATGGAGTTCGAACAAAAAATATTGGTCAAAAAAAACGCTCCTCAATTACTCGAAGAGCTTTTTAAAAAGCCGGGTTGGGAACCTGAAGCTATTATGTTTTCAGGCAACACAGACTGTTACCAACCGATAGAACGAAAAATGGAGATCACGCGCAAAATGCTGGAAGTATGTTTAAAATACAGGCATCCAGTTAGTATGATTACAAAAAACGCCCTTATATTGCGCGATCTGGATATACTTTCCGAAATGGCAAAACTCAGGCTGGTACATGTAATGGTTACCATCACATCGCTGAATGAAGACTTGCGCATGGTCATGGAGCCCCGCACGGTTACCTATAAAAACAGGTTGAAAGTATTAAAGGAACTTTCCTTGCATAGCATACCTTGCGGAGTTATGGTTGCACCTATTGTTCCGCATATAAATAGTTATGATATACCTGCTGTTATTGAAGCTGCCGCACAAAACGGGGCAACACA
>Ga0302274_10001421_pt1 | contig 22977 bp, 17 predicted proteins | sample III_Bog_N2_1_FD_198755 | JGI IMG/M metagenome (GOLD analysis project Ga0302274, IMG submission 198755) | Peat permafrost microbial communities from Stordalen Mire near Abisko, Sweden - III_Bog_N2_1 | ecosystem: Environmental > Terrestrial > Soil > Wetlands > Peat | place: Sweden: Abisko...
TACCGGTGTCCAGGCGGCCGATACCAATAACCTCGAGCTCGCGGCCACCAACGGCAATGTCCTGACGGTAACCACGACGGACAATACCACCCTGCAAAGCTTGAACGCTTATGCCGGCGCCACTGACAACAGCAATGTGTTCATCAGTGACGGCAGCACCGTTGCCACCACGGCGAATACCGAGATCAGCACATCCATTAACGCCCTTTCGGCGACAACATTGGGTCTGAGCATCAGTGGCGTGAATGACAGCCTGACAAGCTCCGATTCATCGATAGCGGCGCTGACCGCGATCACGAACGCAATCACGGCCGTCTCCGCGCAGCGCGGCGTCATCGGCGCTTCAGTAAACCGGCTCACGGCCGCAACCAGCGTCATGAGCGACCAGGTCACCAACCTGCAAAGCGCGGCGAACGCCATTCAGAATGCCAACATCGGCACGACCGTGGCGAACATGACCCAGTACAACGTTTTGCAGTCCACCGGCATGGCAGCTTTGCAACAGTCCAACCAGGCACAGCAGGCTGTATTGAAACTCGTCCAATAACTGAAATGATTTATCGTACATTGTCCCATTGGAATCAACTATTTACTACTCTGTAGCGCGCAATCATCTTCACTTTTTCGCTCTTGCAATCGCGAAAAAGTGAGGGATTGCGCGGGAAGCGAACGAATCGCGGACCCAGGAGCTCACAAAATACCCGCTTAAAACGTAAAAAAAACGATCGGCCTTGCCAACCCCATTGAAATGATTCGAGGGAGTGGCCGATAGGTGATTGTCCAAGACGACCTCCTTCTCGACAACCAGGCGCCTCATAGCAGGCCCTACAAAAGAAGCCGAGTGCAGGCGCAATCGGGCAAACAAGGAGAAACACCATGGCACTTACAATTCTGAACAACATCTCCGCTCTGACTGCGGAGAACGCGTTGTCCAACACGCAAATGAGCCTGCAAAAGACTCTGACGCAGCTTTCGACCGGCCTGCAGATCAATTCCGGTTCGGATAACCCGGCAGGATTGTCGATTGCCGAGGGAATGACAGCGAACATTGCCGCCCTGACGCAGTCGCAGCAGAACGCCACCAACGGCGTTGGCTTGTTGCAGACCGCCGACGGCGCCTTGTCGCAGGTCACCACGCTTCTTAACCGCGCTGTTACGCTGGCCACTGAAGGCGGCACCAGCGGCATCACCGGGAGCCAGGCGACTGCTCTCGATACGGAATTCCAGTCAATCCTGTCGGAAATCAACCAGATCGGCCAAACCACCAACTTCAACGGGCAGAATGTGTTTGCCGGCAATACCGGTACGGCCTTTGAAACCACGGCGGGAACCACAGCCAATCCGTTCACCCTCGGCTCCACGCTGGCGGCGAATTCGGTAACAACCATCACCGACGGAACCAATGGCCAAACGTTTAGCTTCACGGCGAACGCCACAAACGGCAACACACTCACGGCCCTCAATACGGCTATCGCGACAGCAGTTACCGCGGGCACGTTCACTGCGACAGCTTTCAGCGTTGGCGCCGTTGTCCAGGGGACTACCGGTGTCCAGGCGGCCGATACCAATAACCTCGAGCTCGCGGCCACCAACGGCAATGTCCTGACGGTAACCACGACGGACAATACCACCCTGCAAAGCTTGAATGCTTATGTCGGCGCCACTGACAACAGTAATGTGTTCATCAGTGACGGCAGCACCGTTGCTACCGCGGCAAACACTGAGATCGGCACCTCCATTAATGCCCTTTCGGCGACAACGTTGGGCCTTAGTGCCCTCGGCGTGAATGACAGCTTGACAAGCGCCAATTCTTCGGTAGCGGCGTTGACCGCGATCACGAGCGCAATCACGGCCGTCTCCGCGCAGCGCGGCGTCATCGGCGCATCAGTGAACCGGCTCACGGCCGCAACCAGCGTCATGAGCGACCAGGTCACCAACCTGCAAAGCGCGGCGAACGCCATTCAGAATGCCAACATCGGCACGACCGTGGCGAACATGACCGAATACAACGTCCTGCAGTCCACCGGCATGGCCGCACTGCAACAGGCCAACCAAGCACAGCAGGCTGTATTGAAGCTGGTCCAGTAACTTAGCGCAACACTCAGCGCAAAACCGGAGGCGGCGCCGCAACAAGGCTTCGCCTCCGCATCGTCCTCCATGAGTTGATTGTGATTTTGCTTTTCGCCAAGTTTCAGGTTTAGGCCGGATCACTCGGATCCAGGGGACCGCGTGAACTCGATGGCGCGTTCCGGGAAATCAGGTAGAGTCCATGAGTTCCGTTTCCGCAGTCAATACGCTATTGTCGTCCAGTGCCCCTACGACTTCGCCGGTCAACATCAGTTCCATCCTGGCTGCAAGCGCAGGAACAAGCGCACCCGGCATCGATGTCACGGCCGCGGTCGCGGCGGCCATTTACGCGGACCGAGCACAAGAGCGAATATGGCAGGGTGACCAGACTACGCTCACCAGCCAGACAACCGCTCTGACCTCGATTCAAACAGCGACAGCAGCTATCACAACCGATATGGAAGCGCTGAATACGCTGACAGGTCCACTGTCTGCACGGACAGTCACGTCCTCAAGCAGCGACGTGACCGCAACCGCGGCCGAGGGAACCACCCTCGGCAACCACACCGTCGTGGTCAATAGTCTGGCCGCCCAAGGTTCTTGGTATTCGAGCCTTGAATCCGGCCCGACTGCCGCACTCGCAACTGGATCCTTCACGCTTACCACCGCGACGGGCGCCTCTGCGACCTTCCAGACAGGAACGGCGAGCGGAACCGCGGGCGATACACTAACCGATCTTGCCGCCACCATCAACTCATACGTTTCACCAACTGGAGTTCGTCTCGGTGTTACTGCGACGGTGGTGAGTGACTCAACTGGATCCAGGCTTGCGATTGTCTCTAACTCCGCCGGCGCCAAAGCAGATTTCTCGGTATCGGAACCCTTCACATCGTGGACTGCTCCGGAGATGTCCTCAGGCGAATCGCTTGGAGCCAACTCCCTCACGTTGACTAGTTCGGCCGGCACCGCGACGATCGCAACTACTTCCGGTGAATCCTATGCGACGTTGGCGGCCGCCATCAACAGTGCGCAGGCTGAAGCCCCACCAACAAGCTACAATTCGGCGCTTGGGCCTCTCACCGCGACTACACCTCTTACGGTCGGCTCAGTTACTACCATCGACGACGCTTCCACTGGCAAAACATTTACCTACACGGCAATCGCGGGGAGTACCGTCGCAAGCCTGAACAGCGCGATTGCGGCCGCTGTAACCACCGGCACCCTGTCCCCCAATGTTGCAGGCACAATTACCGGTGGCAACGAAGTAATCTCAGAGGGCACAAGCGATCCGGGCATCACGGTTTCAACAACTGATCCGGCGCTTGGCGCAATGACCGCGGCGCCCGGCGCAACTGGAAGCCCGTCAACAAGCTACAGTACGGAACTGGCGCCTCTGACCGCGACTACACCTCTTACGGTCGGCTCAGTTACTACCATCGACGACGCTTCCACTGGCAAGACATTTAAATACACGGCAGTCGCGGGGAGTACCGTAGCAAGCCTGAATAGCGCCATTGCGGCCGCCGTAGCCACCCACACCCTGTCCGCCAGCGTTGCAGGCACGATTACAGGTGGCAACGAAGTGATCTCAGAGGGCACAAGCAACTCGGGCATCACGGTTTCAACCAATGATCCGGTGCTGGGCGCAATGGACGCAGCGCCCGGCTTAATTGTTCCTCTTGGTCTAATCGCGACGAACCCTTCAGATCCCAACTCACTCACCAGTACGAACCTGACGATCGCCAGCCCTAACGGCACCACCCCTTTTAGCATCAACGAGCCGAGTTCGACCGGCACGACCTTCCAGTTTACTCAGGCCGTTGCAGGAGCGGATGCTTCAATTACAGTGGACGGAGTCCCGGCCGATTACGCGAGCAACACGATCACTGGAGCTATCCCAGGAGTCACCTTAACTCTATTGGGTACGACTTCTGGAGGCCCAGCTGACCTTTCAATAGGTTCCGACGCCGCGCAGGTTTCGACAGCGATCAACCAGTTCGTGTCGGATTACAACACTGCCCTCGGACTTGTGAACGCGCAATTCAATTTCAGCAGCACCACGGGTACACAGGGTGCCCTTGCTTCTGATCCCACCATAGTCGCCCTGCAGAGCACGCTGGAGCAGGCTCTCAACTACCTAAGTCCGCCAGCAACGGGAACGACTACCGTTTCAACACTGAACGATCTTGGCATCTCGGCTGGCACTGACGGTTTGCTTGCGGTGAACTCAACCACTCTTGATAACGCGCTCACCAACAACCCAACAGACGTTCAGAATTTTTTTGAGGGCCCATCGCTAAACGGCTTTGCAAACTCGCTGAGCAACACATTGAATTCATACACAGATCCCGCCAAAGGCGCTTTCACCGTGGACTTGAGCGGCATCAGCAGCTCGAGTGCCGGGCTCACCTCGCAAATCAACGATTTTGAGACAAATTACATCGCGAACCAGCAAGCCGTTCTCACTGCGATGTACAGCTCGGCTGAAATCGCGCTACAACAACTGCCACAAAAGATGCAGGAACTCAACTCCGAGCTGGGCTTTACAAGCAACGGGAGTAGCTCAGGATGAAACTAAGTGAAACAGGACTGTCTTATAGGAGATCGGCTATCGAGGGCGCAAGCCCCATCGGCCTGATCATAGCGCTCTTTGACACCTTGGCGGGCGACCTTCGCCGCGCCGCGGACGCCCTTCGCAAGAACGACATCGAAACGCGGTGTAGAGAGTTGAATCACGCCGCTCTCGTGATCGGCCGGCTCGACAGTTGGGTCGATCTGGAAAATGGTGGCAAGTCAGCTCAGACTCTTTCCCGGTTCTATGCATATCTGCGGGCAAAGATGATGGAGGCGGCTCTACATAAGTCCGTCAAAATACTTGAGACGCAGATCGACATGATCCTGCATGTGAGGAGCGCATGGCAACTGCTTGACAACTCCCCTTCGCGAGTATTAGAAAAGCCGGCCGAAGACCCGACAGTGCCAGTGACTCCCACTGCCGAATCGGCGCACGAGGCAGAGCCGGAGCGGATTCCGTTTTCGCAATCCGCGTGATTTCGGTAAGAGTAGTCTCGGTGCCATCAAAGCCTCGAGGACCATTGCTTACCGATATGACAACTTAGCTCTGGTGCTTCGCAATTCATGGCTGACAGATGTAGACCGTGAAATTCGTCGAATTCGCCAACTTACATTGATGCTTAAGATGTGAGTGGCTGCAACAATGAGTACTTTCGCCGCAACCGGAGTCAGCGCGGGTAAGTGAGGACTTGATGAAGGCGCTGGTGGTAGAGCGTTCTAGTACGATGAGGGCCGTCTTGTGTCGCATACTTTCTATGCGTGGGTTCGAAGTAGCAGAAGCGGATGATTGCGGGCAAGCATGGACCGTGTTACACGGCATGGGTAAGGCAGCTCTTATCCTGGTAGATTGGAACCTGCACGAGTTAGATAGTCTGGAGTTTATCGCTCGATTGCGGCTGGAGATGGCACGCGAAACGATGATTATCATGCTGGTAGCAGCCGCTCCAGGAATGCGTGAACTCCACAGTGCGCTCATAGCCGGGGCCGATGATTACTTGATGAAGCCTTTTACCACTCTGCAAATAGATGAAAAGCTGCACAGGCTCGGCTTACTTAGCCATCCGGTCGGAGGTGTGATAAGGGATGCTCTACTTGCCGATAGAGACTAGACAAGACCGCTGCAGGTCGTTCCCCGGGAATGAGCTGGCAATGCGCCTGAAAGAGTCGCCCTGCAAATGAAAAGGGGTGTACCAATGATAGCCCGCGCGCTTTACATGCTTTCCGACAGCGATGGCAGCCTCGTCGTAAAGCGGACTGCGCCCTGGAAGCTTATAGCGGGCACTGAAAGCAGGTCAATTCGAGATTGCATTGCTGTGCAAAATTCTGTGACTATACACGCGATCGGAGTACAAGGTGAATAGAGGCACCTTCGGCGGAATCTGCGTTGCCCTCACGGGAATCGCTGCAGGCTTGTACCTCGACGGCGGCAAGATTGGGCAGATGCTTCAACCCACAGCAGCCCTCATTGTCTTTGGAGGTACGCTTGGCGCTGTGATGGTACAGTTCCCATTCTCGGTCGTGACGCAGGCAGCTTTGCAACTGAGAGAGGTCTTTTCTGGCGAAGTGGATACTGCTTCGCAGCTAATCGAAGATCTGATCCGCTACGCGGTGAGAGCACGCCGGCATGGCCTGGTATCTCTTGACTCAGAACTTGAATTGATCGAAGATCCCTTCTTACGAAAATCCCTGACGCTTGCTGTGGATGGCATACACTGCACTGACTTGCGTCAAGTGATGGAACTCGAGATGGACAGGGAAGCCGACCGCGAGGATCTAATACCAAAAGTCTTTGAAGCAGCAGGTGGGTTTGCCCCGACGATCGGAATTCTCGGGGCCGTCATCGGTCTTATTCAGGTGATGCAGCGGTTAGAGAATATCAACGAGGTTGGCAAGGGAATCGCGGTCGCATTTGTGGCTACTATCTATGGAGTCGGATCGGCAAATCTGTTCTTCCTGCCATGCGCCGGCAGGATCAAGATCTTAATGCGGAGGAAGCAGGTGCTCCGCGAATTGATGCTTGACGGCGTGATTGCCATTGTGGAAAAGATCAGCCCGAGAGTTCTTGAAGAAAATCTCGCCGTGTACTTAGCCCGCCCCGCCCGAGCGACAGAAAAAACGCTGGTAGTGATTTGAGGCGGCCGAGAAGAGTTCAAGAGGATGCTCACCCTGAGCGCTGGATGGTGTCCTATGCGGATTTTATGACGCTTTTGTTCGCCCTCTTTGTGGTACTATTCGCCTCCTCGCATCATGACAAAATGACAATTCAAAGGGTATCCATCGCTTTCAGGAATGGATTTCAGGAGATGGGTTCTTTCTCGAGCACAAACAGCACTTCGCCTATTTCTCATTCAGTATTGCCAAAAGTCGCCAGTGCACCTCAACCAGCCGACAACGGGAATAAGATGATCACCGCGCCACACGAAGATGCTGGCATCAATGTAGGCGAGTTGCAAAGGAAGCTCGGCAATGCGCTTGGCAAGGAGATTGCGCACCAGGAAATTGACATGCGCATGACTCCGGAGGGCTTCGTGATCAGCCTCCATGAACTTGGATTCTTTGACAGCGGTCAAGCGCGGTTACTGCCTGGGGCGGCGGACAAACTCAAGCGGATTGCGGTTGTGCTGATGCAATACGGCCTCGATATGCGAGTGGAAGGCCATTCCGACAATGTGCCGATCCACAATGCTGCGTTCAACTCAAATTGGGATCTGTCGACGGCACGAGCAACGGCGGTAGCGATGATGCTGCTCAATGGATCCGGCTTTGATCCCCGGCGGATGTCGATTGCAGGTTACGCACAGTATCATCCGACCGCAAGCAACGATACTCCCGAAGGCCGCAAAGCGAACCGGAGAGTGGACATTGTGATTCTGTCTGTTTCCAAATTTTCCGAGGAAAAAGCTCCTTCGCTTACAGTTGAGCAGGCCGGAAGATAGCCCCAATCAAGGACGAGAACTGTTCGTTCAATTAGAAGCAAAGTCAGCTTACAGATATTGTGTGTGTCGAGACGCTGGTATCCATTTGACTTGAGCGCGTGGTCGAGTTTTGGCTCGACTGGGCAGATGCCACAAAACGCTACATCTTGCTTGGTGTCTGGTTGTTTGAAAGACAAGACAATATGTTTCTGCGGTCAAGACCCCCAAACGAAAATCAGCAAAGGGCCGATAGGAGAAACGCATCGATGGAACCTGGCCTATTCTCGGACTGATTAGGCCGAACCATGCGCTTGGTAAGCCGTTTTTCTCAAAGAAAGATTCAGTCGAGAGGTTACAAATTAAAATATCCACGAAGCTCATAGGGATTTCCCTCGCGAGCGTGGTGATTGTCGGTGGGCTTGTGACATTGCTCATAGTAGAACTCAAATCCGAAACCACAAGGTACAACAACATTTTGCAAGGCCCGGTTCAGGATGCGGATGCGGCCCGGCGGATCCAGCTCGACTTCAAGAAACAAGTGCAGGAGTGGAAAGACATCCTCCTGCGCGGACACAATCCCGACGACCTCGCAAAATATACGAGGCAGTTTCATGAGCAGGAAGGCAATGTCAAAACAGAGACTCAAACAATGGCCGGTACCGTCCAGGATCCTGCAATCAAACTGTTGCCGAACGATTTCCTGGCTGCCGACGACAAACTGAGCGCTAGCTATCAATCAGCCTACTGTGTTTACGTGAAAGAGAAGTTCGACTTCAAGTCGGCCGACAAACTTGTTCGTGGGCAGGACCGTCCCCCCACTGATCTCTTTGACAAGGTGGTTGCGGAGCTCAATGCCAGGGTAGTCACCTTGACTGCCGCTCAACATGCCGCAACCCTTCGCCAGCTTAAGATATTGCTCATCGTGGTGGGTGCACTCCTCGTCCTGGATTCCTATGTCTATTGCAGCGTACTGCTCGGGGTTCTGAGGCGCCTTGCTCAGCTCAAAGGCGTCTCTGATCGTCTGGCTAGGGCAGACATTGAAGGGCTCTCGATTGACATCTCGGGCAATGACGAGATTGGCGAGATCGGCGAGAGCATGAAGGGCGTCGCAGCGGCGATTGAGGAATTGTTGGCTATTCCTTCACACTAACCAGGGTGACTTGAAACAAGGAGAATCAAGATGGGTATTAAACTGAAAAGCCGATATGAAGAAGTGGGCAAAGAGTTGGGCCCGCAGGGGCGCATGAAATTGGCGATGCTTACTAAAATATCCTCGGTCAAGGCCGCCGAACTTGAAGACTCTCCTGAGAATCTGAGACTGGTTGATGAAGCGATTGATCAGCTTCGTAAGGGACTGTGAACCCGGAACAATCGATTAGTCCGCCATGTTCACTCTCTGCAAAGATCCGGTCCGCGACCAGGCTCTTGGCGATGAACCGCACCGGCAGCTGTGCCATCGCCACCCTTGCTCTTCAGAATTGGACATAACCTGAACTTGAATGCCCGCGGTCAAACGCAACATTTTGAGCGAGTCCGAATGCTGCTCAGTCGGGGGAGTCTTTGGCGCTACTGTTGGATGCCAAGCTCTAATGTGGGGATTTGAGGAGGATGTTGCTGGAGGCGAGCCACCAGAGCAATGTCTGGGCCAGTGGATCGAAGGTCGCTTGCGGCCTCTGAGCGATGCAGCCCCAATTCACCGCCTCGGTCGAATTGGTGGCATGCCTGAATGAGACGGTGCAGACGCTGTCGCGTCGTTGCATTCGACTCGATCCAGCAGGTCAATTCGATTGCGGCAGCAAAGCAACCATGACCTTGACCGTGGCCAGCAAGTGCTTAATCTCGTACCACATTTCGTCACGACCGTCGTGGACCGTCAGCAATTCAAGTTGGCGCGACGCGTCGGTCCCGACGATAGCCTGTAACTGATTGAAGTTATTTTCTTGTCTCCGTTGGACGTGGCGCGAAGTGCGCCCATCACAGTTAGAGCTCTGTGGTGCGGGCTTCTGGTTGGGTTGACCTGTGACAAGCAATGCACTCAAGGCCTTGATCGTGACCACCAAATGAGTGATTTCGCGCCGCATCTCATCATAGCCGTTCCCGAGCGTGCAGCGTTCACGTTGGCACGATTCACCGACTCCAACCATTAGATGTAGCTCGTCGAGACCGTTCGTCAGTCTCGGCTGGGAACTGCAGGCTGCTGCAGTTAAGTTGTCTAGGTTCCGCATGGATGTTCTCGCTTTTCTCTCTTTAAGCTTGGATTCTTGCCCTTAACAAATGCTCTTGCCTTGCGCGCACTGGAAGCCAGGATGGATCCCGCTATTGTGCAAATCGTGCTTTCCGCGCTTAATGCCTTCCTCGTCGCGCAAAAAGCCTTTAACTTTCTTTCTGATGACCGTGATGGTCTCCAGTGCATCCGGCTTGAGTCTCTTGTTTCCCGAGCTCGGGCTCAAATGGCTTGAACCAATCGAGCCGACTCCTTATCGGCTGGATGTGTGCCCTGGTTTAGCAATACTCTCGCCAAACTTGATGAATCGGTCCAGCACTGGCCGGGCTTGGGCGCTCGTCACGAGAAGATCGCGAACAGCCGCATGGATACGGTCGACAGCTGCGCCGGTAGTCCCAGCGCTCGTCTTCATCCGGTTGTTCGACGACCATGGTGGCGTTTGCCTCAAAGAGCAGAATCTCGCCATTCAGATTGATACCAATGTCGATGCCGCCATAGTCAAGGCCGAGCGAAGCCTGCACTCGCCGCAGTGCCTCCATCGCGTTGCTACCCAGCACTCCGGACATATTGGCCAGGAAATTCGCCTCTTCGGCGCGGTGGTCGTCGCGATCTGCCATGTCAGCGCTGAAGTAGTGAATCTTCCAATCGTCCGAGATGGCCAGATGTAGCGGATAGAGCTGTCCACCAACCATCATCACGCGGTACTTGCGCGCGCATCCGTCCGCGCCCCGAGCGTCGAGATATTCGATCGCCAGCACTTCAGCTTCACCCCTGGCCGACCCGGGGAGCTCAGCCACCGCAGATGCGAGCACTGCCGCCGACTCCACCATGACAAAATGCTTTCCCATGTGGAACCCCGGGGTCCGCAGAAGTAGTGGGTAAGTGAACCCACGTCCGGCAAGTGCGGCTGGTCCATCCGGTCCAACCAGCTCTGCGTGCGGGAACATTGACGTTGCTGGAGCAATCAGTCCCGGCAGCTTACCCAATCGGTTTGCATTCTCGCTACGGCCCGTGGCTCGCACCGCAGCTGGGGCATTCAGAACCGGCGCTGTGGTAAATGCAAGCAACAATTCGGCCGCAGCCAGCGCTTCTGCAGCCTGATCGAAGTCACCAATTCCATTGATAACTAGTTGGTGCGCCGGCAGCGGAATCTTCGTATCGTAGAAGTCCGCGACCACTACATATGTCTCAAAGACGCGGTCGTCGAGGAGCTTCTCGATAGGCGTATTGCCGCCCGTCGAAGGAACAAGCAGCAGCACCTTGATTGGTTGCGAGTCTCCCCGATAAATGGACGGGAAGATGTTTTTTTGCCCAAAGGCCCTTCGTTGATGCAGCTTCGCGGCTTCCGGATCGCCGAGCCGGGTAAGCGCATAATACATCCCTCCATGAGCCTGGGGAAAATCCGGATCGATCCGAAGCGCTGCTTCGTAATGCGTGCGCGCTTCTGCTGGTTCGTTCTCTTCAAGCAACACGCTACCCAGGTTCACCTGACAGACAATATCTTCTGGGTGGTACTTTACCGCTTCGCCGTAGACCATTTGAGCGGCTTTGCGATGCCCAGTGGCAACAAGCAGCTTTCCGAGCCCAAAAAGGTTTGGCAGGTGAGAGGGCTTGAGCTCAACTACTTTCAAATAGTCGACTCTTGCATCGGAACTGCGCCCCATCTCGGCAAGCAAGCCGGCCCGCTCAACCCGCAGAGCGACTTCAACGTCCTTCTTCATATCTTTTTTTGTGTCGAGTTGCGTATCTAGGAGCCGCACCCTGGCATTTCGCTCGAGCCATGGCTGCCACGTGCTCTCCGCCTGTTTTGCAGGACGCGCAGTAAGCCGTAAAGCCCGGCCCGCGGCCAGCGTCGCCTCAACCAGTGTGTCCATTTCGACGCGGCTCGTCCGATGGTTCACTATTGCCGCGCGGATCGACACGCGACCTTCGATGAGAGTTGTAGAGGGTGCGACCGTACCCGATTCCTGCAGCTCGATGACGATCTCGCGATTGAGCCGGTCAGACAATTCGTCCATCGCCGAATCGTCCAGAGTTGCGAAGCGATAGCGGAAGCACACAATATTCAGCTCGACGGATGCCATCAGCTCCAGCTCTGGCGATGCGAGAATGCGGCTCTCCAAGTAGCGAGCTAACTCGCAAGTGCGATTGATGACCGCTCCGATCGCGTTCATGCCGTAGACCTTTAGTGTGGCCCAGGACTTGAGGGCTCGAAAGCCGCGCGAGAGATCCGGGCCTAAGTCGCAGGGCCATGGTGAGCCGGCAGACATCCCTCGTTCCTCCCGGCTGAGATACGCGCAGGACGAGGCGAATGCCTGCTTGTGGCGCTCGAAGTCGCGCACCAGGATGAAGCCGGCGTCATACGGTACCTGTGCCCATTTGTGAAAGTCGAATGCGAGTGAGTCGGCTAGCTCGATTCCTTTGAGCCGTGGCGCCAACTCCGGGGACAGAATGGCAAGCGCTCCCAAGGCTCCGTCAACGTGAAACCATAGCTTGTGCCTTGCGCAGAACTCGGCAATGCCGGCAAGATCGTCGATTGCGCCTGTATCGACTGTTCCGGCGGTCCCTACAACAAGAAACGGCGTAAAACCCGCAACTCGATCCGCGGCGATGACATTTTCGAGTGCTAACAAATCAATCCGCTCTCGCCTATCCATTGGAACGAGCCGCAGAGCCTCGCTTCCCAAGCCAGCAAAATCAAGCGCGCGTCCAATGCTTCCATGTACAGCCGTTGAGGCATACGCGGTCAGCTTCTGTGCGTTTTGAGCGATGCCGCGACGGCGAACTTCGAAGCCGAGCCTGGCGTCCCGTGCCACTACCACCGCTACGAAGTTTGCCATCGATGTGCCGGTGACAAAGAGTCCGGTCGCTTCCGCGGGAAAGCCGAAGAGTGTGCGCATCCAGCCGGTGACCTGGTTCTCAACTTCAAGTGGAATTTGATCGCGGCCGCCCACATTCGCGTTCAAACCTGCGGCCAGCATCTCCGCAAGCATCCCCACCGGAGCCCCTCCACCCTGCACCCAGCCCAGAAATCCAGGGTGGGCGTTGCGAGCCGAGAACGGCAGAATCGATTTCATGAATTCTTCATGGACCTTTGCCAGCGCGGTGGGCTCCGCCGGAAGAGCCGCACGAAAATGCGCCCGTACTTCGTCAGGGATCGTTTGCCAGACAGGACGTTCGCGGATCGTTTCCATGTAACCCAGCATGTCGTCGAGCATCTGGTGGGCCTGTTCGCCAAAATCGGCCCAGTTGGCCGGGTCTAGGCATCCGGCTGCTGCTGGTGCTGTCAAATGGGCATGCGCATCTGCTTCGCCGCTGCCGCTCATCTGATCTCGTATTTCTTCTCTTTTTTCCAGAAAGCCCCATATCGGCTGCGTACACGAAACGTAGCCTCTCTACCGCTCTACGTGCAATTGGGACGCCATTCTTCTCAGTGCGTTCGGTTTGTTGACAGTTAGAGGGCGTCGCAACCTCTGAGCTTTACGTCGACGGAGAAACCAGTCAAGTGTTTGAGCAAATACTTGCCGGAAATATCCTCAATCATGGCTGACGGGTTAAGGCAAACCCATGCAGCCCTGCGTCTTCTCATTCAGCTCTAATCTGACCGTTAGTCCACGACGAAGCGGACCATTCGCCCGACGGAGGCATTGCATGCGTCCTGTTTCAGCTTCGGCGCACTAAAAATAAGGCAATTCCCTTTCCGAAGTGGCGGCGGACCATCTCGACATGCAATGTGCAAAAAATAGACTTGAACAGATGGGGATCAGCTGCCGATAGTCGATCTGACGCAAAGTCGATTCGAAATCGGAGGAAGGAATCATGCAGATCGCCGCCATTTCACAAATCACTCCGTCCACAGCGGGTTGGGCCACGGTGCCACCTCAATCCAAACTCGCGACTTCTTCCCCTTCTGCGGCTATTTCGAAATCAGCGCCGGCGGATGTCGTCACCTTCTCTGCACCTGCCAAGGCTTCGTCGCCTTCCGCGACCTCTCCAAAGTTGACGACAACAGTTCCTTCCGGTCCGCCTGCACCCGCCAAGACCACGTCGCCCGCAGCCGCTCCGCGAACGGTGCCCGCATCTTCCTCCAAGTCTGCCAGGGCTTTATCATCCCTGGCGCAGGCTCAAGACTCCCCAAGCAGTAGCCTGGTGACGACGCTCGCTGCGTCCTATTCCACAACTGTAGCGGGAAAGAGCTACTCAGGTAGCGTGGAGGAGTCGGACGGAACGTATTTAGCCTCTGTTCCTAACGTGCCGGGAGCCAGCGCGAGTGGATCGAGCGTCGAATCCGCCGAGAACAATCTCAATGTTGTATTGGATACTCTCGCCTGACAGCCTTGGATGCCAGTACGGACTCGTAAATGGATTTGCTTGCAGCATGCATGGTTAGCCGCTCACACAGATCGTGACAAGAAAGAAAATAATGTTCGCAGAACAAGTAAACTGGACCGTCCCACCCGATGCCGCAGGCCAGCGACTGCGGCTGGGAAGCCCTGCCAAAGACGATGATGGCGAGGCCGCATTCGCTCTCGTCTATGAGACGATTCTGGGCCTCTCCGATGAAGATACTCCTAAGACGGGAGAATCCAGCAACTGGCTTGATTCGAATGCCGGAGTCAGCCTGTCTTCTCCCTCCGGTTACTGCGAGCCAGATGATGCAATGAACGCAATCTTCAGTGCTGGAGGGAACTCCTCTGTAAGCAACGGCCGCATGAGCGAACTCAATCTGGGCTACCACGAAACGCAATACTCCGGCAGCGGCATGGGCCGCCTTATTTCTCAAGGCAGGGGAACCCAAGTCGGCCCCATCCCATCGCAAGGCGCAGAATTTCAGGCAATACCCGCAGACTTAGCAACGCGGCCAAACGGAAATCCTGGGGAACTAGCCGGAACCGATGGCATCCTTGTGACGCCGTCAAGTTCCGCTGGAGGCGTAGACAAGAGCAAACTCTCTGATTGGATGGATGCTCACGCGCTTTCTCATTCCATCCACCATTGCGCTATGTATTGCCGCCTTGGGATGGAGGCCGCCGGCCTGAACACCGGAGATCGTCCTGAATCAGGGGATGCGGGTGACTACGGCCCCTTCTTATTGAGGCACGGGGCGCAAACGGTGCCGCAGGATTCCTACGTTCCTCAAGTTGGAGACGTTGTGGTGTTTGATAAAACAGACCAACATCCAAATGGCCACATTGAAATGTACGACGGCAGACAATGGGTTTCGGATTTTAAGCAACATAGTTTTTCGCCCTACCGGGATGCGACGAGTACACCTCCATTTACGATCTATCGACTGGCGTAATGTCCAGAGCCGCGCAAAGGTGGTCAGCCCGAGCGGAGATATGAATGCAATAGGTATCGTGCTGAGCCGTCGCTTACGAAGGATCCACCGAGGCCCATGATGCCGAAACCGGATATCTGTTTCGCGGCGAAATTCGGGACATAAGACTGATCGGATGTTCGCAAGCCAGCATCTTGTCGAAGTCAGCGGTGCTCTCAAACGCTGTCAGACCATCGGCTGGAGTCAGATGGGTTTAACATTCCCGTGTCGTCTCGCGCCTATATGCATTTTCACTCCCACTTTCAGCTGCGCGGGATGGAAAGGCTTGGTGATGTAGTCTACTGCGCCCACTTTGAACCCTTTCGTTTCGGCAGCCACTTCACCTAAGCCGGTGATGAATATGACCGGAATTTCTTTCGTTTGATTGTCTGCTTTCAACCGCCGGCATACTTCGAATCCATCGATACCTGGCATCATTGCATCCAGGAGAATCAAATCTGGCATATTGCGGCCAGCAGACTCCAGGCCAGTCACGCCGTCGGATGCAAAAATGACCTCGTAGTCTTTCTCCAAGGTGGCGGCAATAAACATTATTTCCAGGTACTCGTCATCGACTAACAGGATGCAAGGTCGTCGCCTTGAAGGTGTGAAAGGTGCGACACCGGGCAATTGCAGCGAGGATGTATTGGGCGATTTCATCAAAGGTGAGGCACCGTTAACCGGGCTTTGGTTCCGAGCTTCAAAGACGGCGATATCAGGAAGGCGCTGTGCCATAGGGTTCCTCGCAATCATCATCGGCACAATTCCGTTCGTCGTTCACTTTGGCAGGGATACAGTTCAGGAAGGCCTGCTATTCATTTCGCTCCATTACTGGCGTGAGGACGTTCGCATCCGTTAACACGCCACCAGCGCGCGACGCCCCGTGACAGCCCGCAAGAAAGTGAAATTGGATAAATAAAACGAAAAGAATAGTCAACAGTTTGCGCTTATATGCCGATAGTAGGGACGCACTGTTCGCAAATTAGAGTACCCGGCCATTAGAAGCCGACGTTCGCGCGGGTACGGCAACTGCTTTCTGCGGGCCAATGCGACGTCCAGTAAGCAGAACACTTGAATTGCGTCCGGAAACTCGGTGGCCGAGACTGCAGCCGATGAGGTAGCGGAAGATGACTAAAGAACAACGGCGCCACGCTCGCATTGAATGCACGGGCGATGCCGACGTTCAAGTGGTCCCAAGTGCGTCGCGCTGCCCTGCCAAGGTCGTGAATCTAAGTGCCGGAGGATGCCTGCTTGTACTGAAGCAGCCGCAATCCCTCACACAAGACACGGTCGTCGAACTAACGTTCACTATCAACAACCTACTCTTTCGAGCGCCCGGGCAGGTAAAAGCAAAGCGATCGGATACTGTGATCGGCTTTCAATTCTCATCGCTCAGCGATGGTCTGCGAAGACAACTTGAGACGCTGCTTCAGCAGCTGATCGAGTGCCTTCCAGCCAGGAGTTCACTGCGAGGATCGGGAGAGCAACGACGTTACCCGCGTATTGAGTGCACAGGTCCTGCGGCAGTCCAAATCGCGGTAGGTGAGGAAAGCTGCCCTGCCACAATCGTAAATCTCAGTCCGGGGGGATGTCTGATGCATTTGCGGAAGCCGCAACGACTCTCACAAGACATGCTGGTTGAGTTAACGTTCGATATCAACCACCTTCCATTTCGAGTGCAGGGCCAGGTAAAAGCAATTCGAACGGGCACCGCGATAGGCTTTCAATTCCCCCACCTTAGCGAGAGAGTTCGAAACCGGCTCGAAGATTTGATGAAGGAGCTTATGGAGAACATTGTGAGGCGTCAGGCCGCCCGCAAAAGAACCTGACCTAGGGACTTTCGTTGAGCGTATGTCTTATGGGAATAATCAAGGTAGAATCGTTCTTGCTCACCCTCCCAAGTTTTATTTATTGGACGTATTCGGCCGCTTTGGGCAAGCTCTGAGAAATTAGGCCACGTTCCTCAAGAAGATGCTCTAACCCATCAAGAACAAGGGGATCCCACCACCCTTTTCCCACTTCTTCCCTCATCGTTCGAATTGCGTCGGTGCTTGACATCGCGCATTTGTATGGTCGAACTGACTTTAGAGCATCGTATACGTCGACAACCTGCAAGATCCTGGCCGTAATGGGAATGTCGTCTCCTCGAAGCCCGTCCGGGTAGCCGGATCCATCACGTTTTTCATGATGATGCCGGATAATCGGCAGAGCCAGGCGAAATGATCTCAGTGGGGCACAGATACGCTCCCCCACGGCCGGGTGCTCGCGCATCAGGCGCCATTCTTCGCTGGAGAGCGGACCCGGCTTGAGTAGCACCGCATCCGGTATATTGATTTTCCCAATGTCATGCACCACCCCAGCGAGCCTGAGTGCCGATACCTGCTCCGCATTGAGTCCCAGATTTAGGCCTAAGCTCATAGAAAGTCCGGAGATGCGCTCACAATGACCATGCGTGCCCGGATCCCTGCCTTCTATGATTCGAGCCAGCATGAAGAGAACGGATTCAGCTCGCTCTAGTTCATCGGTCCTGTGCTTTAAACGTAAAAGCGATCTGACACGCGCAAGCAACTCGATCCGATCCACGGGCAGAGTCAGCAAATCGTCCCCGCCGGAGCGGATACTCTCGATGCGACTTTCCTTATCGGACAGCGCTGTAACAAACACGACAGGGGTCAGGTAGATTAAAGGATTTGTTTTGATTTCGCGGCAGACTTCAAAGCCGCGCTTACCTGGCATCATGATATCCAGGAGAACGAGATCGATCTGCAATTCATGCAGCGCACTGAGCGCATCTTCCCCGTTTGCAGCCGTTATAACATTGTGTCCGTCATCAATCAGAGTATCCCGAAGAAACTCACGGTTGGGAGCCTGGTCATCAACGACCAGGATGGTGGCTCCGGATGTTTGTGCCGCTGACTGTTCCATGCCTCCCCACTATCGGCACGCGCCATGTGTTGCGATAGGAAATAATGGAAAACCTGAGTTTGCTGATCGGTGCAGTGAAGCAGGTCCAGTCCCAGTCGCGCTCGACATCCTCAAACGGTCGGTAGCTTTGCCGGAGTGTCGTCTTTGATTGCATAGTCGCTTCAGTACTTCGTTGAAATGAATCCTGTTTTGAGCCGATAGAAGGGCAGCATGAATGACCAATCCAGCCCGGCAGGCAAGAGTGTCTTCAATCAGGGCGCAATTGGCTTGATGCCGTCGATTATGGCGCTTCGACCCACCGGTGGTGGAGGGATTGCCACGGCAAATACCATTAGAGATTCATTCGAAATGGACTCGCGGGTGTCAAACTCCGCACAGATGCCACATATTGAGGTTCCCGTCCTTGTATTGGCACGCCCCAGCATCCTGGTGGTCGATGATGAGGTCTTGTACAGGGAATTGATTGCCGACATCCTGGGAGACGAGTACGAGATTCTACTCGCGCCTAGTGGCATGGCAGCGTTGGAGATTGCGTCAAACAAGGTTCCTGACATAATCCTGCTGGATGTGGTGATGCCGGGTATCGATGGATACGAAGTCCACAAGCGCTTGAAAGCCGATCGTCGAACCTGTGAGATCCCAGTCATCTTCATCAGCGGGCTGGGCGAAGTTGCGGATGAAACGAAGGGTCTGACACTGGGCGCGGTCGACTATATCACCAAGCCCATCAACGCCGAACCGGTAAGAGCGCGAGTGAAAACGCATATCACGCTCAAACTGGCGCAGGACAAGTTGACCGAGTTGGCTGAAACCGATGGTCTGACGGGCCTGGCGAACCGCTCTCACTTTGACAAGATGCTGGCCTATGAGTGTGCCCGGCATATGCGATCCAAAAAGGAATTGTCATTAATCATGCTTGATATCGATCATTTCAAGACCGTAAACGACACCTACGGCCATGTACGCGGCGACCAATGCCTCCGGGAGATTGCGCGAGCTTTATCCAAAGCCCTTCCCCGCACAACTGATCTCGTGGCTCGCTATGGCGGCGAGGAGTTCGTCGCGCTTTTGCCTGAAACATCCCTCAAAGACGCCGTGATGCTCGCCGATAGAGTCCGGAGTTGTATAAGTGACCTTGAGTTGCCGCACCCAGACTCAAACACGGGGTACGTCACTGCCAGTCTTGGCGTCGTTAGCGGCAGGCTTCTTACTGGCACTTCGATTATGGACGTCGTCCATGCAGCCGACATCGAGCTCTATGCTGCCAAGGCTGGAGGCCGCAATCGTGTGAGTTCTCGTGCGATAGACAGGTATGGGCTGACGCACTAAAGCAGCCATGCCCGTAGTTCGAGGCGGAAATTGGAGGTGAGGCCGGCCGGGCGAGCGCCGGTATCGCCTGTCTGGCAGAGCTTACAACCAGAAGTTTCCGCAAATTGCATCGGTATCCCCAAGAATCTTCAATCCTCTCTCTGAAATCACTCCAGAAAACAGTCGATAAGGCCCCATGAGTAATAATCTCGGCCCGGTCGCTCGACTGATTAACCGCATACTCCAGGACAGATTGCCGGCCATGCCGCGCCTGGCTGTGACGCTTCCGATCGTCGCCATGGCGATTCTGGCATCGACGCTGGTGTTCCGGGTTGAGTTACTCAAAATGGCCCCGGAGCGGATCGACCAAACATACTACTTGCTGGCAAGCGTTACCTGCCTCCTGATCGCGCTTGGGAGTGGGATTGGCATTGTTATTTTCTTCAGGCGCCACCGGAGACCTTCGGTATTAGAGGCGGCCAAAGAGGCAGCTCGGCGAAGCGATGAAGACTTGCGGCGCATGGTTTGGGGAGTCAGGGATTACGCAATCCTGATGCTCGATCCCGAGGGCCGGATAGTCACCTGGAACGAAGGCGCGGAGAGGATCAAGGGGTATCGCGCCGAGGAGATCATAGGCCGCAACTTTTCAGCGTTCTACCCGGCGGAAGTTGTAGCGCAAGGCAAACCTTCACTAGAACTAAAGATCGCGACGGAAAAGGGACGCTTTGAGGAGGAAGGCTGGCGCGTGCGCAAAGACGGGTCCCAGTATTGGGCCAGCGTGGTCATTACCGCGTTGCGCGATGAAAATGGCCGTCTTTCCGGTTTCGCCAAGATCATTCGAGACATCCCCAAACCAAAAGCGACAGAAAAGGCCTTCCTCACCGCTGAGGCATTGCGGAAGGCGATTTTCAATAGCGCCAATTTCTCGAAGATTGCAACCGATGCGAAGGGTATCATTCAGATTTTCAACGTTGGCGCTGAGCACATGCTGGGCTACAAGGCCGAGGACGTAGTGAACAAAATCACGCCCGCCGACATATCCGATCCGCAGGAGATTATTAAGCGTGCTCAATCGCTCAGCACAGAACTTGGCACTCCGATTGAACCCGGCTTTGAAGCCCTGGTGTTCAAGGCCTCCCGCGGCATTGAAGACATTTATGAGCTGACCTATATTCGAAAAGATGGCAGTCGATTCCCGGCGGTCGTGTCGGTCACAGCCCTGCGCGATGCTCAGGGGGAGATCATCGGCTACCTGCTGATCGGAACGGACAATACGGCTCGCAAGCAAGCGGAAGAGGCTCTGCTCAAGACGGGGGCTTTGCAGAAGGCAATCTTCAACAGCGCCAATTTTTCAAGCATCGCCACGGATGCGAAGGGCGTCATTCAGATCTTCAACGTCGGAGCCGAACGCATGCTTGGTTACGCGGCTGACGACGTGGTGAACAAGATCACGCCCGCCGACATCTCCGATCCGCAGGAGCTAATCGCGCGTGCTGAATCGCTTAGTGTAGAGCTCGGAACTCAGATTGCACCGGGCTTCGAAGCCATGTCATTCAAGGCGTCCCGCGGCATTGAGGACAACTACGAGCTAACGTATATCCGCAAGGACGGAAGCCGCTTCCCAGCGGTCGTGTCCGTCACCGCTTTGCGTGAAGCTCAGGACGCTGTGATCGGCTTTCTGCTGATTGGTACGGACAATACCGCTCGCAAACGAGCGGAAGCGGCGCTGCTCAAAGCGGGAACATTGCAAAGCGCCATCTTCAACAGTGCTAACTTCTCAAGTATCGCCACCGACGCAAGCGGTGTCATTCAGATCTTCAACGTAGGCGCCGAGCGCATGTTGGGCTTCAGGGCCGAGGACATGTTGAACAAGATCACCCCGGCAGACATCTCGGATCCACAGGAGCTGATCGAGCGTGCGCAAGCGCTCAGCGCAGAACTCGAGACACCGATAGCACCCGGATTCGAGGCCCTGGTTTTCAAGGCTTCACGTGGTATTGAAGATATCTACGAGCTGACCTACATTCGGAAGGATGGCAGCCGGTTCCCAGCCGTCGTATCCGTCACGGCCCTGCGCGATGTCCAGGGTGAAATCATCGGTTATCTGCTGATTGGCACAGACAACACGGCTCGCAAGCGGATCGAGGAAGAGCAGAAGCAACTTGGTCAGCGGCTGCGCGATCATCAGTTCTATACTCGCTCCCTTTTCGAAGCTAATGTCGATGCGCTGATGACCACCGATCCGGGCGGAATCGTCACCGATGTCAATAGGCAAATGGAATCGCTCACCGGCTGTACTCGTGACGAGCTGATTGGTGCACCGTTCAAGAATTACTTCACTGATCCGGAGCGAGCCGAGGCCGGCATCCGTCTCGTGTTGAATGAAAAGAAAGTGACTGACTACCAGTTGACCGCACGCAACAGAGACGGCAAGAAAACCGTGGTGTCTTACAACGCGACCACCTTCTACGATCGAGATCGGAAGCTGCAAGGAGTATTCGCCTCGGCGCGCGACATTACTGAGCGAAAGCAACACGAGGATTCGTTGCGCGAGGCATCCCAAAATGCCGAAAGGGCTAACCGCGTCAAATCCGATTTCCTCGCTAACATGAGCCACGAGATCCGCACGCCCATGAACGCGATCATTGGCATGACGCGCCTGGCCTTGCGCAAGAACCCGGATGCAAGTCAGCTCAACTATTTGACGAAGATCGACAATGCGGCTCAGTCCCTGCTGAGCATCATCAACGATATCCTGGATTATTCGAAGATTGAAGCAGGCAAAATGCAATTGGAACAGATAGCGTTTTCGCTCGACGAGGTGCTGAACAATCTCAATGACATCGTCCGCGAAAAGGCAGAGCAGAAGGGCATCGAGATTGTATTCTCGATGGCCAACGAGACTCCGCACTATCTGAAGGGCGATCCTCTTCGGCTAGGGCAAATACTCATCAACCTGGTCAACAACGCCATTAAGTTTACTGAAGTGGGCGAAGTTATCGTCGAGGTGAAAGTCGATGAAGGGTCAGGAGACAGGAGACAACTCAGGTTCTCGGTTCGTGATACAGGAATCGGCATGAGTTCCGAGCAAGTCTCAAACCTGTTTCGGTCGTTCAACCAGGCAGACACGTCGACTACACGCAAGTATGGTGGGACGGGGTTGGGACTTGCCATCACCAAACAACTGTGCGAATTGATGCAGGGTACCCTGGAGGTTGAAAGCGAGCCTGGCAAAGGGAGCACATTCCTCTTCACTGCAACCTTCTGCGTGGCTGCAGCCGGGTTACCTTTAAAGGCAGGGGCACGAAAGCGCGATCTGCTGAATAAGACAGTTTTGATTGTCGATGACAGCGAGAACGCCCGCGATGTGCTGATCGAAATGCTGCATGCCAACGGCTTTGGCGCGAGAGCAGTCCCGTCGGGTGAAGAAGCACTCTCAGCAATTACCCTTGCATCGGAGGCTGGCCACCCGTTCGATTTAGTTCTCATGGACTGGCGCATGCCTGGTATGGATGGAATTGAAACTTCCCGGCGAATCAAGGCTGATTCTGCAACTTCCCGCTCGCCAGCCATATTGATGGTTTCAGCATTTGAGCGCGATGAAACAACGAGCGGCAAGGCCAATCATGAGTTGGAGGGTTTCC
>Ga0302274_10001426_pt1 | contig 22919 bp, 13 predicted proteins | sample III_Bog_N2_1_FD_198755 | JGI IMG/M metagenome (GOLD analysis project Ga0302274, IMG submission 198755) | Peat permafrost microbial communities from Stordalen Mire near Abisko, Sweden - III_Bog_N2_1 | ecosystem: Environmental > Terrestrial > Soil > Wetlands > Peat | place: Sweden: Abisko...
ATACCCTGAGGCCCGCAAACCCCTATAAACACCAGCCAGAATCGCACTTCAAACAAATTTCAAACGGGAAGAAACGAAAATCGCAAGGAAAGACGCTGCAATCACGCGAATTTCAACGAGTTCCTAGAATCAGGGAGCCGAACCGACCTTCAAGACACATTCGCAAACGGTCAGGTATGCACGTGGTCCGACAGCAGTGGGACGGTTCACGCTACATCGGCACACAATTGCATGATTCCGGTCGCTTGGTTCCTTCCCGAAGTTGCGATCTTTAGTTCTCAGCAACCTTCGACCGGCACATTCACCGCATCGTTGGCGAGCACTGATAACCAGCCTCTTCTGCACTGGTCTCTAACGCCTCCCGCGACCGCAGATCCTGACCAAGCCGCGCTCCTGTCCCGCGTCGGATCATATGACCTGGAACTTGGACTCGCCACTGCCTTGCCGTCGGCCCTCTCCTACACCGTTCACCCCGACGACAATGTCGGAATCGACATTCCTGTGACGATCCTCTACTCCGACTACCGCACGGTTGATGGCGTGGCCATTCCGTTTCGAGTTCAGCGCTATTTCAATGGAACTCTCTCCCTGGACATTACCTTGAACAATGCTGTGGTAGCTCACTAGCCGTCTGGAGGCAACTGATGCAATTCCGTGCTCGCTTGTTCGCCCTACTTCTCCTTTTGCCGTTGTTGCAAGGGTTCGGACGTGCTCAGGTAAACGGCTTATACGACTTCGGGCCATTCGATTCGCCCGGTTTCGATACGATCAACCGAGGGAACCTGAATACGCACTTCTCAATACCGATTTTCAGCAAGCCTGGTCGCGGTGGTGACAACTTTACCTATTCCCTCAACTATGATGGGCTGATCTGGGTGCCGACGGGATCAACGGGCTCACAGACCTGGATGCCAGTCACGGAGTGGGGTTGGACGGATGTAACGAATGCGCAGTACGGCTACGTGACCTATAACATGTCGATATACGACTGCACACTACCCCCGCACGGTATGGATTCTCAATACAGCTCGTACACGGGATTTGTCTATCATGACAACAAGGGGAATTCTCACAACATCGGGTACTCATTCACAAATCAATGCGGGCATATGTCGCCGCCGACTGGCACAAGCACGATTACGCTGACCGACAACTCTGGGTACACGATTTACCGGAACCTCTTGAAGTTCACTGCTTTCACGAAATCCGGAGCCGAATTCTCGGTGCCGGCATACATGCTCTCTTCCGATGGCTATTCATTTCAGAAGAACCCGGGTTCCGGGATTGCACAGGACACAAACGGTAACCAGATCTCCGCGTCCTCGACAGGAGTCTTTACAGATACGATGGGCAAAACCGCCCTCACCGTTTCCGGGTCAGCTCCAAATCCGGTCGTTTACACGTACATGGATTCAAATGGCAGCCACCAAACGGTGACCGTCAATTACACGCAATATACGGTCCAGACCGCATTCGCGGCTCCCGGCGTCTCTGAATATAGCCAAAGTAACGTTCCTCTCGTCAGTTCCATTGTGTACTCCGCAGACAACTCCTCGTATTCGTTCTCCTATGAAGCTACTCCGGGGGGTTCTGGGCCGGTAACTGGACGTATCAAGGTCATAACGTTGAGGACAGGTGGAACCATAACCTACTCCTATACTGGAGGCTATCAGGGCATCGAAGCCGATGGCACAACGGCTGGATTAACCCGGACCACCTCGGATGGTTCAACCTCCTACGTGCGTTCCGGAGTGACAAGTTCCCAGTCAACTACAACGTTTACCGATGCGGCGAATAACGCAACTGTCTCCTCTTTTCTGGTTAACTCCGCTGGCTATTTCTACGAGACCGACCGAGCCGCATACCAAGGTTCGGCAACTGGAACGCCACTCACCGAAGTTCAGATGTGCTACAACACAACCCAAAACAGCTGTTCCGGGAATTCTGTGACCAGCGCGATTTCCTCAATACTCCGTTACACGAAGAATAATGGGACACAGGTTGATCAGGACTATCAGCAATTCGCTGGCCCAGAACTACTCCAGCAGGAATACGACAGCGCCACGTCTACCACTGCTTACTACAACTACAACGTTTATGCGGGGCAGTACGGTATCTCGTTCTACCGGCTCGCAAGCGCCTATACCATGGTTGCATCCACCCTCAATTCAGAGACAACATACTTCTACGACGGGCCCACTCCTACGCCAACGTCCGGGCTACCCCAGCACGTCGCGGTCTCCACGCCTCGCGGGAACCTGACATCTGAGTATCAATGGACGAATTCAAATGGGACTCCATTTAGTATCTTTGCCAACTATTGGTATGACGACGCTGGGCAGGTGCTCATCCAAACCGATACCAACGCGGACATGACGAACTTTGCATACGACTCATCCACCGATACTCTGCTCACCGGAATCACCTATCCGATCGTCAACGGAAGCCGGTTCTCTGCAACTGTTCAGATGGACCCTAACACCGGGGTTCTCGTGAATGTTATCGATATAAACCAACAGCCCACTTCGTACTCCTATGACGGATTGTTGCGGACCACGCAAGTTCTTTTTCCCGATGGCGGGAAGTCGTCCTACGTCTATACTCCAACCCAGATTAGCCAATTTACATACCAGAATTCAGGCACATACTCTGACACTGAGACTCTTCTCGATGGCTATGGCCGACAGAGTCGAGTGGCCGTGTCGAACGGGCAAAGCAGCAACGCCTGGTACCAGCAGGATGTCTGCTACGACGCGAACGGAAACCTTGCTTTCTCTTCCTATAGCTATCAGGGAAATGAATGGAGTACAGGCAAGGTCTGTTCCGGTTCTGGGGGGGACGTATACACGTACGATGCTCTTCGGAGAATTCTGACAATTCAGCACGGAGACAATACCTCTGCTTTGTATAGTTACAACGTTCTCACAATGAAATCCGTCGACGAGAATGGCGTTACAAAGCTGGTTTCGGTATCGGCGCTTGGCCTGATATCTAAGGTGTGCGAGATCTCATCCAACGGAAACATGCCCGGCTCCGGTTCCCCGGCGAGTTGCGGACTGGACATTTCGGGGACAGGTTTCCTTACTTCGTACGCTTACGACCTCGTCAACCACAAAGTAACGTTGACCCAGGGCGCTCAGACCCGGGTGTTCCAGACAGACTGGGTCGGTCGCCCCATCCTAATCCAGGAACCCGAGTCGGGACAGACAACCTTCAGCTACGCCTACAACAGCACGGGGCTTCAGATTACCCGGCAGCGTCCGAAAGCAAACCAGCCATACTCCTCAGTTCTCACCACGACAACTACGCAGTTCGACGCATTCGGCAGGATTACGAGCATTGGTTACACAGATGGGACACCTTCCAAAACCTTCACATACGATCAGAGCATGTCATGGGGCTCGGGCTACTCCCAGCTGAATCTTAAAGGCAGACTCTCCGGGGCGTCCGTAAACAACGCAGTCACCGTCTTCGGCTACGATCCGGTGGGGCGGGTTTCCTTGATGGGAGAATGTACGCCATCCACGTGCGGCACCAGCAATTACCCCCTCAACTACGCTTACGACTGGGCAGGCAATATGCTCACGTCAACAGATGGGGCCGGTGTCTCAACCACATACACAGTATCTCCGGCCAACGAAATCATTTCGATGGCAAGTTCGCTCAACAATGCAACCAACCCACCCGGCCTCGTCAATTCGGTGCAGAATGGTCCCAACGGCCCACTAAGCTACAATTTGGGCAACGGCTTGGCAGGCTCTTACGGCTATGACGTTTTAGGTCGGCTGAACGCAGGCGGCGTGTCATTGAGTGGCAATCAGCTATACGGGTTCACGGTCGGATGGGCTGGGAGCCAGCTAAAGAGCTCATGGGACTCCGTTCAGGGCCAAACTTCGACATATGGCTACGACGAGTTCAACCGACTCTCCTCGCGGACAGTAACCAGCGGCACGGTACAGAACTTCTCGTGGGTCTACGACCGGTGGGGCAACCGGTGGCAGCAGAATGTGACGGCGGGGAGCGGTCCGCAGCCTCAGTACTCTTTCAACACAGCCAACAACCAAATCTCTGGATTCTCATACGACGCAGCGGGCAACATGACCAATGACGGCTCTCACAGCTATACGTACGACGGAGAGGGCAACATCACGCAGGTTGACAGCGGCTCGACGGCAACATACACCTACAATGCCCTGAACCAGCGGGTGCGAACGGTCGCAGGCGGCGCAACCACGGAGTTTGTGTTCAACTCGAACGGACAACGCGTCTCGGAGTGGAACGCGACCACGCACGCCCAACTCAAAGGCCACTACTACTGGGGCAGGAAGCCACTGGCGTACTATGCGAGCAGCAATGCTCACTTTGAGCATCAGGACTGGCTGGGCACTGAGCGGACCCGCACGTCGTATAATGGCGGCGTGGAAGGCGCATTTACATCACTGCCATTTGGCGATGGCCAGTCATCTACCGGGACTGATGGGGATGCATATCACTATGCTGCCCTCGATCATGACGCGGAATCCTTTACCGACCACGCTCAGTTCCGGCAATATTCTAATGCTCAGGGTCGCTGGCTTTCGCCAGATCCATACGGCGGTAGTTACGACGAGATAAATCCTCAGAGCATGAATAGATATGCATATGCGCAGAACACACCCGCAGGAGCTGTTGATCCAAGCGGATTGGAAATTGTCTCAGGTTGCGGGAACAACCCGACATGTAAAAACCATGCTGATAATTCGTTCTGGAGCAGTTGTTGCGGTTCGCTTGGGGTCAATGACGTTACATATTGCGGAAATCTCTGCAGCTTGGTCGGCCAGGGTGTTTCCGGGGACGACGGTGGTGAGTTCACACTAGTAGCTACGGCGGATGGGTTGACTTGGATCAACGATCTCAATGGGGAAGAGCTCGATGATGCCGGGGCCGAGGAGATCGGTCTTCCGCTACTAGGAGTTGAAGGAGTTAGCACTCCGAGTAGCGGAACGACAAGTTGTACAGGCTGGGCTACAGTGAGAGGTGTTGGTGGAAATCAAGCCCAGAGTGCGGGGGCACTCCACTCTGACTACCCTGCCGTCGCTGGTGGTTCAATCCAAGGAGGAACTTTTGGAACGGTCGCTGTTCAGATAGGGTTTTTGGGATTGACTACGCGCCAACTCCGAACGTATGGGACGCAGATAACTATTACGCCCTTCTCGAACAGCATCGTTACCCAATTAAACGGGCCAGCTGGGCCTTGGACCGTCTCCGATTATGGAGATGCAAATATCCAGGCAACGCAAGGCGTGGCATTCGATCTCTATCGGTTCCCAACCATTAAAGCTGGCAACCAATTTGGGAAATGGAGTATGCACGTAACAATTAGCTTCCCGACGAGTTCGGGAGGCAGCTGTCCAGCCGGATTTACGGTGGCCCAATGAGAATCCTCAAATCTCTTCTAATCTCCAGCTTACTTGTTGAAACAGCGTTTGCGGCTCAGCTTGCGATGCATTCAGGCCTATTGCAATGGAGCCAAGCAAAGACGATCAAGTCACCAAACCACCGGTTTCGAATTGAAGTTCATCCCATACTTACGGACGCCGAGAATCATTCTCCAGTCGTGGTTCGTGCACTTGCTGACCATCGAACTTGGCGCTTATTCACCCTCACTCGGTCCGCACAAGCCGAATGGAGTCCCGACAGCCAAAGAATCCTCATCATCGACCAGCCGACAAGTGATCGCTATTACATTCGACTATTCACGACCGATGGCAAGTCGGTCGGGGCCGACTCAGACAATATGGTTCGTTCGGAGGTCATCAAAATGATCGGGCCTGAAAGGACCACGGAATTCTACTTGCCGACCTTTGTGTCATGGAATAGAAATGAGGTGCTGCTTGCAGTCGGGGGAACTTCATCCAGGGGAATTAATAAGCCGATGGAGCCATACTGCTTCGGAGTTCGAATTGACGATGTTTCAGGCAAAGTGCTCAACACCTTTTCAAAGGACGCGCTTAAGCAGGAATTCAATTCCACATGTCGAACTAGCCCCTAATCGTGAGCAATGAGCGCGACGCTGAATCAGTAAACACACTCTGTGCTTGATCGAAATGCCCTCCTGGGGGGAGTAACGGCGTTAATACTGGTGTCTTCGCTTCGGGAGGCGCCGGGGCAAACTTTGGAAACCATTCAGCCACGGCCGGTACACATCTAATTTCACCGAACTTTTTGGGTCTTGGAGCTGGCGCCGGAGTCGGAATAATGCTAACAAACGCTAGTCAAGCGAGCCAGCTATCTGGCCCTAGTGCAACATGGAATGTTGATTTAGGCTGGCTCGCCAACGGATCTGCACAACTCTCCCAAGGAACAGATGACTCAGGAAATACAATCTACACCTTCAGCTTCTCAGTTGGCTATGGCGCAGGCGCTTTGTACCACAACGTCACAAATCAGACAAAAGCGAAAGGTAAAGGCAAACCAGGATGCTAATGTCACAGGCGCTCAAGAAGTTTAACGCTGCATTGGTGGAGAACCGTAAGGGTCTGATTTTGCTGTTCTTGACCTATATTCCGGCAGTCCTCATCGCCGGTTTTGGAGGATATCGGCTGTTTCGTATCCGTCTGACCAACCACATCTGTTAAGTGTGTCTCGGCTGTGATGGACTGATTCCATGAGCGGAGAAACTGGAGTTGTGGTTCGTCGTCGTGGTCGGGCGGAGATCGCCCGGGTGGCAGGTTCTTACCGAGCGAGCGGATTGGGGCGAAGCGAGTTTTGCCGGCGTCATGGCTTGGCATTGAGCACGCTGAACCGTCATTTGCAGAGACAGTTTGAAGAGGATGCCCGTCGAGACAGCGATGTTGTTGGACGGGGCGCTTTGGTCGAAGTGAAACTGGCGGATGTCGTAAGTCCAGTTTCGAGTCTTGATCGGGCGGCATCTCTGAAGGTGCTGTTGTCGAATGGTCGTAGGGTGGAAGTCGGCGATGGATTCGACGATCAGACGCTTCGACGTCTGGTCGCTGCTCTCGAGAGGTCGTAGCGTGTTCGGTTTAGGCGCAGCGACGCGCATCTATCTAGCACCCGGCGCAACTGACATGCGCAAATCGTTCGATGGCCTCTATGGACTTGTTCGCGACCAGTTGTTGTGCGATCCGTTGAGCGGTCATCTGTTCCTGTTTTCTAACGCAAAGAGGAATAGACTTAAAATCATTTTCTTCGATGGGACAGGACTATGGGTTTGCTCGAAGCGAATTGAAAAGGGACGAATGCACTGGCCTTGTGTGGATAAGGAGCAGCGCAAAGTGGTGTTGAGTCAGGAGCAATTTACGATGCTTGTTGGCGGTATCGATCTCACCCAGACACGTGAACGGAAGTGGTTTCGCAAGCGCCTCGTAGATGAATCATCTGAGTCACGAAAGACCGCATGAATACTGTACATTTCACTTGTTCATCCACAGGACGTTCTGCTATTAAATAAGCATCGTGAGTGCGAACCTCGATCCTTCCACAACGTCAAGTTCGACCGATGGCTCGTCTTCCCGCGCCGCCCTTCTCGAGCAACTCAAAGCTCATCTTGATCCATCGCTTTTCGCCGCAGTGAGCGGCAAGTTCAACTCGTACGAGTTCCTACTGCAGAATGCGCAGATGAAGGTACAGGTTCTTGAAGAGCGGTTGCGCTTGGCGCGAATTGCCAAGTATGGCCCCGGCAGCGAGAAGCTCAGCAATCTGCAGTTGGAACTGTTGGAGCATGAACCTGGCGTTAGTAATGTAGAGGTGGCTGCCGAGAGCGAACGCGAGACGCTACCCGGTTCTTCGCAGGACGTGAAGAAGAAGAGGCGTCCGCATCCTGGCCGCCAGACACTGCCTGCCGATCTGCCTCGCGTCGAGAAGATAGTTGCGTGCACACCGGAGCAGTGCAGGTGCGGCAGCTGCGGCGCTGAGACGAAGGTGATCGGCTACGAAGTCAGCGAAGTTCTCGATGTGAAGCCAGCCGAGTATTTCGTCCAAGTCGTCAAGCGTGAAAAGCGTGCCTGTGGCAAGTGTGAGGAGCAAGGAGTAGCCACCGCACCGATAACTGCGAGGATCATCGACAAGAGCCTGGTGTCGGACGGCATTATCATCGACACGATCGTCGGCAAATACGGCAATCACAGTCCCCTCTATCGTCAAAGCGCCATCCTGCTGCGTGACGCGGGCATCGACATCAGCCGCGCCACGATGTGCGGCTGGATCATGACCGTCGGTGAAATGCTTGCGCCAGTCGTGGGTGCGATGCGGACCCAGCTGCTAGCAGGCGACTACATCCAGGCCGATGAAACAACTGTCGATGTACAGACGCACGATCGTCGTGGCAAGAACCACCAAGCATACTTGTGGCAATACGGCTCTCCGGGGGGTTCGGTGGTGTTCGATTTTCTTATGGGCCGTGGGCGCGAAGGACCGGCGCGCTTCCTGGACAAGTTCGAGGGAATCTTACAGACCGACGGCTATATCGCCTACGAAAGTGGTGTAGGCGGCCCGAAGATGGTGCATGCAGCATGTTGGAGCCATGCGAGGCGGGGCTTTGTCGACGCGGTCAAGGTAAACAAACTGGATGTCGCCTCGATCAGCATCGTTGAGCTGATGGATAAACTGTTCGCGATCGACGCTGGGGCTCGCCAGGAGAAGATGGACCATGCTGCGCGCCATGCGCTGCGCCAGAAAGAGGCTCCGCCCCTGCTCGACAAGATACACGCCCAGATCCTCGAACTGCGCGAGAAAGTGTTGCCGAAAAGTGCGGCAGGCGAAGCCTGCACATACACGGTCAAACTATGGAAGAAACTCTTGTGCTTCCTCGAACATCCGGAACTGGAACTCAGCAACAACCTTGCGGAAAACTCGATGCGTGGCGTCGCCTTGGGCAGAAGAAACTGGACCCATATCGGCAGCAAGCAGGCCGGACCGCGTGTCGCCGCGATCCTATCCGTGCTGGAAAGCTGTCGCAGGCTCAAAATCCCGGTTCGTGAGTACCTGAATGAGACCCTGCCCGGGCTTGCTAATCGGTCTATTCAGCAGCTGGCCGATCTCACACCGGCCGCATGGATCAAAAAACACACTTCCGATAGCCTATAAAACCGAACACCGAGCCCAGTCAACCGTGTGCTTGGTCATACGCATACGCTGTTTCATACTTACTTATTCGCGTTCATCGTCGGTGGAGCTTATATGGTTTGGCTTGTGGTGATCTGGGCTCGCATCTTATTCGCGTTACGAAGCGAATGAACCTAAGACCTGGGAACAGACGGGATGTTCCTGTCCCTCGCCAAGATGCCATCCAGGCTTGAAAATGCGTTAATCTGTATATTAAGTCGCGTCGTTGGCAGGGAAGGATTCGGGATTTGGAAGTGGCCTGTCCGGGAATTTCTGTACCAGCCGTAATGAGATATAAACTGATATGCGTGGAGCCCCGATTCGGGCCGTGCAGAGATTCATTTGCTGTAGTCAAATTTGTAGCAGCCAAAGCACTCAGAAACCGCAAGGATCAACAAGCGCCGAGGCGCTGCTTGCAAACCATTCCATCAAAAGCACTTAGAAGCGCCGAATTTCAACAGATTTCAATAGGTGCTATGACCTGGTTCGGGACCAGGGGGTCGGAGGTTCAAATCCTCTCTCCCCAACCATCATTTTCAATAACTTAAAGACAAGCACCCCCGACCCTCGGGTATTGACCCAGGTGCTTTGGGACGGGAATATTGTGTCTTCCACCGAACTGTGAATGCAACGCCATATACAAAAACGTCTACGGTCGGAAGATATGATCGAGTCGTGCATCTTGAAAGCGAAACTATAATGCCACCCTCGATATAAGCAACTGGCGGATCGTCGCTGCCCCGGATTGTTCCGTTGACGGAACCAACCAGCATCACCAACACAACAACAGGCCGTGATTTGCAAACTTTTTGAGGACTGCAATGGACTGTAATGCATTTCGTTGCCAGATCTCTTGAAGAGGCAAACCATCTTCAGGGCTTTTTCGGAAGCTGGGATGCATTCCAACCGCCTACAGGAGCCTTGACCAGCAGTACGCTGGCTTCGAAGCGTCGCTGCATAATTTCAATGTCGTCGCGCTGGTTTTGGAGCAGCGCTGTTTGCCAGGTAATCACCTGGAGATAGGTATCGACGCCATCCTCATAAGGTGTGCTGAAGAGGTCGAGCGATTGCTGCGCCGAAGCGGTAGCGTCGTGCTGCTGGCGCGCTTCGATCTCCAGGTTTTGGAGCGCGTTCATGTTGTCTTCAATCTGCTGAAATGCGGTGAGCGTGGTCTGACGATAGGCAGCAACGGTGCCATCGTACTGCGCGAGGGCGATATCGGACGTGGCGCGCCGGCGGCCGTGATCAAAGAGGGTCTCCGATAGCGTTGGGCCGACGGCGAAAGAGCGGCTTGGCCACGAAAACCAGTTGATCGCGGATGTGCCTGCGAGGCCAGCCACGGCCGAGAGCGATAGCGTGGGGTAGTACGCCGCCTGAGCGATGCCAATCTGCTCGTTGGCCGCCGCCATGTTGCGCTCCGCAGAGGCGATGTCGGGACGGCGTTCCAGCAATTGCGATGGAAGCATACCAGGAATTGCTGGAATAGTAGGTGCACAGCTAGTGATCAGGTCGGAATCGCAGAAAACATCAGCCTTGGAAACCTCGGGGCGCTTACGCTCCTGATTGAGAAGGATTTCGCCTGTCTCGATCGAAGCGAAGATCAGAACGAGGACGCCTTCCCAAATTCAAATACCGGCGCAACCTGCTAGGGCTGGTCAAAGTTCAGAGCCGGCGATTCGCCCTGGACGAACTGAATTCAGCAGATCCGAAGGAACTGTCCCGCTGCGGAGTTAAGTCTGAGCGGCTTTGGGAATGTCGGAGCAATTCGTCATAGGATAACGGGCCCGCGCCGTTCCGCTGACTTGGCCGTGCCTCGCAAACCCAAGGGACCGATTCCGCTGTAGACTGAGCAAAGAATCAGCCCCCATCTGCAGCGAACTTCCTGCCCTCATCCGGCCAAAACCTAAGCCAAAACCTACCGGGCACTTGCGTCCCCGAGCTTCTGAATAGACTCGGCACTCAGCTTGAGCTTCGCCGCTTCAGCCAGATCTGCCAGCTGCTTCTCATTCGTGGCGCTGGCAATCGGAGCCGTAATTCCGGGCTGCGCAAGCAACCAGGCTAGCGCCACGCACGCCGGAGTCGATCCGTGTGCATTCGCCACTTCGTTCAGCGCCGCAACCACTCCGAATCCCCAGTCATTCAAGTACTTTTGCACCATCGATCCCCGTGCCGCCTTCTCTGTGTCCCGTTGGCTGCGATACTTCCCGGTCAAGAAGCCTGCTGCCAGCGAAAAGTATGGAATCACGCCCACATGGTACTTCTCCACCACCGGTAGAAGATCCGATTCGTAAACCTGTCTCTCCACAAGGTTGTAATGCGGCTGCAGCGAGACATAACTGGCAAACCCATGCGTGCGGCTTGTCTCTAGCGCTTCCGCCAGGCGCGCCCCGCTGTAGTTCGATGCGCCGATATACCGCACCTTCCCCTGCTTCACCAGTTCGTCAAAAGCGCCCAGCGTTTCTTCCATTGCGGGCTCCGAATCGTCTCTGTGAGCCTGATAAACGTCGATATAGTCGGTGTGCAAGCGCTGCAGCGAATCCTCAACCGCCTGATGAATGTAGGCCGCTTTCAATCCCTCTTTGCCTTCGCCCATCTCCATCCCGACCTTCGTCGCCAGGATCACGTCTTTGCGCTTCCCGGTCTTCGCAAACCACTTGCCGATAATCGTCTCCGAATCGCCGCCCTTGTTCCCCGGAACCCAGCGCGAATACACATCGGCGGTATCCACAAAGTTCAGTCCCACATCGAGCGCCACGTCCAGCTGCCTAAACGCCTCCGCCTCCGGCACCGTCCATCCGTAGACGTTTCCACCTAAACAAATTACCGGCACTTCAGGCCCGGCAGATCCCAGCTTTCGCTTTTCCATCGGTGATTCCCCTCTCTCTTCTTTAGAGTGCGGAAATCCTCCAAAGGAGGCATACAATCCGCTCGTGATTTTTACTCCACTTCTCGTGCCGGCGCGAGAGTTCGTGTGTCGCTTCGAGCTTTCGAGCATCTATTGGGATGAAGTTGACCAATCTGAGGAGGGCAAAGCATGAACGTGGTACTTTACGGGGCAACTGGAAAAGCTGGAAGCCGCATCCTGAAGGAACTTGTCTCGCGCGGCCATCAGGTCACCGCAGTCGCTCGCGACATTGCGAAACTGCCGTCCACTGTCACAGGCAAGCAGGACGATCTCAGCAACGTCGACACCATCGCATCGATCATTCAGGGTGCGGATGCCGTGGTCAGCGCCTACGGGCCGCCCCAGGACAACACCGAAGCCCTGCTCGGAGTGACGGAGCGTCAGATTGCAGCTGTCAAAAAGACCGGCAACATTCGTCTCATCGTCGTTGGTGGAGCGGGCTCGCTGGAAGTGGCTCCGGGCGTTACGCTGTTTGCTTCCGGCCATTTGCCCGCACAGTGGATTCCAATTGCTGCCTCCCACGTCAACGCACTGAAGTTACTTCAGGCTTCAGACATCAACTGGACGTACTTCAGCCCAGCGGCTTACTTCGAGCCCGGCGAGCGCACCGGCAAGTTCCGCCTCGGTACGAACCAGCTCATTGCGGACAGCAAGGGCGATAGCCGAATTTCCCTCGAAGACTATGCCATCGCTTTGGTGGATGAGTTGGAGGGGCCTGCCCACGAGCGCGCTCAATTCACCATCGGCTACTAAAGTCGACGGGCGCGGCCATCAACAGATGCGGCGCACCACGAAATCCCACACGCGGAGCGTCAATACTGTGGTGCCATACTCAAGGAATCGACCTTAAAGACCAGGGATGCTCGTTTGAACCCCGTACAGCGAGGCATGACTCAGAATATAGAGGGTACGATGACCTGCGCCGCCGAATACCAGATCGATCGGCCGTTCGGGAACATCAATTCTCCCCAAAAGCTTTCCTTCCGGGCTGTAGACAATTACCTGATCCGCCGCGAGGTAGACATTGCCATTCTTGTCCTGCGCTACAGCCTGTCCTCCGTCTTCGGCAAAGAGCGTGATCGCACCGATGGATCCGTCTGACTGAACGTCGACCTTGTAGGTCTTCTGGTCCGACTGGTCCGTGATATAGACGGGGTGTCCCGGCACTACACTCTCAAGGCCAAAGGCGTGCAAGACATTGGCCAGCTTTGTGCCCCATCGCATTTGTCCCTTCACGAAGTCGTCGCCGGTAGGGATGAACACGCTACCGTCGGGAGAAATGTATTGCCACGGTGTCTTGACCGACAGATCGGGTGTGGCCCAGACATCAACAGGGACGAATGCCGTCATTCCTGGTCGCGGTTGCGCCGGTTGCGGCTTGAGCAGGGTCATCTCCGTCTCCGGCGAGCCGGGGCGAAACGTGTAAACCGTTCCGTTCCCTTGAAACGAGACAACCAACAGATCGCCGGCGCGATCGAAGGCGAGGTTGATGGGATCAAGCGGGCTATCGCGAACCTCGACGGCTTCGGCATGCTGCACCGACCAGCGGTAGATGCGCTGCCAGTGTGCATCCACAAAGTAGAGTTCGCCGGCAGGATCGATGGCAGCACCGGAGATGTTAAAGAATCCGGTGGCGAGTTGCTTTAAGTGCGCACCCTCAGGAAGGATGGACGACAAGTCTCCGTGATCTGGCGGTGCGGGAGCGCCCGGCAGATCGAGCGAAGCGAATTCATTGGCGCGAACCTGTTGGTGATGGGTCGCATCGATAATCGAATCATCCAAAGGCGCCTTGCTGTTGCTGTTTACGTGCACGTTGCGGAAATGAATTCCGCTCGAATCAGAAACGCGAATGGCGCTGGAGAACGGCTGATAGCTGCTGACCACGCGATAGCCGTGGTAATTGGCGATCGTGATGTTGGACGACTGCTCGATGGAAAGCTGCAGCGCAAAGCCGCTTTCGCCGCGCTCCTCTTCGGTTTGCAGCGCATCGATCTCCCAGTTCTTCACGCGCACCAGCTTCACTTCGTTGCGCACATGGTGCTCGCTAGAGAGCTCGTAAACATGGCCCGGAGTGTCGGTGTCGGAAACATACAATCCGGCCTGGGCAAATGTGCTCGGGGTCCAGATATCGGCAAAGGTGCCGCCACCCCCGTCTGTCACCCACAAGCTCGGATACTGACTGTCCCATCGGCGGAGGATATTCGGATCGGCGGTGTGGGTGTCATTGTAGGGATTGATCCGAGTTCCATCCGGCGCATTCGTGCCGTGACCGCCCAGGAACCGCACATCGTCCATCAGCGAGTCCGCGCCTGCCATCCACAGGGCGCCGACCGCGCGACTATTGATGCCATTGGTGTCGAGGCCAATGCCGCTGACGACGGTGTGGCCGCCCCGCGGGGCCTCAAGTAACGGGACCGGGGTACCCGGACCCTGAAACGCCGGCGTCGAATCGGGGATCTCGAACTGGGTCATGCTCGGATGCAGGCCGATGAGCACTGTATCCGGGCGTAGCTTGATGGTTCCCGTAACGACATAGCGGCCCGTGGGCACATAAAGTACGTCATGTTCAGTGATGGCTTTTGATATTGCGGCGGTATCGTCTGTAACCCCATCACCCTTCACTCCGAGTGAACGAAGGTTGACCCACGTATTCGCCGGAGGAAGCGGCGGAATGGCGGGCGCGCCGAATGGAGAAAGCGTCGCAACGGCATGCGCATTAAAGCTGGTGCGGATTTCACCCGTGTCTGTTGGGCCGCGCATCACAAGCCCGTGCTCGAAGGAGCTCACTTCGTAATTCTCCGCCGGGCCGTCGACGTCCTGTCCGCTATCGCGAAAATGGGCGAAGGTTTTTACGTTGTGACCGGTCGAGTTAACGATGTTGATTTCTGTCCGCGCGTTCTTCTCGTCACTGATGGTAATTGCAGGTCCAGCGATGTCTTCGAAGCGCGAGTTCTCGACCCACAGCTCATCGGGATATCCTGCGTCGATGTCGATGGCCTGGGGAACATTGCGGAACGAATCGTGAACCAGCGTGAGGCCGGCCTCATGTTCCTTGATGGCGGCAACGCTCTGGCCTTCAAATGTGGAGTCGAGCAGCGTGTATTGCCATCCGGGGGAGGTCTGCGTGGTGATGATGCCGTATTTGCCACCGTAGAAATGCAGGTCTTCGCCTTCGTTGCCGATGTCTTTGAGAGCGGCGAGGCCGGAGCGGATGCGAAAGTCGATGTGCGATAGATAGCAGTGCTGCGCGACGTGGAAACGGATGGCTACCGCAGCTGGATTGCCGGACCCAAGGTCGAAATCGACATTGCTCATCGCTGAATAGAATGTCCCCGCATTCGCATCGGGGATGGAGTTGTTCGGCGGCACGGTTCCAGGTGTGGGCGGTTGATCGGGTCGGACGGGATAATGAAAGTGCGCGTGCGTGCTATCGGGGCGGCCACCGGCAAACAGGAACATGTAGCCGAGATCATTTTGATAACCGGGACTATTGTCGGGAAGCACGAAAACCGGGCGATGATCGCCGTACCCGATAATGCGAACTCCGGGCCAGACGTAGACAGTGCGGGTGATTCGATAGCGACCTTCGGGAACGAAGACGATGCCCTGAACGTGCTCGGTTTCCGCCGCGTCAATGGCAGCCTGGATGACCGCGCTGTTGTCGGCGGACTGGTCTGAATCAACGGGGAAACGCGCGCTGCCGAGGTAGATGGCCTCAGGATCGTCCAGGCGAGTTCGATAAATCGATTGCGCTTGCAGCGGCAGAACCAATCCAAGCAATACAACGATTCCCGGCAATGCCATCCACTTCGGATTCACCGTCATTTGTTGTCTCCTAGGACGAAATACGGCATCGCACCTGTGCTTGAGAGCGAAGTAGGGTGCCGAATCTTTAATCCGTACCTCGTCGAAAGGCCGATCTGATTCCAAATCAAGTATATAAACCGGGCCTCGAATTCAGTCTGTTCCCATGCAGAACTGGTTTCATGCTTTGGCCGGGATTGGATTTTTATGATGCACGCCGTGGCGTCGGAGCTCGCTGGGGCGATGCTACATTTCCGCCAGGGCGCGCGGTACAACGTGGATCGACATTGCACCTTCGCCAGTGACTGGCGCAACCCGCTTCACGTTTCCTGAGCGGATGTCGCCAACCGCGTAAACTGCCGGCAAGCTCGTCTCAATCATCTGCGGCGGACGGCCGAGCGGTCACTTTTGGGGTGCGCTTGCCAGAACAGGATCCAAATCTCTTCCTGTAAGAATGAAGCCCTGCTGATCCAGAGCGACACAGCCACGCAACCAGTCGCTGTGGGGTCCTTCACGGCATTCACAGATTGGCGCCGAGAACGCCGCAGCGGCAGGGAATCCAAGTGGAGAAATCTGACACGCGCACGCCTATTCGTCATAGTCGAAGCGGAGGTCGGGCAGGCCGCTCGTGACTGATATCTAGACATTCTCAGATGCTGGCCACCCAGCACGGTGAGGCAGGCTACCGATTCGCTCCAATAGCGTCTGATGCGTCGGCGACCGCGTATTTTGCTGCAGCTTAATAAAGATAACAGTAGCTCTGTGTGCCTAATGAATGCTCTGCAAAGTCACGTCTCGGAACGGGAAGTTTTGATTGTTGAGCGAGCGTCCAGCACGCGTGCCCCCAAAACGGGGAACTCAATTCAAGTTGCCGCAAGAGAAATCGCAACTTAAGTAATGTAAGTGCAATTACTTGGAGTAAGGGTCGCTCTCGTTAGCCGGGCGGTCGGATCTGATATATGCTTTGCGCATAGCGGTTTTCTGGCAGAAACTTCCAGAAAACTATTACATCCTTGTGCTCGCGCCAATGCGGATTGGTCAAGCCAGGATCCGCGGAATTTGAACCGGACCTCAAACAGATTCTTCCCTTGTTAGGTTCCCGCGTTGATGCAGCGATGAGGTACAGTGTGCCGACCACCGCAAGAACGACCAGATCCCACGCGTAATTGAGTTGGCAACAGTGTCGTCCAGTTTGATTCGGGTTTGCACAAGTCGACGATAGTCCCTTGCAGCCACGGGCAGAGCCTCCGCCAGATCGCCAAAGCGCACCACATCTCCCGCGCGAAAGTGCTCCGAGTTGTCCACCAACAAACAAATAGCCGCCACCGCCGCTGCTCCAAAAGGCGTTTGAAAATCCCTCGTCCAAACCAAACTAAATCAACGTCCGGATCTCCCGATCCGGACGTGTCAAAAGTTGCGTTCTGGTACAACCCAAAACCTACTGAAATGACGAACCTGGCCTTCAGCTCTGGGCAGGTCGTGTCCTGCTTTTGATGGATCTCGCTCCTTTCTCCCGAACCGACTGACGTGTTTCCGATCTGTTCCACGCCGTATTGGGCAAGCAGGCTTTTGGCTGCGGGAACTCTGCGCCGACGGTGGTGCTTCCGAATTGGCAGAAGAAATGTGGGGCTGGCTAGCCCGACCCCTGTGCCGCAGGGCCTACTTCGCGCGGTCGTGAACACGAACACTGGAGGTAAATGATGCGGATTCCCAGGCTTCCCATTGCGATATTGACTCTCGCGGTTTTGCTGCCTGCGCTGCCCATCCAGGCCCAGGTCATCCACACGGTAGCTGGGGGGGGACCGCCGGACAATATCGTTGCTACATCCGCCTCAATCGCTGCCGAATCTCCGGCAGTCGATGCCAGTGGCAACGTTTATTTTTCGAGCGGCGAAGCTGTGTACAAGCTCGACACGACGGACCATTTGACGCGGATCGCCGGCCAGACCGTCGCCGGGATTTTCCCCCTTGGCGCCAACGGGAATGCCTGCCCCACCCCAGCGTCTATCGGCGACGGCGGCCCGGCCGCCGGTGCGGTGCTGAACACTCCGATGGCGGTGGCCCTGGATGCAGCCGGGAACCTCTATATTGCCGACAGTTTCAGCTGCCGTGTCCGCGTGGTGAACATGCAGCCCAGCTCGATCACGGTGCTGGGCGTGACCATTGCTCCGGGGAACATCGGGACAGTTGCCGGCAGCTCCACGTTCGGGTCGGGCGGCGACGGCGGACCGGCCACCAACGCGCAGCTTTACGAGCCCAGCGGTGTGGCCGTGGACTCTTCAGGCAATCTTTACATTGCCGACACGGGGAATAGCCGCGTACGCAAGGTGAATGCCAGTGGAACCATCACCACAATCGCCGGGAATGGTACCCGCGGCTGCGTTGGTGATGGAGGAGCGGCGGCGAGTGCGGAGCTTAACGCCCCCGCTGAGTTAGCGGCGGACGCGGCCGGGAACATCTATATCGCCGACAATGCCGGCTGCAATATCCGGGTAGTGAGTACTCAAGCCGGCACGATTACCGTGCTTGGGGTAACGATTGGCGCGGGGAACATCGCGAGCGTAGCAGGTGACGGCGTCAATGGCTACAACGGCGACGGCATCGCGGCCACCAGCGCGGAGCTCAATTTTCCCCGCGGAGTGGCGCTGGACTCGTTCGGCAATCTCTACATTGCCGACACCGTGAATAGCCGTATCCGCGAGGTGAATACCAGCGGAACCATCGGCACTGTTGCCGGTAACGGCACGCCCGGCTACAGCGGCGACAGCGGCCCCGCCGCCAGCGCTGAGATAGCGGCCCCATTCGGCGTTGCGCTGGATGCATCCGGCGATCTCTATATCGCTGACTCCGAGGCTGCGGCCCAGGGCGTCACTGACTACCGCATCCGCAAGGTTTCTTCCGGCGGGACGATCAGTACCGTGGCCGGCAACGGCAACGCAACCTACAGCGGTGACGGGCAAACAGCCACCGGCGCACAGTTTTACTATCCAGACGACGTCGCGGTGGATGCGGCCGGAAATCTCTACATCGCCGACTCCTCCAATAACGTCATCCGGGCGGTGAACACTCAGTCCAGCACCATCACAGTCCTGGGCATCTCCATTCCTCCGGGAGACATTGCCACCGTCGCGGGCAACGAGAGCCTGCACTTCTCGTGCTCGACCGATTCTATATTCTGCTTCGGGGGCGACGGCGGCCCGGCCACGAGCGCGCTGCTCAATCTCCCCAGTGGAGTGGCGCTGGATGGGGCCGGCAATCTCTATATCGCCGACTCCGAGAATGCCCGCATCCGCAAGGTGGACACCAGTGGAACCATTTCCACAGTGGCCGGGAGCGACCTGATCGGGGACAAAAACGGATCGGCCACAGGCGCAGCGTTTAATTTCCCTGTAGCCTTGACGCTGGATTGGGAAGGAAACATTTTTGTCTCCGATAATTACGGGAATGTAATTCGAGCGGTCAACACCCAGTCCTACCCCATCACAGTGCTGGGCGTCACCATTCCTCCGGGAAATATTGCGACGGTGGCGGGCAACGGAATGCCGGGTTACAGTGGCGACAACGGAGCGGCCACCAGTGCGGAGCTTTCCGGCCCGCTCGGCATAGCATTGGACGCGGCAGGCAACTTGTATTTCGCCGACGGCGCCAACGATCGGGCTCGCAAGGTGGACACCGGTGGAACCATCACGACAGTCGCCGGCAACGGGACAGAGGGCTACAGCGGCGATGGCGGGGCCGCTACCAGTGCTGAACTCATTGGACCCTATGGAGTGACGGCAGACTCGTCAGGCAACCTCTATATCTCCGACGCATCTGGCTACACCCCTTCGAACGACAGCGCCTTCCGCGTGGTGAATAACCAGGCCTGCGCCATCGACGTGCTGGGACTCACCATTGCTCCGGGCGACATTGCGACCGTGGCCGGCAAAGGCTCTGAAGGCTTCAGCGGCGACGGGGGATTGGCCACCGGCGGCATGCTTGATCTCCCCACGGGGGCTGCGCTCGACGCGGCCGGGAATCTCTTTATTGCGGATGAACTTAACCTGCGCATCCGCAGGGTGGATTCGCCGCCAAACACCGAACCGGACTTCACGATAACCACGCCGACCCCAACAGAGCAGGTCTCCCAGGCAGGCGACGGCATAACTTACATGCTCACTGTGAGTTCGGTGAATGGTTTCAGCGGGGCCATCGCCTTCAGCGTAAATGGCAATCCGGCGATGGGCGTATCGTTTCCGGCCTCTGTCACCCTCTCTCCCGGAGGCAGCCAAAACATCCAGGTCATGCTCATCTCCGCAGCCTCGCTGGGCTTCGGGAATTTCCCGTTGAATCTAATCGGCACGACGGAATGCGGGGTTGTCCATAGTTTGAAACTTGAACTCGTCGTAGCCAATTCCGCGGCGACGACGCCCACGGTTACAGTCACGCCTTCGCCCGCCAGCATCACAACGGCCCAGGCGCTCTCGGTGACGGTTACCGTCAGCGGCACCCCCTCGCCAACCGGGACGGTCACGCTGACGAGTGGCACTTATTCGTCAGGCACGGTCACTCTCACCGCCGGCAGCACGACCATCAACATTCCCGCCGGATCGTTGGTGAAGGGATCCGATACTCTGACAGCAACCTACACTCCTGACTCTTCAAGTTCCTCAACGTACACCAGCGCCACGGGATCAAATACGGTCACAGTGACTGCAGCCGCAACGGCACCGACGGTTACGGTCATGTCTTCGCCCGCCAGCATCACAACGGCACAGGCTCTTTCGGTGACCGTCACGGTGAGCGGGACGCCGACGCCGACGGGGTCGGTTACCTTGACCAGCGGCAGTTATTCGTCGGGAGCGGTAACGCTGAGCGGCGGGAGTGCAACAATCAACATTTCCGCTGGAACGCTGGCGACTGGTACGGACACATTGACGGCCACTTACACGCCCGACACGAACAGCGCAGCAACTTATAACTCGGGAACGGGGTCGAACTCGGTGACCGTAACCGCGCCCGCCAAGACCACACCCACCATTACTGTGACGCCGTCTGCTCCTAACATTACGACAGCCGTGGGTCTAGGCGTGGCAGTATTCGTCAGCGGTAGTCCCTCGCCCACTGGCTCAGTTGTGCTTACAAGCGGCACGTTCACCTCCGCCGCGGTCACTCTCAGCCCTGGCATCCTCTCCGGGAACGCCACTATCAGCGTGCCTGCTGGCTCACTTCCGGCAGGCACCGACATGCTCACTGTCACCTACACGCCAGATTCCAACAGTTCGTCGACTTACAACAGCGCGACGGGAACGAACACGGTGAGCGTCACCGCAGCCTCATCGGGTGGTGGCACGGCTGGTTGGATCTGGATGAATGGCAGCGACATGGCCAACCAGCCACCTACTTATGGCACGCTGGGAACCGCCGCAATCGGGAACACTCCGGGAGGCCGGCACGCCGCCTCATCCTGGATTGATCGCAACGGCAATTTCTGGCTCCTTGGCGGCGCAGGTACTCTAGGCGGGGCTGACGCCGGGGTGCCCGGCTATCTCAACGACTTTTGGCAGTTCAACCCTACTGCGAACCAGTGGACCTGGATGGGCGGTTCCAATAACACTGGCCTTGATGGCCAAGCCGGCGTATACGGCACGCAAGGAGTCCCTGCCGCAGGGAACTTCCCAGGAAGCCGCTTTGGCGCTGCGACCTGGACCGATAGCAAGGGCAATCTCTGGCTCTTTGGCGGCGACGCGTTCGACATCAATGGCACCCAGAGTGGTTTAAACGATCTTTGGGAGTTCAATATTTCCACCAACGAGTGGACCTGGATTGCTGGAAGCGATGTGTTTGTAGGAAACGGACCAAACGGAGTATATGGGACGTTAGGAGTTCCTGCCCCAGGAAACATCCCTGGGGGCAGAACTTTCGCCATGACCTGGACCGACAGCAAAGGCAATTTCTGGCTCTTTGGGGGAGTCGGTGCAGACTCAACCTTTGACGATGGCGCATTTGGATACTTGCAGGACCTGTGGGAGTTCAATCCCTCCACCTTGGAATGGACATGGATGAGCGGAAGCACCACCTCCGCGGCCAATTATGGCCAACCCGGCGTATACGGAACCCTGGGCACACCCTCTCCGGCAAACGTTCCGGGAGCCCGCGAGTTGGGTGCGACCTGGGTCGACAGCAGCGGCAATCTCTGGCTTTTTGGTGGCCAGGGAGTCTTCAGCCTGGCCCAGGGCGCATCTTTCGGCCCGGTTGGGGATTTCAACGATCTTTGGGAGTTCACCCCTTCAACCTTGGAATGGACATGGATGGGTGGCAACAACCCCGTCAACAGCCAATGCAATTCCTCTTCCTGCGTAGGCCAGCCTGGAACGTACGGCACCTTGGGAACGCCCGCTGCTGCAAACATTCCTGGCGGGCGTCACGGAGCGTCGGCATGGACCGATAGCAGCGGCAACTTCTGGCTCTTTGGTGGGGCCGGCTACGACGGAGGTGTCACAAGTAGCAATTTCAACGATCTCTGGGAGTTCTCTGCTTCCACGAACCAATGGACGTGGACGGGCGGTAGCAGCACGGCTGGTAATGCCAATGGCCAGCCGGGAGTGTACGGCGTAAAGGGAGCCCCCAATCCCGCCAACATCCCCGGGGGACGCTCGCAAGCTTCCTCCTGGGTCGACAAGGGCGGCCATTTCTGGCTCTTCGGGGGGAGCGGCAGCGATTGTAAGAACAACACCGGAGACCTCAACGATCTTTGGGAATATCAGTTTGGTGTGAGCACGTCGCAGGGTACGGGCAGCTCGGCGGGAATGATTACACCCACGGTGATCGTATCCCCATCATTCTCCACCATTACAAACACGCAAGGCCTGACGGTAACGGTCACGGTCAGCGCAGGCACTTGCGGCAGCAGCCCCACTCCCACCGGCTCGGTAACACTCACGAGCGGCAGCTACACTTCAGCAGCGGTGACGCTCAGTGGCGGCACTGCGACGATTAGCATCCCGGCGGGGTCGTTGGCAACGGGCACGGATACACTCACGGCCACTTACACCCCAGACTCCAACAGCTCAACAACCTATAACAGCGCGACAGGAACGAACACGGTTATGGTTAGCGGGCCTGCTAC
>Ga0302274_10001433_pt1 | contig 22904 bp, 14 predicted proteins | sample III_Bog_N2_1_FD_198755 | JGI IMG/M metagenome (GOLD analysis project Ga0302274, IMG submission 198755) | Peat permafrost microbial communities from Stordalen Mire near Abisko, Sweden - III_Bog_N2_1 | ecosystem: Environmental > Terrestrial > Soil > Wetlands > Peat | place: Sweden: Abisko...
ATCCTTGCTTGGGCAACGACGCCGGACGGTGCTGGTTGGCAGCTACGTCCGCCACAGCTCCGCGCACTCGAAGTTTATTGGTATCTGCGGCTCGTCGAAAAAACACCGCGCATTTTTGATCTTTATCAACGGTATTTCCCGCCGGACGACGACACGGGAGCACTTTTGAAGGCTCTAGGAATTTCAGATGAAGCGTTCCGTGCGGCTAACTTCAAACTAAAAACTCTCTGGCAAAAAATTGAGTCAGACGATTCGTTCGTGCGCCAGTTCCGCCTTGAAGCTCTGCGCGAAACCGTTGCCCTTGATTATCCGAGCTACATTCTCGCGCTGGCGATGGGCGCGGGCAAAACCGCGCTCATCGGCGCAATCATCGCCACGGAGTTTGCGATGGCGCTCGAATACCCGGATGGTCCGTTCGTGCAAAATGCGCTCGTGTTCGCGCCCGGCACGACGATTCTCGCCGCGCTGCGCGATCTGGCCGACGTGCCTTACCAACGGATCTTGCCGGCGCGGCTTTACAAAGCGTTCGCGGCTTCCGTGAAAATCATCTTTACGCGCGATGGCGAGAAAGACATCCCGGTGATTCGCGCCAGTTGCTTCAACGTAGTTGTCACCAACACTGAGAAAATCCGCATCCAGAAGGAAACCATTCGCAAGTCCGACATCGGCACGCTGTTCAATCAGCAGAGCGAAGATCAAGCCCGCTCCGAAGTTGCTAACCTGCGTTTGCAAGCCATCGCCAGCCTGCCGCATCTCGGCGTGTTTTCCGACGAGGCGCATCACACTTACGGGCAGGCACTCGACACCGAACTCAAAAAAGTCCGCAAAACGGTGGATTACCTCTACCAGAAAAGCCCGAACTTGGTCTGCGTGGTAAACACCACCGGCACGCCCTATTTCAAACGCCAACCGCTCCGCGATGTGGTGATCTGGTATGGGCTATCGCAGGGCATCGGCGACGGCATCCTCAAGCCCGTCTCCGGGAACATTCATGCTTATAGCTTCGACGACAGCAACACGGATAAATTCGTCGCTCAAGTCATCACGGAATTTTTTCAAAATTACCGCGTCGTGAAATTGCCGGACGGTTCGCCGGCAAAATTGGCGTTGTATTTCCCCCAGACCGACGACTTGAACGAATTGCGCCCGGTCATCGAAGCCACGCTCGCCAGTCTCGGCGAATCGCCAACGCTCACGCTTCGCAACACCAGCGAATCCAGCAAAGAGGAATTAGACGCCTTTGAACGGCTCAACGATCCTGGTGCGTCGCATCGCGTGATTCTGCTCGTGAACAAAGGCACGGAAGGCTGGAACTGCCCCAGCCTGTTCGCGTGTGCGCTGGCGCGGCGGCTCAAAACGAGCAACAACTTCGTTTTGCAGGCGGCATCGCGCTGCCTGCGCCAAGTCCCCGGCAATCCGCACAAGGCCAGCATTTATTTGTCGAAAGACAATCAAAACACGCTCGACCGCGAGTTGGCTGAGACCTACGGCACGTCCATCGCCGAATTGAATCAGGCCAAAAGCAAAAGCCGCAGCGCCATCATTCGCCTGCGCAAAATCAAACTGCCGCCGGTCGTGGTGAAAAAAATTGTCCGCAGAGTCGTGCGCAAGCCGGCCAACGATTCCACGCTCACGCTGGCGAAGCCTGCCGCGTCCGCCGCGCCCAGGCTTGAACGCCAGACCTTCGACATCGCGCAACAGGCATCCACGCGCAGTCTGCTTAAACAGGTTGCCGAAACTGTCGAAATAAAATCCGAACCCGACACGCTCGACGCCTACACCGCAGCCGTCGAACTGGCGTCCGTGTATCGCCTCGATCTCTGGCAGGTTCACGGCGAACTCGCGCGGTTGTATACGGGCGATGGCGTTCCCGTGCATCATCTCACGGACTTGGCCGGGCAGATTGAAAAACAGGTTTGCCGCTACGAAGTGCGCGAGGAAACCGTCGAAGTCGCGTTGGCCTTGGTGAAGCCGGACGGATTCGAGCGCGTTCTCGACGCGGACGGCACGGAGTTTTACACCGCCGAAATCAGCTACCCGATTGACCGCGAAGCGTTGCTCTTGAAATTCGACGAATGGCGCGAGCGGTGGGATGGCAAGGCGGCGGGCTTCGGCTTCCACTACAATCCTTACAACGCCGATTCAAACCCGGAAAAAAGTTTCTTCGAGCAACTGCTGGAATACATCGGCCTGCACCCGGACAAGGTGGAGGATATTTATTTCACCGGCGCGATCACCGACCCGCGCAAGACGGATTTCTTCGTCGAATACAAGGACGAGGACGGCAAGTGGCATCGCTATACGCCCGACTTCATCATCCGGCGCAAAGATGGCAAATGCCTGATTGTGGAGATCAAAGCCGAGCGCGACCGCAACCATGCCGTCAACGGTGAGCATGGCCGCAAGGCGATGGCGCTCCGGCATTGGGAAAATCTCAATCCCGACCGGATCAAGTATCAAATGATTTTTGTGGACGGCAACACCGTGCCGCACGACCAAACCGAAATCGCCCGCGAATTTGTGGAGGCTTAAACCGTCATGCCAGCAACCAAGAAATCAAAAAAAACGCAAAAGCCGGTTGCAATTCCGGCGGGCAAAGTGAAGAAACCAGCCGCGCCCAAATTAGCGGGCGGCAAGAAAGCGCCGGCAGCCAAGCCGACGCCTGCCGCCGACACGCCCGCGCCGCCAAAGCAAACGACCATCAACATCACCGCCGCAAAGGGGCGACCGATGTTATCTTGGGTGGGCAAACGTCCGTTGCGCCATGTCACCGCGTTCCCCGCACAACACGTAGAAAATTTTAATCCCGCCGGCGAACCATCCGGCAAAGGCGGCTTGCTGTTTCATGGCGACAACAAAGAAGTGCTGGCGCATCTGCTCGCCAATGGTTTTCGCGGCAAAATAGACATGATTTACATAGATCCGCCGTTCGATAGTGGCGCGGACTATGTTCGAAAGGTTTCGCTGCGCGGCCCAAAAGGCAGCAACAAAATTGACGGTGAGAGCTACGCACTCGGTGAGCAAATCCAATATACCGACATCTGGGCAAACGACAATTATCTTCAATTCATGTTTGAGCGACTCATGTTGCTGAAGGAATTACTAACCGAGGGCGGTAGTGTTTTTCTTCACTGTGATTGGAAACGCACGCATCTCCTGCGTTCATTGATGGATGAAGTATTCAGTCCGGAGGGCTTTAAAAACGAAATTATCCGGGTTAAATGCAATCCTAAGAACTCAAAACGCAAAGCGTTTGGAAATATTCATGATTCTGTTTTGTTCTATACGAACGGGGACAACTCCGACCGGCCTTGGATACCACAACGGGAAACGGTGGATTCCGAGGACCTTGAGCGTTTATTCCAAAATATAGACCCCAAAACGAACCGGCGATATACCACTGTTGCCTTACATGCTCGCGGAACGCGAAGCAGCGAAAGAGATAGCGGCAAACCATGGCGTGGTCTGCCTCCCCCACCTGGACGACACTGGGCTTATCGCCATTCCCAACTCGACGAGTTCGATACGGCTCATTTGATTGAATGGTCAAGCACTGGGAATCCACGGCTGATTCGATATGCAGACGAAAAGGACGGCGATTTGGTCCAAGACATTTGGACAATGAAAGACACGGAGGAGGACGAGTATCCGACCGAGAAACCGGAGGAATTGTTGGAACGGCTCATTGTCGGAACAACCAAAGCTAACAATCTTATCCTCGACTGCTTTCTTGGGTCAGGCACCGCCGCTGCCGTAGCACAGAAGTTTGGTAGGCGCTGGATCGGTTGCGACATCAACAAGGGGGCGATTCAAACGACTGTCAAACGGCTTGAGGGCATCATCATCGAGCAAATCAGCGCGGCCAAGCAAGCAGGCCAGCAAAAGGATTTGATTGCCGACGACACGGAAAAGTCCCCGCCGCCTGCACAGCTTTCCTTCGCTGTCCATCGTGTCAACGATTACGACCTCGCCATCCAGCACAACGAGGCCGTCAATTTGGCATGCGAGCATATCGGCATCACCCGCACCCGCAACGATTCGTTTTTCGACGGTTCAGTCGGGCAGCGTCTCGCCAAAATCATTCCATTCGGCCATCCGCTTTCCGTGCCAGACTTGGAAGATTTGAAAAAGGAATTGTCCGCGCGTTCAACCGAGGAGCGCGACGTGGTGGTAGTGTGCCTCGGCAAAGAGTTGACGGTGGACGCCTGGCTCGCAGACTGGAATGTCCTGCGCAAGCGCGGCGACGTGCCGAACAAAATCGAAATCATCGAACTCCGCACCGATCCCAAATACGGCAAGTTCATCGCGCACCAACCCGCCCGCACCAAGGTGGACATCGCCCGAAAAGCCGACAAGCTGGTGGTGGAGATCAAGGATTTCATTTCGCCCAGCATCATCGAACGGCTGCAATCTCAGGCCGGTTTACTGCAACCAAAAATTGACGATTGGCGCGCGATGGTGGATTGCGTGATGATTGACCCGGCGCACGACGGCAAAGTTTTCAACATCGCCCTTGCGGACGTGCCGGAAAAGAAAACGGATTTTGTCCAAGCCCGCTACGAACTCGACGCGCCCAAAGGCAAAACGACCGTGGCCGTGAAAATCACCGACATGCTCGGGGAAGAAATCGTCGTCACCAAAGAAGTTTGAATAGCGGATGGTTTGCAGGAGAAATTGACACCGTGCCTATGCTTGATATCGGCGAGTGAAGTTTAGACCGTTTCCGTCCATGAAATGAAATGCGGATTCTGATTCGGCAGTCTGAGTAGGTAGCGGCGCACGCGCACGGCAGCCATGCTACGACCGATGAGCCGTGACAAGTCCAGATCAGGCATGGTGCCAATCAGTTTCAATTCGCGGGACGTCCAAGGCTTGTGGAACGGAGCAGGTTTAATCCCTAATTTTCGGCGTCGTTGGCAAACGGATTGCCGGGTGCGTCCAAGTTTGTGTGCCACTTCATGGTCGAGCCTGGTGCCAAGCATCCGGTCTTCCGCATTTGTCCAAGGCCGGTAATTTTTGGCCAGTTTGGTGGGAATGCCCAATTTGCGCCGGCGGTTCCGGATCGAATGGACCGTGCGCTGCAAGAGCATGGCAATCTGATGATCGGTCCGTGTGCCCAAGACCTGGTCGTCGTGCGGTCGCCAGAGTTTACGCTTGGGATTGCAAGACGGAATGCCTTGATTCAGTCGGCGGGCAGCCACGGCATCGTAACTGCGCTTCAAACGGCGAGCCAATTTCATGTCGGGCATGGTGCCGAGCAAAGCATTTTCTGCGGGCGTCCAAGGGGCACGTAGCCGTGAACCAGTTTTGCTATTCACAGTATCAAATCACTCTTTGAGTTTTTCTGAAAATAAAGAAAACCAGCTCCCGGTCAACTACAACTCGTTTTGTTGGTCGAATTACGTCAAATAAGGATTGTTATGGCTCAACGCAAATGTGTCATTCGATTGAGGTAGCTCAACACATCTGATTGTCAGTCGGCGCTTTGACTGGCCGGCTTTCCTGCGGACACTCGGAAACCGGCCAGACAAATCTCCTCAATGGAAACCTAGACGGTCACGCACTCAACGGGCGGTTTGCAAATCCCGCGACTCCACAGCCGTTCCGTCCGCTCCGATTTTCAAACCGCCCGTTCAGTGCCCGCGCAACCTTGCGTCCGACTTCAGATTGCGGTATCTATTTCTTCAGTGAAAACGATGTCCTTCAGTGAAATGAAACGACAGGAAGCGGATAGTCGCATGGCGGCAATCCGCAGGGCTCGCCGCAGCCCGGCAGCGGCAACAGCGCAACAGCGACGCGCCTCACTGGTGGGCGCCGGTGCGAAGTGGCGGATCACCAATTTGAATCAAGTTGCCCGCGCCATTGCCCGATGGGCGTAACCGTGGGTTTTTCCCTCCAACAATTTTCGGAAGTTTTCAGGATTCGCGATGCTGCCGGTCTGCCGTATGTCCTCATCGGCGGCCAAGCGGTCAATTATTGGGCGGAACACTATTTGCCCGCCGACCCGCAACTTGAAAAATTGCGGCCATTCACCAGCGAGGACATTGATTTCAAAGGAGGTCATGCCGATGTTCAACGTATCGCCCGGCAATTGGAACTGGCTCCGGGTTATCCGCCAAAAGTGCAAATGACCGCACTGGCCGGATTCATTCCATTTCATATCGGCGACCTAAAATCCACCATTGAAGTGGTCCGGCGGATTCCCGGCATTTCGGATGCCCATACGCCGGCCATCGAAGCTGATTGGAATGGAATAATCATTCGCGTTCTTGATCCCATTTCCCTGCTGGCCTGCAAATTGGAACTGGCGGCAACCGTGTCGCAAAAAAAGCGACAGGATGTGGTTCACTTAAAAATGTTGCTGCCCTGCGTCCGGGCTTTTCTGGGTGAAATCCTCCAGCAGGTTGATCTTGGCAAGTTGCCAGCAAAGGAGTGGTTGAAGGTCGCCAATCAAGTGCTGAAATTGACGACCAACCCGCGCGCCAGGAAAATCGCCGACAAACATCAGATCAACTGGCCGGAAATTTTGCCGCTGACTGCCATCGCCAAAAGCCAGAACGACAAGATCAGGAGGTTTCAGGAACAGCAATTGGAACAGGGATACAAAAAATCGAAGGGCGTTTCCATCTGATGCGATGTCGGCGCTTTGACTGGCCAGCTTGTCTGCGTGCCTCGACAACTGGCCAGACAAATCGCCGCCATTCAAACCTATACGGTCACGCACTCACCGGTCGTTCCAAAACCGCGCGCAACTCCGCCGTCGTCCGTTCATGCCACTTCCGACCTGCTCCGTTTCGCTGCCGGTTTCAGAACGCCCGGTCAGTGCGCCCATCATCATCCAATTTGATACGTTCAGGCGAACGTGATTTGTTGCGGCTTTCTGAAACTTGAAAGCCTTGATTTTTGGATGACACCATCCCCTTATTAAAAAATAAAGCCGCAAGCCGCGCAATGTCCGCGCAACATCCGGCGTGGCGTCCGGCGCAACGACCGCCGTAGCGTCCGCCGTAACATCCGCGCAGCGTCCGGTGCAGTGTCCGGCGTAGCATCCGCGCAACATCCGGGCAATTTCCCGGCAGCGTCCGGGCAGCATCCGGCTAGCGTCCGGGCAATGGACGGGCAGCGTCCGAGCCGATGCCGGCGAATGTCCGCAGCCGCGGCCAGTCCATGACCAGTCCGCAGTCAGTCCGCAACCGTGACCGCAGCCAGTCCGTGGCCGCGCAGTTTCCGCGCAGCATCCGGTGTGGCGTCCGACGCAGCATCCGCGCAACTTCCGGGCAATTGCCGGGCAACATCCGAGACGTGTCCGGGCAGTTGACCTCGCTGGGCATTTGCATGTTCCTCGGCGCGCTCAAACGGGCCGACTCCAATCCCGCCTCGCCCGACCCGCTCCGCTTGCTGGTTCTGGACGACGTGTTGATCGGTCTGGATATTAGCAATCGGTTGCCTTTGCTGGAGTGCCTTCAAAATGAATTTCCGCATCATCAGACCATCCTGATGACCTATGACGAACTCTGGTTCAACATGGCCCGTGAGCATACCGAGCAATGGGGAAATTGGTCGTCGGCGCAATTGTTCGCGGAACTGACCGGCCCGGCCGATCCTCCGATTCCCCGCCTCAAAGACACCACCGATGACCTGGTTATCGCCACGCGCCACTTAAACATCAGCGAGTTGAGGCAGGCGGCGCTTTATGTTCGCTCCGCGTTCGAGAATCGGCTGCGCACCGTATGTGAGGACCGCCACATCAAGGTGGAATACAAGGCGGACGCAAAAAACATAAAAGCAGACACTCTTTGGAACGCTATTCTCGCACGTCACGCGGACATGGTTGCCAATGGAAAAGAGTTCCTCGATTCCGCCATCATTCCCGGCATTGAGGCAACGAGGTCGCGCGTCCTGAATTCACTATTGCACGATGGCGGCGTTGGTTTGACCCGCCCGGATGTGCAAGCAGCCATTGATTCACTGCGCCGGTTTAGGGCCTGCCGAATCCCTTACAGACCATGAATGCTCCAGACCGTCCCAAAGACATTATTGACCACATCGAAGCCATCGCCGCTGCCGACGGTCATTTTGAGCCGGTGGATGAAAATTATTATCAGGCGTTCGTGGATCTGAACCAGCCACAGATTGAAAAGCTCGCCATCGCTCTCATGTTGGATCAGGAAAAAGAAGTCCGCCGGCTGGCCAGAGGCAAAACCGATTCTGATGCCGTGGCGCGCGTGTCAAAATTCGTGCGCAATATGTTTACTGGCATCAGCCTCGGTTTTGCTCGGTTCGACGCTTTCGGGAACTTTGGTTTTGTCGCGCGCATCGGTTTTGAACCGACAGTGGAAATGGATGAAATCATGACCGAAAAATTCAAGCTGGTTGAACCCATGATAACCAACATTGTGCGCCGCACCTTGCCTTGGCTGCTATCCCGCGAAATCAGCCAGAGTCAATTGCCACTTTGAACCCGGATTTAACGATGGAAACCGACGAACTAAAAGACATCTTCCTCAGCTACAACAAGGCTGACAAGAAGTGGGTTCTTGATCTCGCCGCCCAGATTGAATCCGAAACAATTGACGGCACGCCTGCCAGCCGGAAGTTGAGCGTGTTCCTCGACGAGTGGGACATGGACAGTGGTGACAACCTCATCAACAAAATGAATGAGGGGTTGAAAGTCAGCCGGTTTTTCGCCGTTGTGATGTCGCCGGAATTCTTTGGCTCAGGTTGGACGAATTTTGAATGGACGCATGTCGTCTCCCAAGACCCGACGAATACCAAGCAGCGGATCATTCCGATTTTTCTCCGTGAAACCACTTTAGATGGCAAGCAGCGCATTGATCGTCCAGCGCCATTCAATGTCCTCAAGTTTCTTGATTTTCGCGACGAGAAAACCTTTACCATCCATTTCATGAAGCTGATTCGTCGGCTTCGCGGCCTGCCGCCGGAGCGCGGGGATTCGCGCCCGCCGCTGGCGGCCATCACGTCGGCCACCACCGGGGAATTCGAAGCCGACCGGGCCGAGCCGGACCAAGTGCCAGAACTCCTGTTGTCGAACTTGCTGCCCGTGAAGGATGCTCCCAAGCAAATCTGGAGCGGCAAGACTGTCTTGACCGAACCGGCGGACGTGCGGCGGGCGGTGCCCGAGGCCGACAGCTTCATTTTGCGCGGTAATCGCCTCTACACCTTCGCCCAATTGTCTGACTCTCTTTGTCCGCTGCGTAAGGTCATTGAATCGGATGGTGATATTAAATCCGAAACCATTGGCGATTGGCTCGCGGATCGGGACAAGGGGAACTGGTTTGTGAGTCTGCTCAACCAATTGCTCGCCGAATATTTGGCTTCATTACGCATTCAGCGCGAGGCGAAGGGCCGCTTCTTTTTTCTGCCGACCGAAGATGGCCAGACGCGCTCGGAAGCGGTTGGCGGGGATGCAATTCGCATGGTGGCCGCGCGGAAACCGGCGGCCAATGGCACCAGCTTTTGGGTGCATCACGCGGCCCGGATGAAGTTCATGCGTCTGGGGCAGAAGATTTTTCTACAACTGGAGCCGACTTACTTGTTCACGTCCGATGGTTACCATCTGCTCGCCGGTAAAAGCATGGGCCGTATGGTGATCATGTGGAGTGGTCGTCAGCAGAACGTGGACATTTTGCGCAACTTCGTTTTTTGGATGCGGTTTCTCTCTCGCGGTCAGAAAGAAATCACGATCCCGGCCGGTTCTGGTTCGCTGGTGCTGTCGGCCCTGTCCGGCACCGCCGCCATGAATGTCGGCATCGAGGACGACCATGTTCGGATTGGGTCATTGATGCGCACGGTAACGGACGAGATGGATGCGGTCGCAAACAATGTCGTCTTGGCCACCGAAGACGAGGAAGGAGGCGTGCCGGATGAAGTCCCGCATGAATAAACCAAAATCAAAACCGGCGTGGATGCCTTATGAGACGATTCGTTCGCGCCGCGATACGGATTACGAACAGTTGGTGGCCGGTGCTCCGCCTTGTTTCAAATCGTTCTATTTGCCGGAGCCAAAACTGGTTTTTGCGAACGGCCAGTTGAGTGCGGATGCCAAGGAGGGCTTGACCCTTTTCGGCCCGGCTAATATCGGTGGCAAAACGCCGCGCACCATCCGGGTTGCCGCCATTGGCACCGCCGAAGGCATCGATAGTCTGAAGGCGTATTTGGAACGGGCGCGGCAAAAAATTACGCCGGGGCTGAATTCCCGAAAAAAACTTTACGATTCCATCTGTTTTCCCGATTTTCCCGGAGTCAATCCCACGGCTGGTTTTCGGGTCAACTTCGTGACCGAGCCCGCGATTCAACGCATCATCCCCGAAACTTATTTTGCCAAGGCCGTCGAAAGCCCCAAGGTTTCCACCAAGATCAAGCAGGTGGTGGATTTAATCGTCGCCAAGTTGCAGACCCTGGCCAATGAGGAGCCAGAACCGGATGTCGTCGTCCTTGTGTTGCCTCCTTGTGTCGAGAAAGAGTGCGCCACGGTCGGGGCTGCGTTTCGCGGACAAAAGGTGATTTTAACGCCCGTTCAGAAAATGGTTCGGCGTCTGGAAAAGCAACGCCTGTTCACCGGTCAGGAAATGCTTCAACTGGACTATGCTGATCCGGCCGCGCCGACCAGTGCTTACTGGAACTTGCACCACGCGCTGAAGGCTCACGCCATGGCTACCGGCCTGACCACCCAGATGGCTTGGGAATCCACGTTGCAAGGGGACGGCATCACGCAAGATCCGGCTTCGGCGGCTTGGAATTTTTTCACCGCGCTCTACTACAAGTCCAATAACATCCCGTGGCAGTTGGCCGCCGTTCCGCAGAATACCTGTTTCGTTGGCGTGACCTTCTACAAGGAAAGTCCGCTCGAAGGCGCGGATATGCAGAGCAGTCTTGCCCAGGTATTTTCCGGTCATGGTGAGGGTTTGGTTTTGAAAGGGGAAAAGGCTTTGGTGGACAAAAAACGCGACCGGAAGCCGCACCTGACTGAGTCGGCTGCCCAGCAGTTGCTGGCCCGGGCGCTGGCCCTCTATCAGCAGACGCACGGCATCAAGCCGGCTCGCGTTGTCATCCACAAGACCTCCCGTTATTGGAAGGAAGAACTCGAAGGTTTCCGCAAGGCGCTTGGGGATATTCCCAGCCATGATTTTCTGGCGCTGGACCGGCTGGGCGTGCGTTTCATGCGCGTCGGTCAAAAACCACCGCTGCGCGGCACGGTCATCACGTTGGCCCCACGCAAACATATCATTTACACGACCGGCTATGTTCCCCAGTTGGGCGATTATCCCGGTATGCGTGTGCCTGTTCCGCTCCAGATTGTGGAACACCACGGCGATTCGTCCGCTGAAACCGTCACCCGTGAAATTCTCGCGCTGACAAAAGTGAATTGGAATAGCTGTGCCTTTTGCAACGGCGACCCGATCACCATTCAATTCGCGCGGAGCGTCGGCCACATCCTCACCGAGTTGCCCAAGGGCGTTGAACCACAGACGAAATACAAATTCTACATGTGAATTATGAAGCCACTCTCCCATCTCACCGTCCGAGTTGCCTGGCACGATAGTAAATGGAACGGGACAGTTTGCTCCAACCCTGGATTGAACTCATTTTGCGTCGCGTTGGCGCGCATTCGCGAGAGCAAGACTGCCGATGAGGATAAACTCGCGAACCGTGGCTTTGACAAATTAAATCCCGCCGAACTGCCACCTTGCAAAGCCGAGTCAGGTTTTTTCATGAGTCCTCACGGTTGGGTTCGTGAATTTGACCATCCATACCGGCAAAATAAAAATTGTGCCGCCACTCATGGCAACATGGTGAAACGGTTGCTCCCCGTCCCGCCGTATTCCGCCATCGCCGTTCCTTTTAATTGGATGCTCCGCCGGAGTCAGAAAGCAATTGATGTAAAATTATTGCAACCGCTGCCGGTGGATGCCACCCCCCCATTTCCCACACCGTGGGTTTTTGGTAGCCAGCGTCAGGAGGCCGACGCAAGTTCGTGGTTCGATTGTGTGTCTTCTTTGGAATTCGAGCAGGCAATTCAAGTTTTGAAACTGGCCGAGGCATACGAAAACGATTGCACGCCTGGAATCTGGAATCCTCTGCGACCGCTTCTGGCCATCATTCCTTCTCAGGACAACCAATTACTAACGGCGGCAAAAGTGGTCTTTGCTCCCGCCGGAATGAGTGTCCCCAACCGTTCTATTGTTGCCGTCAAGTTAAGCTGCGACGCCGAAGCTAAACGGATACTGCAAGACGTGTTGAAAGTGAAGCCGCTGGATGACAGCGTCTGGGAATCAGTGCTGCGTGAATCATTGGTCATCCCAATTTATCCGAAGGAAGCATTCGATCTGGGCTGGAAAGCCGTCTGGGAAAAATTACGTCTCGCGCCGGAAACCGTCCGCCTTAAGTTTCTGAGTCAGAATAAACTCGCGATTCGCATCCGTCGCAATGATAAGACTTGGAATCTTTTTGATGAAGTGCTCCTGCCTGGCGCACTGATTAAATCTGACGATTCATCAGTTAATCGGAATATACTGGTTGATTCCGTTCTCCACAAAGATGACCGAGCATCACTGATATGCCTTGGTGTGAGTGAACATCCAGAGGGGATCAAAGGGCCTGGAGATTACCGGTGGATGGTAGGCGAGCATGGGGAGCTATGGAATTGGTTGGAGGACTGTAGATCGATTTACAAGAGCACGCATCAAAATCGAGCCGATCGGGGATATTTAGAGCCAGACAACTTAACCATGCCAGTGGGATGGCATTTTCTTAGACCGATGGTTGGCCTTCCAAAGGCAAAACTTACCAAACAGTTTCTTGGATATTTAAATCTTGGTGAGTTTTCAGGCCGTTTAAAATTTGGGCATAGCACGGTTGCCAGCTATCCGACGATTGAAGTTGAGCATCCTTTCCCAAGATTCATTCTCGAATACGGCACGGTGCAAATTGGTCAAGAGACCGTCTCATTAGGTGCTGTCGTAGCAAGACAACGCGAGCTGGCGCTTGCGCTGGTTGAAAATCTTAATGAGCTTAAGCCGGTGCTTGGAATGTTGGACCGGGAAGAAACGCCCAATCCCTTTACCGAAGCGGACATCCGTGCATTGTGGCTGGCACTATTTAAAACTCTGGTCACCCCATCTGCTCTAGCCAATGATTCATTGCAGGAACTATGGGCGGGAGCGGCAAAAGATAAAATCGTTCCCGAAACTTTACGTTCCGAGTTGGGAGAGGTTCCGATAACGGAAATATTTGTCACCAGTTCTCCCGATCTGGCTCACCGGGCAAGAAAACCGGGGCGCACGATTATCATTCTTGACGAGGTTGCGTTGGCGTTATGGCTGGCGAAAGGCTCACGAAAACTCGCCGAACTCATCAAACCTGTATGGGCCTCGATTGCTAGTCCCGCCGTTTTATTGGGATCTGCTGTTCCTGAATTGGCGGAGGTGCTTCTGCCCGAAGCTGCCAGCACGGCGCGTTGCCAGCCAGTGATTGATTTAAAACTGACGATTGCCGAGTCTTCGGAATTGGTTCCTTGTCTAATGTGGGAAAACACATTGTTGTTGGACTTGAATCAACTAGCCCAACACTCGCGAGCAGACCGGCTCAAGTTTCTGGTTAACGAGGTGGCGGCGGCGGGATGGTTGTGTTGTGACCCGGCACAGGCATTGCAAATTTTAGGGGATGCTGGCGTGGATGAGCGGCGTGCCGCCGTCGCCTGCGGTAGTTCGCTCGCAGAACGACTGCTTCTTGCGGTTGGTAATAAAGGTGAACCTTTACGAAATGCGCTAGGCGACCTTGCGGGGATGGAGTTCATACAGAACTGCCCTTTGCCAAAACTTGCAGAATTGACCCTCGCGCAATTGGGTCCGGCCACTCTTACTTCCCTTAAAGAAACCCTTTCAGCGGAAGGGTTAAATCCGCCAGCGCGATGGAATACCGTCGAGGCACGAGCTTTCGTCGCCAGCATTGGCTTTCCAGAAGAGTTTGCGGCTTCACCGGTCACACGGCGTGAAGCGGAGGAATATATTAGCGGTCCAATCGAATTGCCGGCGCTCCATGATTTTCAGGATGAAGTCTTGGCTGGTATTCGCCAGTTGATCTCCAATAGCACCAAACGGCGGCGAGCCGTAGTCAGTCTGCCCACCGGTGGCGGCAAGACGCGCGTAACCGTGGAAGGTGCCGTTTTGCTTGTTCTTAAGCCGATAAGTGACAGCCGCACCGTTCTCTGGGTGGCGCAGACCGATGAGCTCTGTGAACAAGCGGTGCAATCGTTCCGACAAGTGTGGCTCAATCTCGGCGCTCAAAAGACGGATCTGCGCATCTCTCGCTTGTGGGGCGGCAATCCCAACCCGGCGGTGCAAGACCCAGATAAACCCCAAGTGGTGGTTGCCTCCATTCAAACTCTGAATAGTCGCATGGGCACCAACGGACTGGATTGGTTGCAGAAGCCGGGACTGGTCGTGGTAGATGAGTGTCACCACGCCATCACCCCCAGCTATACCAACTTGCTTCGCTGGCTGGATGCGGAAGCACCGAGGCCGGGAGCGCCCGAACTGGACGAACCTCCCATCTTGGGATTAAGCGCGACCCCTTTTAGAACCGACGATGACGAAAGCCGCCGTCTCGCCAAGCGCTTTGACAAACGGTGGTTTCCGGTAGATCAAGCACAACTGCACGCCCGCTTGCTCTCGCAAGGCGTCTTGGCCAAGGCAATCTACGAGGGGATGAAGTCAGGCATCGGTTTGATTCAAGAGGAACTGGATCGGCTGGCCCAAATACCCGAACCATGGCAAGGCATCGATTTTGAGAACATTCTTGAGGCCATCAATCAACGGCTCGCCGGTAATAAGCAACGAAACCTGCGCCTCGTGGAACGCATCCAGCAGGCCGGAGAACGCTCCATACTTTTTTTTGCGAATTCAGTCCTTCACGCCGGAGAAATGTCGGCACGGCTAAACCTGAATGGTATTCCTTCCGCCGCTATTAGTGGCGAGACCCCAACCGTGGCGCGGCGTTACTTCCTCGAAAGGTTCCAACGCGGTGACATTCGCGTGCTATGTAATCATAGTGTCCTGACCACCGGCTTTGATGCACCAAAGACAGATATGGTGCTTATCGCGCGCCAGGTATTCAGCCCTGTTCGCTATATGCAAATAGTTGGTCGCGGCCTTCGTGGTGAAAAAAATGGGGGAACGACGCAATGCCGAATTGTAACCGTCATGGATAATCTAGGCCGCTTCGAAAACAAACACCCCTACCATTACTGTGAGCGGTATTTCCGGGAGATAGCGGGCGATTCTCTATAAAGGCGGGTCGAAATATAATCCGGTTATTCTTTTTGAGGCTCGGAGTTCCTCGACCATCCGTCGCGGAAGAATTCGGAACCAGAACAACGGTTGGATTTTGCATCCGCACACCGAGCGTGCCTCGTGCCTTTATTATACGGCTCGCTCACGCCGTCAAGGTAGTGCGCCCTGCCGCCCGTCGCCTCCACCTTGACCGCGTTCGCTACGCCATCGGATGGCACTTAGGAATCACGCTCGGAGTCTGCATGTCTGGTTTTGAGAAATGAATGGCGCAAGGCTGCCCCAGTAATTGCCGAACTGGAAAGTCGGTCGAATTTATTCGGCTGACTTCAAGCGCGCCGGTTCTTCCAGAATGTCGAGCAATGCCTTGGCACAATAAACCCGGTCACGTTTCGCATCACCCGATTGCTTCACAATTCCAAGTCGCTCCAGCCGCTCAATGGCGCGTTGCGCCGTGGTAAAAGCGACGCCGAGTTTTTCAGCCGCGCCTTTGGCAGTGATGAAAGGATTCGCGGCCAGGAGTTCTACCACGCGCAGCGGTGCATTCGTCGAATCACCAGCGACTATCTTTTGCCATTCGATCAGCTTGCTGTTGATACGCGCCGCGCGGCTCAAGGCATCTTCCGACATCCGGGCCACGCCTTGCAAAAAATATTCAAGCCATTCATTCCACTCACCACGCTCGCTGACGCCACGCAGTCCGTCGTAATAATCCCGGCGCGCGGCTTCAAAAAACGCTGACAGATATAGCAGCGGTGTCGGCAAAATCTCTCGCTCAATCAAGAATAAGGTAATCAGCAAACGGCCTACGCGCCCGTTGCCGTCCAAAAACGGGTGGATTGCCTCGAACTGATAGTGTGCCAGCGCAATCGTGACCAGCGGCGGCAGGTCTGATTCGTGCAGAAACTTTTCCCATGCAGCCAAACACGTTTCCACGTCATCCGGCGGCGGCGGGATAAACGAGGCGGTTGCCAGCGTGCTACCGGGCTTGCCGATCCAGTTCTGAATCTTGCGAAACCGTCCCGGCGAAGCTTGTTGCCCACGCACACCGGTCATGAGCTTCTCGTGCAATTCGCGGATGATGCGGACACATAGCGGAAGTTCTTTTAGCCGGACAATGCCATGTTCGAGCGCCACGACATAATTGCCAACCTCCCGCAGGTCGTCGGGACTACGATCCACGGCAACACCGGCCTCCGCCGCCAGCAATTCGCCCAGCGTCGCTTGTGTGCCCTCGATCTTGCTGGACAGCACGGCCTCGCGTTGCAGAAACGGACGCATCAAAATATGCGGATTGGGCAGGCGTCCGCCTTCGCCGGCCAACTTGCCGATTAAACGGTCGGCATCCGACAGCACGCGGATCAGCCGGGGCGTCCAATCGAGTTTCGGCGGCAGAGGTGCAGGCACAAAGGCGGCGTAGCTGCCCTGTGGCACTTTCTTGCCTGGAATGTTTGATTTGCTGGCCATTGGTTACTTTCGATGATGAAAATACCACACACCGCTATTTTCACAAAAGCTAAAAAACGATAATAAGGCAATTCGCTATTTGCGAGGCTGAAAAGTGCATCAAGCCGCAAATTGAACTGCGGCACGCCTGCGCGGCACAGCCGGTTGGCTTTGAAATACCGGCGCGGAAGTAGTCGCAAATTAAAAATGCAAAATGCTTTTATCTGGTTCGATTCCCAGATTCTGGGTGTTTTACGAATTCAGGAAGACGTGAACGAAAAGTCAGAAATCCGTCAAATTGCAAACTTGATTCTCCTGCACTTTTCCTGCACAATTGCGTAAGCAATTGATAATCAATGGAGCGGGTGAAGGGAATCGAATCATGGCTGTAATTTTTCATAATTCACTAAATTGCTCAATAACAGTGCATTCCGAACTTCCTAACCTCGACATTCTCGCATCAAAAAGCACGGCGATGACTGAACGCTGATGCAAATTGATGCAACTGCCAACGGCATTTCCCGCCGTTGCGCGGTGGTGCGAAGTTAGCACATTCCGGCGAATACGCGAGATCCTAATCATAAATTTCTGGCTCATGTAGGTTAGTAGTCGGACGGCAAAAGCACCGTGGTTAATTCCCGGCTGGCTTCCGTGATCAACCAAAACTTGTTGCCGTTGCTCGCGCGATAGGCGGACATCACACGCAACCCGGCGCGGAGTGCAAATTCATTTTCCTTTTTGTCGGCGTCGTCGAGGTCGCCAAAATCACCGCAGACGTGCCGATTGATGGCGTTGCAAATGTCATCGGCGGGAACGGCTTCCAAGGCGGCGGGCGTGATGACCAACTGCCCCAAGTCGAACTTCATTTGTGAGGTCAAAATCATAAATCAGGCGGGTTTGATGTCAGCGGCGAAGTAGTTACCGTATTTCGTGCGCGGGTCGGCGGGGTGCGCGGCGTAAGGCGCACAAGCTCCGCACGGATGTTGCCAGACGCAGCGGCGTTGGTTCCAATGGAAGCCCAAACGCCAGAGCGTATTCGCGGCGGCGCGATGGCTGGCGGCGGGGAAATCAATCCAAACCCACTTGCCGACAATCTCGGCCAATTCGTATTGGCGGGGCAGTTGCGCCTTCAACAAGTCCAAAACTGTTTGCGTCCGCAATTCGCGGTTCGCGTTGTGCTTGACGAATGCCCGTTGCTTTTCCGCTCCGATTGATGATTGCTGGACGGCGTTTGCTGGAGTCGCTGCTTCAATTTGTGAATTTTTTTGCATAAGCTTTTTTTTTGATGTTCGCCGTCCGTGTCTCGCCGTATGCCGCTTGCTTCACCCATCGCGGAGACATTTTTTGAACTGAACACGGTTTTTTTCCGGCGTGCATGGGGCATGACAGCGAAAGTTTCGGCGTTACCTAATAGCCGTCTCGCTGGCGTGACCCATGCCCTTCGTCGCCGGGAAAAAAGCGCCCCGCGACAGCGGGAAATAAGAACCTTGAAAAAGATGGCGGAGCAGCAAGCGGACTACGGTGAGACCTCGGCGGCGTCCCCCTAAAAAAACGCGCCATGTCAAAAACACTAAACAAAAATCCACTAGCCCCGCAGGGTCGCCGAAGGCTCAAATCTGGCCGGCTCTGACTTCCGCTGGTTTGCGTGCAGCGCAGCGGAATACAAACCGGCGGATGTCAGACAAAAATCGGGGCAGTGTGAGGGCGGGCTGGCGGGGCAAATGCAAAAGCAATTTGCCATGCCAGTTTGCGCTCACACTGCGGGGGAAAGCCTGTCTCCGACGGATTCAGATTGCGGAACGGAACGAAGAGGAGCGCGAGCGGGCGGGCAAGGGTCGCGTGGTCGCGCGCAGAGAAGTGAAGTGAAGCGGTCTGAACCGGACGGAGTCAGGCCGGTTTCGCGGCGGACAGTCTGTGATTTTCGGCAGAGCGAAGCGGCAGCGGAAAGGTTACAGTCTGACCGCCGATTTTTAGTTTTACGGAATCACCGCGCGGTAGAATCGGCGGGCTGAATTGGTCGCCGCCGGATCGCGGAAAGTGACGGTGGCATTGGAGCCGACAAAATTTGTCAGCGTCAGCCAGCTTGTCAGATTCGTCGAAACTTGAATGTGGCCGTTCAAGCCTTTCGACAATTGCAGGCTGAATACCAGCCCGTTCGTTGTCATCGGCAGCGAGTTTGTGAAGGCGAGTTGCAGCATGAAGGTGTTGCTCGAAATCACGCTCAAGGTGTTGGTCGTGGAAAAGTTTCCGCCCAAATCCAGCGCATAGGCTTTCAAGGTGTTGGTGCCGATGATGAGCGGCAAGGTCTGCGTCCAGTTGGTGTAATTATTGGTGGTGGCCGTGACGAGATTCCAAGTGTTGCTGTTCAACTGATACCAGACACCGGCCACTTTCCAATTGTCGCTCGCGGTTCCCACGAAAGTCGCCAGCGCGTTCGTCATCTTCTGACCGGCGGTCGGCGCGGTGATGGTCATCGTCGGCTTGGTCACGTCGGCGAAATTCACTTGCAACGTCAGATTCGACGCCATCATAAACTGCACCGTGGCGTTGTTGGTGACGCGTCCGCCCAGCCAGTTGGTTGAAATCGTCCAGTTGGTGACGACAAAGCCGGTCGCGGGTGTGGCGGTCATGGAATAATTGCGCCCGATCTCCAGCCATGAATTGCTATAATTGGGCGAAATGGTTCCCAAGCCCGTCGCCTGAACTGCCAGCAAATTCGTCACCACATATTGCCAGCTCACACTGTTGGTCGGCGAATTGTTGCCGGTGGTATCGGTGGCGAAAGCCGCGAGTGTGTTTGTCCCCGGCGTCAGGGTCAAAGGCGCTGACCAATTCGTCGTGCCGGTCGCGTTCGTCCAGACGCCGCCATTCAGTTGAACCTGCACGCTGGCAACCTGCCAGTTGTCCGTAGCCGTGCCTTTGGCCGTGAAAACCAGATTGCTCCACCGCTGGCCTGCCGTCAAATTGGTGATGCTTAACACTGGCCTGTTTGTGTCAACAAAGTTTGCCTGTAACACAAGATTGCTTTGCATCACGAATTGCAATGTTGCCCCGTTCGTTAGCACTACCAGCGGCGATGAAGTGCCACCCGTCCAGTTGGTAAATCTAAAGCCTGTCCCTGCCGTAGCCGCGACGGAATAACCTTTTCCGACTTGCAAGATTGCGTTGTTGTAATTCGGATTCAAAGACCCCAAACCGTTGGTGCCGACCGTTAGCATCGTGCTCAAGACGGCGTTGAAACTCACGCTGTTGGTAGCTGAAATGTTACCGCTGGTGTCCACCGCGTAGGCTTGGATGGTGTTGGTGCCTGCAATCAGATTTACTGTCGCCGTCCAATTAGTCCAGTTGTTAGCCGTCGTCGCGTTTGTCCAAGCCGTATTGTTCAACGAATACCACACATTTGACACTGCCACATTGTCACTGGCCTTGCCTGTCACCGTGAATACCCCGTTGCTCCACAGTTGCCCTGGCGTCGGCGATGTAATGCTGTTGGTTGGCTTTTGAATGTCCACAAAATTCGCCTGCAATACCAAATTGCTTTGCATCACGAACTGCAATGTTGCCCCGTTAGTTAGCACCGCCAGCGGCGACGAAATTCCGCCCGTCCAGTTGGTGAATGAAAACCCGGCTCCCGCCGTCGCTGTCATCGAATACGCCGCCAAGACTTGCAGCGACAAACCGTTGTAGTTTGGGTTGACCGTTCCGCTCCCGTTCGTGTTGACTGTTAGCACCGTGCTCAAGATGGCAACGAAACCCACGCTGTTGGTGGCTGATATGTTGCCGCTGGCGTCCACCGCGTAGGCTTGGATGGTGTTGGTGCCTGCAATCAGATTTACTGTCGCCGTCCAATTGCTCCAATCGTTGGTGGTCGTCGCACTCGCCCAAGCCGAATTATTTAACGAATAAAACACATTCGCCACCGCCACGTCGTCACTTGCCGTGCCCGTCACTGTAAATATCGCGTTGCTCCAGTTTTGGGCGGAGGTTGGCGAAGTGATACTTGAAGTCGGATTGTTCGTATCAATAGTGGGGCCGCAGATTCCCTGATGAACAATATCTTGCCCGGAAATCGGAACGATGCTCGCGCCGCCATTTAACACCCCATCGTGTCCATTCCCAGTCAGGTCAGCAGCGGTTCCGGCATCAAAATTCCAATAACTCACCAGATTTGATTCGCTTCCAGTCAAATAGCAAAATCTACTCTGTGCAATTTCTGCCCGTGTGCGAGCCTTGTTCCAAATGCGGACTTCGTCCATGAACCCAGCAGCGAAAAGTGGGCCTTGAATAATTGACTCGCCGCCGAGGTTCAGAGGCAGAGTCGTCTGGCGCAATGCCTTTCCGGCCAGACCACTCGCTGTGTTGGCCAAAACTCCGTTCGTGAAAAGTTGTAAGAGGCCGGTGGTGCTACTGAATGTAAAGGCCACATGCACCCAATTAGTTTCTGGAAGGCTCGCCCAAACCTCCGACCAAGTGCCATCGTTGAAAAACATACTAGAAATAATGCCCTCGCCATTTCCAACTTGGCCCCAATTCATTTCGTATGATCGTTGGCTGGTCGCGTTCTGGCCATCACTCTTTGCGATAAAAAAGCCGTAATTGCCGTTTATATTACTATGTGGCGGCTTTGGATAAACCCAAGCTTCCACGGTGATCTCCGTGGTATTTTGCAAATCAGAACTACTCGGTATGGAGACGTAGCTATTGGTGCCATTAAGTGACAGAATTCCTCCGGAATATATGGTGAGAAGAGCCGGAGTGCTCGTCACAGCCCCTGTAACATTTGTGATAACGACCGTGTAGTTACCTGCGTTGGTGGATTGCACACTCGTTACCGTGTAGCTATTCGCATTGGCTCCGGCTATATTAGTCCGATTAAAACACCACTGGTAATAGAGCGGTTGTGTTCCAGTAGCCGTAACATTATATGTTGCATTCTGTCCTATGTATACAGCTTGGTCTTGGGGCTGCGTAGTAATAATTGGCGGCACCAGAACAGTTGTGTCACAAGAAAGGATGAGTCCTCCGGCGCCAACCGCCACGAAGAACTCATTGCCGTAGCTTACGGCAAAGAGATTATTAGCTACGCCAGAATTACGAACCGTCCAGTTCACGCCGTTTGGAGAGGTCACTATCGTTCCGCCTGTTCCCACAGCAATAAATTGACCAGCACCGTAGCCAACTCCGTAAAGGTCATTCCCGACACCGGAACTCTGCGCCGTCCAACTGTTTCCATCTGAAGAAGTCAATACTGTTCCCGCTGCACCTACGGCCACAAACTGTCCTGCGGCGAACGTGACCGCATAGAGGTTAACGGGTGATGGGGTTGTAACGATCACTGGAAGTTTTGACCATTGGGATCCATTCGCCGAAGATAAGACATAGGAATTATATTTCCCGTATTCTTGCACCGCCGACGACACGCAGACGAATTTGCTATTGCCATATGAAACACCGTTTAGATAAAGGCCTTGATCCTGACCGTAAGCGTTCTGCCAAGTAATCGCACTTCCAGAGTAGTAAATCCCACTTTGTCCTACAACTACGTATAGACCGCCACCAGCCGCTACTGCATTAAGTGCATATTGAGAAACAGTGCTTTGCTGGACATTGTATGTGGCGATAGATCCATTCGCTCCAGCCGCTACAAAATAACCCGCATACATGATGCCATTTAATTGAACACTGGTCCAAGAGAAAGAAGACCAGTTGATCGCATCCGTGGAGGAATAAGGGCCGTCGTTTCCAACAGAGATGAATTTGCCATTTCCAAATGTAATGCCTCTCAATACTGCAAGATTTGATCCGGTTTTGCGGATTACCCAAATGTCTAACGGGGATCCACCCCATGCGCTGACCACGCATGAAGAGCAAATAATTAAATAAAACAGCCAGATCTTGATAGATATTCCTTTGAAAATTCGAAATGTCACAGGTCAAAATCTCAATTTGCGCCTGCTGAAGCTGAAGCGTTCATCTTCCTGCTTCATGCGGACGACGAAGTCGTTAAAAAGCGCCCAGTAAGGAGACTTGTGATTGATGATTTTCTTGAAGTGTTCGTTCTCGCTACATTTAATCGCAAAGTATCCGAACATATAATGTGCGACCGTAGGACTGATAAGACCTGAATTCAGCATCAGCGCAACCTCCTCA
>Ga0302274_10001438_pt1 | contig 22875 bp, 38 predicted proteins | sample III_Bog_N2_1_FD_198755 | JGI IMG/M metagenome (GOLD analysis project Ga0302274, IMG submission 198755) | Peat permafrost microbial communities from Stordalen Mire near Abisko, Sweden - III_Bog_N2_1 | ecosystem: Environmental > Terrestrial > Soil > Wetlands > Peat | place: Sweden: Abisko...
TTATTTTTTAGTTCTATCTGTTCTTCTGTTGTTAGAAAGCGCATATGTTCAACTATTTTCTCTATTTTTTTCATAGTTTTTTCATAGATTAAATCGTCTTCATTGCGAAAAGGAATTAATATCGTCACAAGAACCTCTGCTGCAGATAAGGGTTATAGCGGATTTTGTGTCTGTGCATCTGACGCTTAACTGTTACTTCAAACATGGATGCTGGCCAGTGCGTACAATAAATTTGTTCAGAGTCGGGATGAAAATCTATTATGTTATTCATTATAAAGTTACAGATACCCATTCGCCTAAACGTTTTTTTGACGCCCAACCAATCCATAACTAACCCTTGGGGCTCTAGACTAAATACGATAAATCCCATGATGACCCTGGGCTCGCTGAGAGGCGCTAACACAAGCGCATTGCCGCTATGTATACAGCTTTCGATTATTTTTGGCTGATGAGCATAATAGATGTCATTTGCGATGTCTCTAGTCCCCGCACTAGACTGATAACTTAACAGCCAACTCTGGATGATAAGCCCATAATCATCTTCTCCCGCCTCGCGAAACATAACTTGTTCATGGGGAAAATTTTGTTGTATTAATTTTTCTAGTGCCAATTACTTACTCTTTTCCTTTAAGAAATCACGCGCCAATTCTTTGATATCTGCGTCGCTCATACCTTCTAGCTTAAGTAAACGTAACTTTTCCATTCCCACAACATCGTCCGTGATTCTGTGAAATGCTTTGAACTTGAACATGAGCGCTGCTGCGTTACCTTTGATTGTGCCATCTATGAGTCCTTCCAACATTCGCTCATCTTTTCTAAATCTGAATTCTTTACCTTTTTGATAAGCTAAATCAAACTCGGGATGATCTAATCTCCATTGATAGAGAGTTGATCTTACTACACCGATATCGCATCCAAAATTGTCAAATGCTAAACCTGTGCTCATATAATCGATGAGTCGCTGGCAATACTCCGGTTTGTATTTTGTGACGTCAGGTATCACCGGATTCTTTTGTTTCCCTTTCAATGCTCTCGGCTTATCGCTGTCCATTTAACCGCCTTAATCTTTCTTTGTAACGTTTCTCTAAGTATTTGTTTAAATATTCTAAACTTATATATGCCAATCCTATTACTATCATTAACAAACTTAAATATAGCCAGGCGTGTACAAGCAATGATGTTAACTCGTCGTCCATTATTTTTCCTCTGTTAACTTAATAGTTAAAGTAATTCCAGGAGTTTTTGAGTACTGTTTACGTAGTGTTAAGTTATCAATCAATCTATCATCAGTAAAGAGTATGCCATTCGCCGCGTCTAGTATTGCTTTAGCGTAGTTATCAATATCGCCGATCGGAGTTGGCCAAGTGCTTTTAGTGCTACTTTTAAGTTTAGGTAAACGGATATCTATTAATATAGTGACAGCCTCATTTAAAGGAGGAAGTCTGCACTGAATAAAGAGAAAGTTCTTTAACTTTTGCTCGTATTCTCTAGTTCTTTTAGGCGTATATCCTATTCCCGCTTTAGTAACCCTAGGTCTACCTTTGGGAATAGGAACAATATCTAACGTATAAATTTGCACATCGACTCCTGCTTGTTTTTACAACTTTAACAAGCATCTGAACATCTTACAACTTGCTGAAAAATGTTGCTTTTTTTTCATTGTTTGTCTGAATCGAATATTTATTGCCACAGTGCATCAATGATGCTTGACAACACTGTTGCACTGTGGCATTGTTTTGTTGTCGCACAGATAGCGGCTTACTTAACTCAAAGGAGATGATAATGACTATGCTTGAACACGAGTGGGAACAACTTAAAAGAAAAAACAGAATCGAAAAATTTGAAAAAGAGACTGACCCTGCAGAGTTAGAAAAAATTAAAAAAATGGCAAATTTAATTAGAAAAAGTATTTTAAGCAAATCTGAAATGTTTAGAATTAATACAAGATTTTGTAAGCTTGAACACCACGATGGCGTTATTAAGTTAACTAGATGGGCAGATACATCGGAGTATACACGTACAAAACATAGCGTAAATATAAATGTTGCTATAAATGTTGCTTCTATAGACTGGAAAAAGCTCTGGGCGCAAGTGATGCAGTTTGTAACTGAGTGTTATCAAAAAAACTTATGCATACAGCACTTTGTTGATTTAACAGCTAACGACGAAAAAAAAGAGGAATAATTTGATGACGTATAGAATCGAATTCGTTTCTTACTATTACAACGGCAGAGAATATATTGAGAGAGAAATTATCTATCAAACTCATTATGAGAATCTGGGAGACGCTGAAAATATGGCGTGCGAGATCTTAGACGCGGATAAAGGCACTGATTTTAGCGTGATTATGAGCATAGCAATTTTGGATGACGAAAACGACGAAGTCGTCGTTGATGCGGGCAGTTACTTTTATAAACCGTTGCATTGGAGGAATAATGACTGAAAAGAGTAGCAAATATAGAGACAGAGGAGACACGTTAGGCAGAGAAAGTTATCAAAATAATACTAACGTGAGGAGATTAAGTATATACATTGATAATGAAATAGATCTAAAAATTACGACGATTGCTAACAAAAAGCGCGTACATAAGTCAGAATTATTTAATCAAATATTGAGACTGGGTTTAGAAAAAAACGACAAAAAGGAAATAGAAAATGCAAATGCAAAGTGAATCCATCGGCAAATTAGCAGAAGCTCTTTCTTTAGCTCAAGCGGAATTCAAGCCCGCTTTAAAAGATAGCAAAAATCCCTTCTTTAAATCTAACTATGCTGATTTAGCTAGCATAGTTGATGCATCCAGGACTGCTCTTACTAAGCACGGATTAGCAGTTATTCAAGCGACTACGTTCTTTGAAGGGTTCTTTTGTTTGCACACTATCTTAAGTCACAAGAGTGGTGAATACATTTCCGGATTATATCCGTTAAAGCCGGTCAAAGACGACCCCCAGGGCCAAGGAAGCTGTATTACATACGCTAAGAGATACGCTTATGCAGCTATTTGTGGAGTCACTACAGATGATGATGACGGGGAAGCTGCACATGGGCGAGCAAAATCTGAAGTGCAAAAAATGGGTGAGCCAGTAGAGATATACAACGGGGCAGTCTCACAAAAAGAGATAGTAAAAGCTATTTTTGGAAAATATGGAGTGCCAATGGATTTGATGAGTAAGCTTAATGGTTCTCTGATGAGTAGACCAATTCGTGATGCAGACGGAATAGTCAAAGATTTTATGAGTAAACATGGTTAAGTACTACCCATTTTTGATTAAATTTAATGGGTTATCTCGCGGAGTTGCTGTAATAAGTAACAAGTTTTTAGCTAAAGACAAAGAAGAAGCTGAAGATATTGTGAAGAGAGAATATATATTGTGGCCTAATGCTCGCGTCGTACGTTTAGTCCAAGAGATACCAGAACTAATTGAAGAAAGGGAGGAATAATTATGGATTTTAAAAGAATATTCAAAAAAGAAAAAGATATAGAACAGTATATTGCAAATAAGATTAAAAGATACAAAAAACAACTAGTTAAAATAGCAAATGATCACGATTTAACGCAAGAACAAATAGAGCAATCTCGAAAATTTGCACGAGAATTTATTGAAACATTGTGGAATAGCAAAATAACAAAAGGTACTTATATCTTCGCATCTGAAACTTTTTATCGTGAGTTTTGCGTGCAAATGTTATTTTCGATGAGCGACTATAAAAACTCTAAAAACGATAGCAAAAAGGAAATAAAATAATGGCGGGATTAAATAAAGTAATTATTATTGGGCGCCTTGGGCAAGACCCTGAACTTAGAACTACTGCTACCGGTATGCCTGTGGCGAATTTCTCGGTGGCTACTTCTGAGAAGAGCAAGGACGGTAAAGAAACAGTAGAATGGCATCGCTGTTTATTATTTGGTAAACAAGCAGAACTCGCTAGTAAATACTTGTCCAAGGGCAAGCAAGTTTATTTAGAGGGTAAAATCCAAACTAAAACTTATCAAGACAAACAAGGTAACGCTAAAAGTTCCACAGAAATACTTTGTCATCAAATGGTTTTTCTTGATAGCTTACAAAAAGAAACTCAAGACGCTTTTAAAGATATGATTAAAACACCGGATGTTCCGGGATCATACGACGATATACCCTTTTGAATCAGGAGATTTTATGGCTAATCACAGCGGTAGAAATGTTGTCAGAAGCGCTGAAACAGGGAAAAGAATTGCAGTAAAAGAGCTCACTACTGGACTCATCTTTGCTTCTCTCAATCTCGCCGGTAAACACTTTGGCATCACTCCTACTGTGATTAAGCAATATGCCAATAATAGAGTTAAGTTTCCTCAACTACCATACAGGTTCGAATGGATAAAATGAACATAATCGATGTTCTCCTAATTGTGGCAGTTACTATGCTGATTATCGGTTTGATTTATCTACCATTTTTTTTATATCTGACTAATTACCTGGGGAATCAATGATGGAATTAGATTTTTTAAGGCCACAGTCCAAAGCTCATTTCGCTACATTAAACTCTGATGCTAAGCCCATCTTCGAGGAATTTTTGAAGCTGTGTCACGACAAAATGTTCAATGTGCAAGTAACTTCTGGCTCTCGTACTGCTGCTGAGCAAGATGCTCTCTACGAAATAGGTCGTGAGAAGCCTGGAAAGATTATCACTGCTGCTAGAGGTGGTGAATCTTCTCATAACTACGGGATAGCTATTGATGTAGTGGTCTTGAATAGGGATGGCGAATGCGACTGGCGCACAGAGACTTACGGAATGCTCTGGACCCTAGCGAAAGAAGCAGGGCTGGATAAAAAAGGTCTTCGTTGGGCTGGCGAATGGAAAAGCTTTAAAGAAGCTGTGCATTTCGACTTAAGCAATGGCCACAGTATCGCTGCGATTAAAGATAAATATCCTTTGTACACTTGTTAATTTAATAGAGATGGAGGTCTCTTATGTCGTTTTCAATTCCCCCTTTTTGGGCGCTGATGGGTTTAATTGCGTTCGGTTCGCATTTTTTCCTATATGCTTTGTATGCAGGAATAGCTATTTTAGCACTAAAGTTGGCAGCATTCTTGTACAATAAAAAACCCACTAAAACTTTCCTATTCGTGAAGGACATTTGTTCTTCCGTGAATAAGTTTTTGTCATCCAGGGGTGTGACGATCGTTTGTACTGCATTATGGACATCACTACTTGTCTATATGTTCGTAACATCATTCGGAGAACCTATCTGCCTATGTTACGCGATTATGTTAATTTGTCCTTTAGCTTCATTTTTACCATAGTCAAAGAAAAAATAAGGAGTCGAAGATGAGTCTGTGGAAATGTATTAAGAGGTTTTTTGTCTATCATCAATGCAGTGATCCAGACACTGCATTTGAAAAGAGATTGGAGTTGTTTAGAGAAGCTGAACGCCAAAACATGCTAGTAGAAGAAGTAATTGAAGAAGTAAAAGAAGAAGCAGAAGATAGAAAACTTAATCGCAACATTAAAAAGATGGAAGAAATAGGTTTTATTATCGATGCTAAAACTGACAATGTCAGAAAAGAACTCGCAGATACACGGGAAAAACTGTTTTTGACCGTGAATTCTTATCACAATAATACTGCTAGAGAAATGAATCAGGCAAAAGAAAGCTTTGATAATATTATCCGTGGCATGAACAATAGACTCGAAAGACTTGAGAGGAATCCTGTACCTGTACCTGAAATCGTTAAAAGGAAACCTGGTAGGCCCAAAAATGTAAAGATTTAATCGGTTATGGTAATTTTAATTATTTGATAAAAGATAGAAGAATATGTTTTTACAATAAAAGTAGGAGTTTGTCTAGTGGGCGATTTTTTTTATCAGTTGTTCCGAGGACTAGAACGAGAACTCAACATTAACAGACACTGCGATAAACTTATCGTGAGAGCCTTTTTTCCGTCTCTAATGCCCTCGTTCAGATCTAGGGATACTCTCGTGCTCTCTTGCCCAGAAATTGCAGCACAGACTAAAATTAGCGATTCTTGGGTGCGTGCTTGTTTGCTACGCCTTGAAGCTAAAAATATACTCTGCATTGCTAGAGAAAGAGTAAAAGGATATAGACTGTATAAGTTTACACCAGAAATGCGGCAGAGGATCGATGTCTTACTTGCTAGTAAATAACTTACATAGTAAAAGAAAAAACCCCAGCTCTCGAGAAAGAGCTGGGTGTTTAAGCGTTTGTTTTTCGGCCTCACTACCACGTTACCCCGAAGAACTTCTTAATGAGTAGTATATAACGATTTCGATTGCAATAGCAATTTGTCATTATTTTACAAAAGTCAAAAGTTTCTTCGGGTTACCTAACAACCAGAAGGAAATGATTCCATGTCTTCGCAACTATCTCCGGAACAAAGATCTTTGAATGGTGGTCGTTCTCTCAATGCCATCTGGGATTCCCCTCGTCTTGACTGCTATGAAAAATTGTTTCTACAATTTCTAGGATCGTGTGCTGATTTCAGTGGCGATTTTACAGACTTCAGTTTCCACTCCCTCAAAAAATTAGAAGAAGCTACAAGCCTTTCCCGACGCAAACTCCTCTACGTGGCCAAAGATTTAGAAGAAAAAAGCTATATACTGCGCGAAAAAAGATTCTTCGTTCAAGACAATACTAAAGCTCCTTCCAACTATTCACTGACTAAAAAAATATTCGATGAGTACATCCTAATTCTTAGAGAACGGGATGCTAAGAAAGCTCAAGATGGTGCACAGTATGCACCAGGTAGTGCACAGTATGCACCAGGTAGTGCACAGTATGCACTAGGGGTAGTGCACAGCGTGCACGAGGGTAGTGCACAGCGTGCACATGATCTCCCCCAACAGACTTCCCCCATTTCGAATTCCCCCAGTCTTTCTTTAAACCCACCCTTGGTGGCTTCCAAAGTTGAGAAAACTGAAGGTAGTAAAATTTGGGATGCTTATAAGGAAGCCTATGAAAGAAGATATCGAGTAGCACCTGTTCGAAACGCCAAGACTAACTCTCAATGCGCTAGTCTACACAAACGCCTAGGGGAAAATGCTGTTGAGGTAATAACTTTCTATCTTACTCATAATGCCCAGAAGTACGTAGCTAACTGTCATCCTATAGGCTTCGCTCTATCAGATGCCGAATCTTTGAATACACAAATGTTGAATGGAAAAGCCGTCACTCACAAAGATGCTGTAAACGTAGATAAACGACAGACCACCATGAATTCCCTAGAAAGAGCCCTTGAGCTTATGAGAGGGAAAAGTAATGGATGAAAAGTACAAAGAAAGGATAATCAAAGGGTTGTACTGCTTAGCAGATATCACTGACAAAGAGCTATCTCCCGAAATAGCCAATATCTATGCCAGTAAGATAGCTCGCATTCCTCAGGAAACATTACTGTCCGTCCTCAATGAATGCTTGTCTTCAGAATCACGTTTTCCAACTATATCTAGAATATTTGAGCTGTGCGGGGTGCCGTCGCACAAATCATTAGCCGAAAGTGAAGTGAACAATATCATCTCACAAATCATGGCCGCAGCCCAAAAAGGCCATCAGAATGTAAAAGAAAAGGATATGTCACCTACTGCATGGCAAGTAGCCAGAGAGTATGGGGGTTTCTACAAAGTTTGTTATGAGCCTGACAATTATCTTCAAAAAAATTTACAAAATATCGCAAAAGAGATTATCAGGAAAAGAGATGAGAAGAAGCAAATAGAAAGTGCTCCGTCGGAATCTAGAGGACTACAGTCAGCCAAAGATGTTCTCAAGCTAGTCACAGGACAATAGGAACGACAAAAAAGCTCTCTTGTAGGTCAAGAAAGCTTTCAACGAAATCATCATCAGAAAGGATGAGATATTATGGATAACAGAAAACTGATTACCGGACAATTCGAAAGAGGATCAGATGATGGGTATATCCAAAATTTAGTGGAAAGCATCAAAAGGCTACAGGCCCTAGTAGTAAAGAACGATCCGATTCCAGATCCTGATATTTTCAAAGAGAAAATAATCGATGAAATGGAGACTCTTCTTGCGAATTTTGAAAAGGAATTTTGGGAGGAACAAATAAAACGCAAAGCATATTTAGACAAGTTAGGAAGAGATAGTTCTTTTGTTAAAACATCTCCTGGATAGATTAAAGAATTCCCCGCATTTTTTAATTTAGCTAATGTACAAGAAAGATAAAATCCCTACACCATGTAGGGAAGTGCAACACCAAGGATCAACTTGATTATATCACAGGAGCCGAAAAATGAAATATAGTCGCATGATAGAATTGTCGCAGAAGTTACAATTAGCAATCCATTTGTTGCAAGAAGATTGCATTCACAGAGAAGAATGCGGAATTAATGCCAAAAAAATTAAAAGGATAGTAGACGAACTGAAACCCATCCACCAAGATTTCATGCTAGAGAGTCAATATATTATCGATAGATTTGTGGAAGCTAATGATTTTAAGGATTAATCTTTGCTCAGCTTATCTGCAATAAACATTGCATAGAGGGCGACATCAGTTGCTTCTGAGACGATTCTTTGTTTAAACTTCTCGTTCTGAAAAGTTTCTCCTTGGCCTTTCGCAATCTGTAAACGCATGCAAGCCTCAAAAAGCTCATAAACTTCCCCTTTAAGCCCGTCGAATAGTTCTTCCCATCTCTTATCCTTCCAATCACCCTTGCTCGCGTTCTTGGTCAAATTTAGAGTGCTGAGCATATCTTCTGCGAACTGTTCTATTTCTTCGTCGCCCCTGAGCTTTATAGTTTCTTTCCCTATCACCGTTAAAAATTCCATGCTAATCCGACTCCCACTTCTGATCTGTGAATGTTGTAGCTAACTACCCCTGAGAATCCTAGAAACAGGTCTCTAGATGCACTGATGACGATTTCAATATCATTAGTCGTCTTGGGCCGCTCGAAGCTCACCACGGGCAAATACGCAAGAATTCCAAGGTGATATTGATTCCCAACGGGTTCTACTACTTTTTCGCTTATTTCATCAGTTTTTTTTAAAGATCGTTTGGAGCTAAACTCCGTGAGTGCATCATGCACGTTCGAGTAAGTAGTAATAGTACGCTCTTCAGCTACTGTCTGCGGAGTCGAATCACAAACAGTGGCCTCAGAGGTTCGGAGTTGTGATGGAGATCCCAACCGCTGAGAGTATACAACAATATGCTCTCGCTTGATAGTATGATCTTCGTGAACCTGTGAAATCTTTATATCTTCTTGCGACTCTAGAACGTGTTGCAATTGATTGGTAATTGATGCTTTTTTACTATTTATAATTGTATGACTCGTCATAAAGCCCATAGCAAAAAAGAGAACTGCTATGATAAAAGTGTGTTTTAATTCCATCTATTTTACTCGCTGATTGAGGAGCTCAATCCTGAGAACCATCTCGTTGATGCTCTTGTTCACATCATCAAGCTTGGCTTCGTTATGAGTATTGTCTGCTACACATTGGGTTGCCTGCTTTTCTAAAGCGTTCAGGAAGATATAGCTAAATCCGGCAATCCCAACTATTGAAAGAATTGCTAGCATCATTAGCAAAACAAAGTGACCGTTGCTTCCAGCTACCCCGGAAACAACAGTCGAAAATGCCTTGTTAGTATTGTCATCCATTTTTGCAGTACTCCTAGTTATTAACTAAGCGTACCACAAATTATTAGGCGGGGTACCAAGCGTTGGAATTAGAATCGTAAATGTAAGCAAAGTGTCCGCCAACAGTTCCGGCAGTGATCGCGGTACCGATGATGGATGAACCGTCAGTCGTAGCAACCGTAAGAGCCGTAACAACCTGACTAAAACTTACAACGACTTTTTGACCGGCTTGCAAGGTCTTAGAGGTAATCGCTGGTAAGTTTATAGTCAGAGCTGCAATTGTTCCTGCTGGGTTTACAATAGAGTTGCTGTAAACAAGAGTGATTGTTGTGCCTGTAAGAGGCGTGAAATAGTCGTAAGCTTTTCCTACGGATGCAACGAGTGCTCCCACAGAATTATACTGTACAACTGCTCCGTTGATCGGAGTTAGATAGACATAAGCTCCGCCATTCAGGGAAGCGACGATTCCCGCAGGGGTTTGCGGGGTTGGGACGTAAGTAGTTTCTGACATAGCAATGCTCCTTTATTAGTTTGCGGCTGCTGGTGCTGTTGGGGCTGCCTCAGGGGCCGCTGGAATCGATGCGTGAACTGCTGCTGCTGCTACGCCTGCCATCACAACATGTGAAGCTGCTGTAGCTGCTGGGAGAACTGCTTGGACCTTAGTAATCACGGCCATGATGCTTTGAATGCTAGCGTAGACTTTTTGCAATAAAGCAAGATCAGCCGCAGGAACGCCCATGATGCTCCCAAGAGCTGTCAAAGTTGTCACGGCATAGCTAACATTAGATTCCATATCTGCAATTGCGCCTTCGAGGCCACCCTTAGAAGTTATGTAAGCTTGAAATTCTGCATCAGCACTCATGAAAGCTTTTTTGACAGTTGCAAGTGCGGACTCGATATCATTTAAGAATGCGCTAGTCATAGAAAACTCCTTATTTCATGCCTGGTTCACGTGGGGAAACTTTATTCGTAGAGATAGCTTTATCGTGCGGGATTCTTTCAGTGATGTGGCTAGGATTATAAACGACATCTACTTTTTGGTGGTGACCTTCACTGATAGAATAAACTCCACTGGAGCCTAATTCTGCCTTTGGCGGCGGAGGACTATTTTTAGTAATCTTATCTTCCCACTTCGCCGCTTTGTACTCGTCCATTTCTCTCATTTCTTTTTCCTTTTTTCTGCATGTTCAGGATTGTAAACTTCTTCTACTTTACTGTGGTGCTTTTTTAGATGCCCCTTGTGAACGCTCTCACCTTTTTCATGATAAGCAGCAGCTATACTCTGTGCTTGTGAATGGCCTGCAGCCATCATCTCTTTGATGTTTTGTTTAAAGACTTTATCAGATTTACCTTTGTGTAATGGCATCTCTCAAATCCTTATTTTTTCTTTGACATCTTTTCTTTCATCATTTTCATTTTCTCTTTATGCTTCGCTTCCATTTCTTTCATCTTCTCTTTGTGAGCGTGCATCTTCCCTTTTTCTTTATCCATTTTCTTTTCCATCTCAATCTCCTTAAATTATTAAACTAGGACTGTGTTAGCTTTTACTATATCGTAAGTTTCCTCAAAATCCTTGTCCACCGGGAAAATTATTTACAAAGGTGTCAAGCGTACAAGTGCTACCCGGAGCCACTCCGTAGTCGGCGGCGAAAACATAGTTTCCACTGTTATCTCCATACATCGCTATCGAGCCAAAAACCGCGTTAGCCACTCCCGTATAAGCAGTAGTTACTTTGATCGGAGATGACCTATTGGTAATATCAAAACACTCCAAAATACCCCCATGAGTCGCATCTGCTCCGCTTGGAACGTAAAGATAACTAGATTGGTTTTGGGTAACAATGGCTAAGTTACCGCTGTTGAAAGCGGCTGCTGGTGTTATTATTGAAAGCGAATTTGGCGCTAAAGGATTAGTGATGTCAACAACAATTATACGACTCACATTTCCGTCTGTTACGAAAGCTGTTGCAGTGTCCAAGGACAATGTTATTCCGAGAGGTTTTGTATTGGCCGGTAGCGTATAAGTGTTTTGTAATACTGGAGCTGTCGGGGTACTGATGTTCCAAGTCTTTAGGTAACGAACTGTCCAGGGAGTCGCCGTCTGGAAGTTAGTTGTGTACAGAGTTGTTCCGTTAATGGCTATGCCGAATGACTTATTTAAAGTTCCACCTTCTTGGTACACTTGCACGGGCAGCGCTGGATTTGTTACGTCCACGACTGTGAGACCCTTGTTCTGCGTAGAAATATAACAATAGTTTCCTTGAACCACGCAGGAATAAAGCGCACCAGCGGCGCCCGTAATTGCACAGGTTCCCACTTTGTTAGGAGCAGAAGGGTTTGAAACATCAACGATATACAAACTACTACTGCCAGAAGATGGAACATATAAGTATTTCCCTTGAATCGCGACGTCGTAAGCCCCGGCGTAGCCTGCGATTAGTTGGCTCTTGAGTACAGGAGCTTTCGGATTATAGATGTCGAAAATAGACACTGTTGCTGAAGCGGAACCACATACGTAGGCATAATGCCCCTGGATTGTAAGAGCGCTTAGTTTAACGTTTGCACCAGGCACTGATGTTTGCGTAACTTGTTGGAGTAAAATCGGCAAACTGATCATGTTCATTTTTAAACGCCCTTGCCGTTGTAAACCGCAATGACTGTTCCGGTTCCAGATGTATTCGTGTAAACTGCTTGAATGTATCTGAAACCAGCTTCAAAATAATTAACCAGAAAGTTCCCCGCAGCTCCGCCGGTGGCAGCAGAAGAGTTGGGAATTAATGTCCAGTTTGTGCCGTCACAGCTTGCATTTATGCTCACTGTTCCTGTCGGAGTTCCCGTCCAGGTGAACTGAATCGAAAAGGCTACAATATTACTTAAATCTATTGATGCACTGGTAGTCGTTGCTAGAACAGGAATATTCAGAATTATATTTTCAGTAAAACGCATTGAGTCCCCTTATTCATTCAATCCTGGATATATTGCCGTTAATTGTGCAAAAACATTTGACCTAATGGGCGATGCCGTTACTGATACCGTCGCAGTTGTAAAAGCCGTGGAAGCACTTCTTTGAGTGAAACCAGACTGAGTGGGCCAAGTAATTATCTCGCACCTAATATTTATGGGGTAAGAAGGAATATTGTTTACAATAATATTCCCATTGCAATCTTCCAGATAATAAATTACTGGAGAACCTGTAAACGTTTCTTGACTCTGATTATTAGTTCCTGTTGAATCGTCAGCATATAGCTGACATAATTTCTGATATGTCATTTGTTAACTCCATCCTACGATTGGTAATCCGACAAAAGAGACGGTCATCGAATTATTATTAGTAAAGTTAGTTCCTTGTAATTGTGTATTGTTATTAGATGCTATAGCGCAAAACTGCACGCCGGTAGTAAAGGCAGAAACAACCTGAATACCGATATTGGTAATCCCACTAGAAGCAGTTACGGTTCCGACTAAAATCGTATAATTTGTCGACGATATTTTCGTGGTATTTATTGCATAACCCGTTGGTAAACTGATTTGCGCCGCTACTCCAGTGTTCGTTCCGCTTGTAAAAGTGCAATTCACATCCATAGAATCGCCTATACGACGAAACCAAGTAGCAACAGAAGTTACTGTGCCAAACCCTTGGAATGTCGGTGTATAAGCAACCCATCCAGACTGGCCATTCACATAACCTGCGCTCGATACAGTCGCTGGGGCTAATTCTCCCACGCCGATTCCTGATGATCTGCGAATTCTCCAACGTGTTCCTGCAGTATTCGCGGTTGCCCATGAAGTTCCCGCTAGACCGTAAGTTGCTCCACTAGAGTATGAATATTGTCCGAAAGTAATATCGATCTGACTCGTTTGAGCAGAGACAATCGTGTATCCGATTCCATATCCGATGGTGTTTTGGATTTCTAAAGGACTAATTCCTGCAGAAGCGTTATAAGTGGTGAGTGGTAACCAAGGCCCTGTGCCCGCATTTTGTATTTCAATTTGAATATTATCAGTTGACTGTATGGGCTGAGCAAATTGAATTCTCTTCGTTCTTGTAGCAGTTAGAGTACTTGGAACAATACTACCCGCAGCACCATTTACAAAACTTGTTGTATCATTTGCATCTGATGTGGATGAGTTAGAAGCAAATTCAGTAGAACTTGTTCCTAGGGTAGTTTGCGTGGACCATTGGGCAATCGGAATTCGTGCTTGCAAACTCATTAAGCTAGAACTACCGATGACCGTACTCCCGTTTTGCGGAAAACCCACTCCTGACGTACTTATTGTGTTACCAAAATAAAGTACCGAGGTGCTGGTCGTAGTAGCGCTCAGCATGATACCCGTGGCGCTCGTGGTACCCGTGACGTAAGATCCGACGTTGACACTCGCTGCACTCGCGGCCGTTTGAGCAGTCATTTTAGTTGTGTCAATCGTAAGACCAGAAGGCAAGGATATTGTTGCCGTCGTCGCTGTCACGGTGCCGGAAATAAAACCAATGTCCAACAGCATGCAGTCGCCAACGCGGGTGTAAAACCCGGACATGTTCGTGACAGTCCCGAAGCCTACAGCGGTAGGCGTATACGCGATGGGTGCCGATATGGGCGTTCCTATAGCCAATTGACCAGGACCAACATAAATAGAATCGATATTGAATGTTCTGAGCGCTGCATTATTACTCAAGAAACGAATAGAATATTGATCACTAGCTGTCGACGTCCCAGTGAATGATGCCTGGAAAAATGATAATGTCGATGGCAAGTTAGTAATTGATGGAGTGATCGTCGCTTGATAAGTACCAGTCGAGCTGTAGTTTATAATCTGAATTGTGCAATCGCCTGCAGCAAAAGTTCCACTCGTGCTGTAGTCGAGAGAAATGTTAATTGTCTTTCCGATATCCGCTACGTCTAACGTAAACATTGGCGTTTCTACGAATTGTGCTCCACTCGCTCCAGTGAGGGCCATCTGTGCCATCGCTGTATAACGCAAAGGGGAGCTCGTTACGTAACTCAAAAGAGAAGTCGTACTTGAACCCCAGAACGTTGTGTTGGTTGTTCTGTTACCCGTTGAGGTTAAAGACGTAACTATTCCAGTCGTGGGGTTCTGGTTGAAGAAATACCACGTTTGAAGATAATTCCTCTGACCGGAGTTCGAACCGATAAATGAATTCGACGTCAGGTAGTTCTGTAGGTTATTGGCGGTACTATTCCCGCCCCAAAGTATAGGTCCATTAGCCATTGTTTACCCCAGTAGGTTTATAGTGAAGAAGCCAGAGGTCATGTCGCTAGTTACAGATGGATATCTGCGAATGGCTACACGTGTACTCGCTGCAATAGCAAGTCTTGCTTCTATACCGCCCGGAGGCACAACAAGTTGCACAACTTCGGAGCCAGCAGTACCAGTTGCTAATTCAAGAATAGATCCTGAACCATTGAAAATGCTTACCCATGAAACAGCAGCGGTCGTTGAGGCAAAAAGCTGAACATAAGCTGCCGATGTGATGTTCGTAGAGGAAGTATCCAAAGCTAAAAAGTTCTGAATGGCTAGTCCGCCCAGCGATGTATTTATACCGCCGGTTGTAGAGACTGAGATTTCACGGTGGGTAGTTCCGTCCCAGCCCATCGCTAAACCAGCTTCGACGGGTACTGCGGTAGCGGTTGATTGGGTGAACTGAGCCGCTGTAATTGCTCCGCTACTAAAGTTATTTGTGCCGTTACCAAGTTGCACAGATACTGGATTTGTAACACTGACTGCTGTGCTTCCGATACCGAGCATTGCAGCCGTTCTAAGAGTTGAGCTTCCTGGATTTCCATAGTTCGTATCCAAAGTTGTAGGAAAGTTCGAAGAAGCTACATTCACAACTCCGGTTGTAGAAACCGAAATTTCTCTGTGCGTAGTTCCGTCCCAGCCCATCGCTAAACCAGCTTCGACGGGGACCGCTGTAGCCGTAGATTGTGTGAATTGTGCCGCGGTGATTGCCGCACTTGTGAAACTGTTGGTTCCATTTCCTGGCTCAACGAAGACTGGATTTGTTACGGATACAGCAGTTGCGCCCATTCCCAGCATTGACGCCGTGCGCAACGTGCTTGCTGTAGGTGCGCCGTAGTTAGTATCGCTTGTCGTGGGCAATGAGGAGACCGTGACAGGTACTGCAGACTGGTTACTGGCAATGGCAACCGATAATGACGCTGCCATTGTGGTTTGGCCGAGAGCCGCTGGCAATTGTGAACTCGAAGGGGCGTTGTATGTCGTCGCTCCATTGGATAACTCCACAAAAACGGGGTTAGTCGCTGAGACCGCTGTTGAACCCATACCGAGCATGCTTGCGGTTCTTAAAGTGCTGCTTGTAGGAGCGCCGTAGTTGGTATCTGAAGTCGTTGGTAAAGAAGAAACTGTGACAGGTATTGCACTTTGGTTAGATGCAATAACTACGCCCAAACTATTCGCTTCTGTCTGTTGCCCCAAAGCTGCAGGAAATTGAGCTGTTGTGGGTGCATTATATGAAGTAGTTCCATTGCTCAACTCGACGTTTATCGGAGTTGAAGGGGTGGTGGCGAATGTTACCGGTAAAGTACTTTGGTTACTGGCGATGGCAACCGGTAAACTCGCTGCCATGGTGGTTTGGCCAAGGGCTGCGGGGAGCTGGGACGCTGTGTTTGTATTGTATGTACCCGCTCCATTAGACAACTCAACGAAGAGCGGAGTTGTGACTGTGTCTGATAGAAGCACTGGAACAGGAGTTTGGTCTGATGCAATAACAACCGGAAGGCTGTTTGCCATCGTTTGCTGACCCTCGACGATCGGAGCCCCGTTACTGTCTTCGATTCTCACTGTCGTGGCAATGCCGCCATTATATACGGTCGGTGGCCAGTTAAAGTCAGCCATATTAGCCACCTACTTTCTTGGTAACAATTGTAATTGTTAAATCAACTTGTCCAGCAGATGGAACATATTCAATTTGTGTCGCTGCGTACGGAAGTTGATTTAAATTTATTGTGTGACTTCCTGAGTTACCAGCTAGGGAAATTGGAACTCCGAAGTTCAAATTGTCCCAAGGGTCGCTTGGTTGATTTTTTACTTGCACAAAAAATGTTCCTGTAGGCGTCCCTGAACCATTCGCCCAGGTGATGACGTAACCAACATTATCTCTTTGAAGTTCGTTGGTTTCTTGACTTGTTACTGTAGCTACGACGGTTTGTGAAAGGACGGTGTACGGCTGCGAATTTAGCTTTGTACTCATGGATATCCTTGCGTGGTGACAAGGCAAAGGCTTGAGTTACAAGCCCGTGTCTCTGTGTTTGTGGAGTGTGACTATCTTACTATTGGCCTAGTGAACTTTGCAATGGTGTCTGTGCGTTCTTGCTGCCCTTGCTCTTCGCAAATTGTGCACCACTGAACTCGGCGTTGTTCGCTCCAGCCTGCTGCATGACTTGTTGAGTCTGAGGACTGTGCATCTGCTGCATGCTCTGGATAAACTGAGGAGTCATAGATAAATCGAGGGGACGCCCGAGAAGCACACTCAAGTCCAGTCGCTTTTGATAGCTCAATTTCACTTTACTATTGATGACTTCTTGCATGACTGACTCTACCATTTGATTGTAAATCTCTGGGTATAAACCCTTCACAATTGCTGCATTCTGAATGGTAATCATGCTATTATTTAAATCATCTAACAGAGTGAGAGGAGACTGAATCAAGCGCTCCATATTAGCGAACTCTGAAATTTCATAATCGCTCGGAGGGATTTCTGGTCTGAAACCCAGAAAATTATCATCGTCCATTTTTGGGATAGCGCCTGAGAGCATCTGCAAAGCTTCGGCCATTTTTACAGATAAAGCTGCCGCTGTCTCTGGAGCAACTTCGTTCAAAGGACCCAATTTATCAGCAATTTCTTGTTGGAACATTTGGGTGTCTTGAGTTAGTGAAGAATATTTCTCGAGATTTTTTTCATACTGCTTCCTTTTTTCTTCCATAGTATCTTGTCCAGAAATAAGATCCTTGACGAAGTCCTGGTGAAAAGGAAGAGTTTTTCCAATGACTCCTATGCTTTCGTTTCCAGAATTCAGAAACTGGCTGACCGATTTTTTGATAAACTTATCGTTTTCATAAATCTGCTTCTCCATCCATCCGAGCAAACGCACCGCCTGCGCGGGGGAGCGGATTGCCGCATAGGTAGCGCCTGTCGGTATTCCAAGTCCACCCGAAACTATACCGCTGGCGATGGCTCCAATATCAATTCCCTGAGGACGTTCAGTGTACCATTTGAGCTGACGATATTTATTAATATTGCCCAGCTTTTTTTGAATATCCGTGAAGTTCTGAAGAGTATCATTCACCATTCCACCTTGAGGCTGAACTTGCTCACCGATTAGAGTAGCTCCACTAGGGTTTCTGTTGAGAGTTGAAAATTTAGGATTAAATCTATCCCCACTTATTTTCCCTGTCGCAATAGCATCGGCGAGGTCATTCGTAGAATCGATGAAGAATTTAATAGCTGCGTCTTCTTCTTCAGAGCTAGCTTTATGTGCTTTAGTTACGTAGGCATTCACCCTTTTAGGGCTAAAAGCTCTTTGCTCTCTGCCATTAATGGATTGAGTAGAGCCGAAATGTTTTAAGAACTGCTTTTTCGCTTGTGAAAGTTGGGAAAAAGATTCATTTATGGCTGCTTGCCTCGAAGCTATGCTACCCCAGATATCTTCATTTTCTAGAAAATCCATGGTGAAGCTACGTAGTTTTTTTATCTCTGTGAGAGAATCTTCACGAAGCGCATGGACTAGTTTGTCGTACGGGATGGAATCATCCAAAGTTCTTTTGAATTCATCGATGGATTCATAAATCTGAGAAGGGCCTTTTTTAAACGAATCTTTGCCTGAAATGATCGTTTGAATCTCTTTTTGTAGTTTGTTGGTTTCGTTTTCTAATCTATCCGTTTTGGCTTTAGGATAAGTTATCCTATCCTTGCGCATTTCTCGGATAGCTTGTTTAGCTTCCAAGAGAAGAGATTCGGCGCCTATACCTGCCTGACCAAGGTTAACTTCTTCATTCACAATTAAACGTTCAACTGGTCTGATACCTTTAAAGTATTCTTTTTCAATAGCGTCTGTCGAAACAAAACTTTGCTTTATTAATTCGCTGAACTCTGATGCTTCACTTTCTCTTTGGGAAAGATAGTTTGCTATCGGCTTACGAGTTGATTCATAACCTTCTTTAGTAAAAGCTCCACTCGTTAAGTCTTTTAATCCCTGTTTGTCGGCTCCAGAAATAGGAGCAGATATTGCTGTATACAAATTAGCAAGCTTTTGGCCGGTAGCTCTTAAAACAGGAATAGCTGAATTAGCTAATTTCTCTGCTGCAATAGGAGTGAGCTCTCCGGCTCCTTTGAATAAGAAGCCAAATCCTCCTCCAATAAGAGCGCCCAGACCAAGACGAGAAAATATGTCTTCTGCATTTTTTGGAGGAGAGCCTAGAGCACTTTCACTGATAAGTTGACCAGTGGAATAGAAGACGCCTTCAACAGCGCTTCCGGCGCCAATCGCCGCAGCTTTCTTGGCTATCCTACCGGCTACTGAGTTCGAGGCAGCTTCCGTTCCGAGCTTAGCAGCAGTTTTAGCAGCTATCTTTGAGCCCACTTGCGCACTGCGAGCAACCAGAGAACCGGGAACAAAAAGAGTTCCTGCTATCCCACCAATTTCTCCAGCGATAGTCGCTTTTGGGTTATGCTCTCTGAGGCCCTTGAGAGTTTCAGGCTTCACTAAACCGAGTTGGGTTAAGGCTACATCACTACCAGCGAACGTAGCGGAACTGAGAGCAGCGGCCCCTAAGGCAGCAAATGGTCTATCGAATTTTTTTCTTTCCAATTTTTGGGTTTGCTCTAAAGCGTTCATCTCTTCATCAGAAATGAATCCATTTGATTGGCCGATGGGTTGAGCACTTTCACTTTGAAGCTCCAGGGCGTTCATTTCCTCATCTGAGATAAAGCTTTTCGCCATTATTATTTTACCTCTTCCCAGCCACCGGGAACTTTTTTGTATGTCCTACCATTTATCTTTTTGGTCTGATTTCGAGACTCTTCCTCATAAGCTTCATCTATCTGTCTCATAGCCTGCTTTCCGGCTTTGGCCTCTAAGGCAGTTACCGCTGTTTTTCTAGCAATAGCTTTTTGTTGAATCGCTTTTTCTGAATCTCCGGCACGGGGGAAATATTTGTTTTGATCTCTTTCAAGCTCTGGTTCTGTGATGTTAGCCCCGGATTCGCTTCTTAGAACCGCTGTTACAAAAGTTCTTTCCGCTTGTTCTTGGCTTACTGCATCAGATGTTCTAAATACGTTTGAAAACTTTGAACCTATACCAGATGACACATCCGAGCGGTCATATCCTTCAGAAGCAATATTTTCAATATCTTTTAATGCATGGCGTGCTTGCAACGCAAAACCTGCTGTCGTCCTCTGTGTGTCGTTAGGCTCCTTGCCTTCCCCTGCTTGCTGCTCTCTGATTCCAAATTCTTTATTGAATTTCTCTTTCTCAAAGCCGAACTTTTCTTTTTCTAGACCGAACTGACGTTCAGTGTTCATAGTCTTATAAAGTTGTTCTAATTCTTTGAATTTGTTGGATGTATAAATATCATAAATTTTTTGATTGTTCTCTTCTATCTTTTGTTCGATATTTCCACGCTCTAATGCCCAACGCTCTTTAGCTTGTAGGTTGTTATACTTCTCAGCTGTAGCGTCCCCCAAGAGCTGTAGTCTTTGAAGTCCAGTGTTAAGTGTCATGAGCTTTGCAGCTTTCCCATCGCCGATGAAATCTTTGAAAGTCTTATAGGCAGTTTGCATGCCCATAATGCTCTCTTTCAAAGCTCCTTTTTCTTCCTTTTGAGAGTCGATATCATTTTCGATAGCGCGAGTAATCACATCCAATGCACTGTTACTCTTGCCTGTAAGTCCTGAACCAATTCCTGAAAGGACGAGGCCTAGGAATCCAGCGATTTTCTGACCAGTGGATGACTTATTCCACAGGCGATTCGGGTCTATTTTGAAGTTGGATAGCTCTTCATTTCTCTTTAAAATCTCATTAGGCAATGATTCTAGTTGCTCGAAAGCCTGTTGAAATCTTGGGTCATTACGCACTTGCTCTTCAGGACTCTGAGCCAACATATCCGCTTTTTGTTTGTTAATATCGAATAGAGCCTGAGACTTTTCGCCTTCAAGCTCTCCGAGTCGCTCTGCTGCTCCAAGCTGTTGCTGAAATCCAGCGTTGGGCCCCTTGGGTTGCATAGGAGACTGTGGCGCAGCCATTGGAGCTTGCGGCATTTGTTGCTGCGGCTGAATCGCTGGAGCCTGCATAGGCGGCGCCATTAGTGCCTGATTATTTGGTTGCTTCATCTGTGGTACAGAATTAGGTGCATTTGGTATAGATTCAGGCTCACTAGGCAAAGTAATTCGACTACGGTAGTAATCTTGTAAATCATTACTCATCGAGCCCTTAGGTACTTTGATTGTTTTATTATCTTGAGTGGTTAAGAAAAACTTCGGCTCCTCGCCTAAGACGAGAAACTTACCTTTGGAATCAGCCATTTTTCTTACCCTTTCCTTCAAGCTCTTGAATCTTCTTGTTGAGATGAGAGAGACTAGCCAGGATTGCTCCGTAACCCTGTGGGGAACTATAATCTACGACTTTGGTGCCATCAGCTGTATGTTTGACCATGTGCTTGCCAGCGGCCGTTTTCTCTAGCTCTTGAGCCATAGGACTTATGTGCTCGCCTTCAGGAGCCATAGAACCTTTGTATTTATCTTTGTATTCGTAGACGTGAGCCTTAAGGGCATCTAGAAATTTCTGTGCTTCTTTAGAGCCGTCTTTGACATTGGTCTTCGCTTTCTTATCTGAAACTGCTGCTGCAGGAGCTGCCGCCTTTGCTGGTCCTGAAAAAGCACCCATTGCCAAACCACCACCGATACCACCCAACAAACCGCCCATGATTTGGCCTTTTTGTTGTTGATAAGCTCCCTGCAAAGCTGCAGATGCATTTACATCTCCAAGCTCTGCTTGAATCCTTAATTGCTCTGCGCTTTGCATGCCGCCTAATGCGCCAAATTGCTGTTGTTGGTTAAGTTGATTAGTTGCTAGTTGTCCCTGCTGATTTAAAGCATTCGCTTGCTGCTGAGCGCCAAGATTTGCAAGGTTGCGTTGCTGTTCGAGTCCTGCCTGGCTAAAAGCACTGTTCGCATATTCTCCACGTGCTGCTGCCATCTCCGCCGCTCTAAGTTGTGCTGCGTTATTAATGGCTGCCTGTTGCATCTGAGCGCCTTGATTCTGAGCTCCTAGAGCCGCTTGAAGCTGATTACCAGCTCCACCTCTGGCTGAGTTTGCTGCCGCGAACTGACCTCTTAATGCCTGTTCAAGACCTTGCTGTTGCTGTAGACCCGCCACGCTCGGAGCGCCACCAGTTGCTGCTTGCTGTTGAAGCTGTAAAGCTTGATTTGTAAATTGATTGCCCGCCTGACCCCCGATGGTAGGAGTCGCGTATTGAGGTGCATTATACTTAGTCTGCATCGCGCCCATGAAATCTTTACGCAATTGATCTGCGCTTCTGTTCCCGGCGGGGGCTGCTTTTCTGTCTAAAGTGGGTTTAGAACCGCCAAATAAACCACCGATTGCGTCACCGACTACTTCAAATACCATTATGTCATCCTCCTAACCGCTACGGTTTTGTATTGGCCATTCTTTAGGCCGACAGTGAAGCTCATAGCGTGAAGTTCAAACCCACCGCTTGGCTGATTGTTTGGAAAAATATCTTGAATCATTAGTTGCATACTTTCACACTTCTGCTGACAGGGCTTGTACTCAAACTGGTAAACGCCATCTGTGTACTGCTGAGTTCCGTAAGTCCCATTGGTCCCGTAAACATTATTCTCGCCATAGATTGAGCCGAAGATAACATTTTGTGGAGTGATAGTAACAGTCTCCCTAGCAGTAGTTTTGAAGTCGAAGAAACTGCTCACTTGGAGCACATGATTTCCCACGAACTTGCCGAGCAGAAGCACTGAGTAAACTCTTTGGAAGCCTTGAATACCTGCAAAGGAAAACCATCCAGTTTGAACAGTTGTATTGATAGGATAATTATTATCAGAGAAGCTGTTTTGGTCTTCCACTCTCGTAACACCATTGGTGCCTAAGATAGTGAAGTTGCCGTCCCAGATCTTGCACGAGTCAGCTTGTTGATTCGTGAATGTGTACCACTTCTCAAAGAACCAATCGTAGACAAGAGTCGTTCCTTCCAGAGTCGTAAATCTCGCTTGATTTTCATCGCCA
>Ga0302274_10001443_pt1 | contig 22776 bp, 18 predicted proteins | sample III_Bog_N2_1_FD_198755 | JGI IMG/M metagenome (GOLD analysis project Ga0302274, IMG submission 198755) | Peat permafrost microbial communities from Stordalen Mire near Abisko, Sweden - III_Bog_N2_1 | ecosystem: Environmental > Terrestrial > Soil > Wetlands > Peat | place: Sweden: Abisko...
ACGATGGAACTGTCACCAAGCGTGGTGATCCTGCAACCTGCCCGACAAACTGCGAAACGCCCATACAATAGCTCACATGCTCGTCCTCGCCTCTGCCTCGCCGCGCCGCCAGGAATTGCTGCGCAACGCAGGAGTCGATTTTGTCGTTCACTCTGCGGACATCGACGAAACTCAACTCCTGAACGAAGACCCAAAAGCTTGCGCGGAGCGTCTCGCCCGCGAGAAAGCGCTCGCGGTTGCCAGACAGCGTCCTAACGAGGTCGTGCTTGGAGCCGACACCGTGGTTGTCGTTGAGGACCAACTTCTCGGCAAGCCTGCCAACACCGCGGATGCTGCGCGCATGTTGCGGTTGCTCTCCGGACGCACCCACAAGGTGATTACGGGAGTTTGTTTGGTGCTGGGCGGGCAGCCGTCGGTGGCCAGTGAAACAACTTCGGTGACGATGTCGGAAATCTCCGACGAAGAGATTGCTGGCTACGTTGCGACTGGCGAGCCAATGGACAAGGCGGGAGCCTACGCGATTCAAGGGATCGCGTCGCGCTGGATTCCTCGGATCGAAGGGGATTACAGTAATGTGGTGGGATTGCCGGTGGCGCTGGTTTGGAAACTGCTTCAGAAGGCGCCGGTGAGCTAGGCCAGTCTTGTGGCGATGCTGACGGTTCGCGGACACGAGTGTCCGCGCCACAAGAGCTTACGCTGTTGGCGGCTTTGGCGTTTCTTTCGGCTTCTCTTCCGGATCCTTCATCGATGTCTTGAAATTGCGTATGCCTTCGCCGAGACCTTTGCCGAGGTCGGCAAATTTGCTTGGACCGAAAAGTAGCAGCGCGATGCCGATGATCAACAGAATGTGCAGCGGCTGAAAAATTCCTTCACCCATAAATCCTCCAAAACTCCAGGCGGCGCTGATGACCGCGCCGGGAGCCTTCAGACCACTCTAAACTGAATTCTAGGTTAGTTTGAACCTTAAGGTCAAAGATGTCCTGTGCCGCCGGTCACAAGGAGCGGTGAATCCGTCACACTGCACCGGTTAAGCCAATCGAATCATATACTTTCAATCATCCCCGCAAGTAATGCCGCCCGGCGGGGCAGTTCCGAAATAAGGATGTGTTCGTGCGCGGCGTGCGCTCCGTCACCAACTCCGCCGAGACCGTCAAGTGTGGGAATGCCGAGGCCAGCAGTGAAATTACCATCCGAGCCTCCGCCGACGGCGGCTTCGCCGAGTTGCCATCCGAGATCGCGAGCGATGGCCTTTGCTTTCGTGTACAGACCGGCGACTCCCGCAGAGCGTTCCATCGGAGGACGATTGATGCCTCCACTAACTTTCACTTTGCAGTGGCGATCGTAAGGACGCAGGCTGCGCATCTTCTTGTCAATTCCGGCCGCATCTTTGAGGCGAGCGATGCGCACGTCGACTTGTGCCGATGCGTGGGCGGGAACAACGTTGGTGCGCGAGCCGCCGCTGATGATCCCTACGTTGACGGTAAGGCCCTTCTTCATCTCGGTGAAGCCGGAAATCTTATCGATCTGGCGCGCCAGTTCGCAGATGGCGTTCACACCTTTCTCGAAGTCGAGTCCGGCGTGTGAAGCTTTGCCCGTGACTTCGACGAGATACTCTCCGACACCTTTGCGCGCCGTCTTCGCCGCGCCCTGTTTGCCGTAGGAAGGTTCGAGGACCAGCACGGCCGCCGCTCTTCTTGCCAGCGCCTCGGTAACGGCTCGCGAAGAGTTGCTGCCGATTTCCTCGTCCGAAACGAGCAGGACGTTGACGGGACGCAGCAATTCCGTGTTTCCATCTTGTTTCTGCCAATCCTGCAGAGCGGCCAGCGCGTGCCAGATCAACGCAATGCCCGACTTCATGTCGAGCACGCCGGGGCCGGTCAGCTTGTTGTGGTCCACTCGGCAGGGCATGGACACCAGCGTTCCCAAAGGATACACGGTGTCATAGTGGCCGAGCAGGAGCACGGGCTTGGCGGAACGTCCTCCGAAGTTGACTTGCAGATGACTGCCAAACGCTTTCTGCCGATGAAATCGGACTTCGCCGCCCAGCTGCGAAAATTTTTCTGCGATGGCTTCGGCCACCCGGTCGACTGCGACTTTATCGTCACTGGGAGATTCGATTTCGACCAACTCGCGAATGGTCGCAACCATCGTGTCTCGGCGTTCAGTGAAATAAGAGAGACGTCGCTGCGCTTCAGGACTGAGCGGCATGGATCCTTTTTTCAGAAGTGGGCTTCACCGCTGGATAGACTCGTCGTCTCGACACCATCGGCGATTTGGTGCGCCGATTCAGCTTAAGCCTCTCGCGCTTCCGCGCGCCAGTTATTTAGCTGATTCAGCTTGTCCATGGTGCGAGCGAGAATGTCGTCCGGCGAACCCTTGGCTGAGATCGATACGAGCAGGCCGAGATCCTTGTAGAAGGCGATGAGCGGTGCGGTGCTCAGTTCATATGCCTCCAACCGGACTTTGATGGACTCGGGACGGTCATCTTCCCGCTGATAGAGACGCCCGCCGCAGCGGTCACAAATGCTCTTCCCTTTCGACGGCCTTTCCGTGACGTGGAAGACGGCCTTGCACTGGTCGCAGGTACGACGGCCGCTCAGACGCTGGACAATCTCTGTTGTCGGCAATTCGTAGTTCACAACCGCTGTGAGTGTCAGCTTTTCTTTTTCCAGAAGTTGTTTAAGGGACTCGGCTTGCGCCAGGGTGCGGGGAAATCCGTCGAGAATAAAGCCGCCGCAATTGAGGAGACAGTGACTGCGCTCCCGTACCAGTTCCCAAACTGTAGAGTCAGGCACCAGTTCGCCATGACGCATAAAATCGAGCGCCGCTTTCATCGCGGGAGACTGGTCGCAATCGAGGCGTTTACTGGCAGCGCGAAAAACGTCTCCCGTGGAAAGATGGCAAGCGTTGAGACGATCCGTCAGATAGTCGGCTTGCGTACCTTTTCCAACGCCCGGCGCCCCTAAGAGAACCAAGCGCCATGGAGACTTGCGTGCCGTTGGAGTGGATGGGGAATCTGTAGCGGGCGAGCAATTTGCCGGAGGACCCTTGAGCCAGCGGAGACGGTCGTTTTTCATGGTGCGCCTCTGCCCCTAAATCTACGCCCGACCCCACCGCCTGCAGTGACGGTTATCACACTGGCGGTGAGACATTTTGTTAGGGCTCTAAAGAGATGAACAAGACGGATTCTCCGGAAGGCTGTGATCAGTCCGGTGGACGCAAGGCGGCAGATTTGAATAGAATGGCGAGTCTTTTCATGGCGTGTTGCGTTCCCGGAGTTATGCATGTCGCTGATTCAATTCACCCGCAACTTTAACGATCATTCCACGGATAAGGGGTACCAGTTCGAGTTCTTCTGCGACCGCTGCGGAAACGGCTTCACGACGGAGTTCAAGCCTTCCGCCACGGGCATGGCGGCCAGCGCGTTACGGGCGGCGGGCGGGCTGTTTGGAGGATTTCTGGGTTCGGCCAGCAATAGCGCTTACGAGATCGAGCGGGCGATCCAGGGGCCAGCGCACGACAAAGCTTTTCGGGACGCCATTGAGGAAGCCAAGCCGAATTTCCACGAGTGTCCGAAATGTGCCAAATGGGCTTGCCAGGCTACCTGCTGGAACCAGAAACGGTCTCTGTGCCTGGGATGCGCGCCGGACATCGAAACGGAGCTTGCCGCGGCGCAGGTGCAGGAAAGGGTGCAGCAGATGAAAGAAAAAGTGCATCAGCAAGACATGGCGAAGAACATCGATGTGGTGACCGAAGCATCGGCGGCTTCGTGTCCGGCTTGTGGTGCTCATACTCAGGGAGCAAAATTCTGTCCCGAATGTGGCAAGCCTCTCGCCGTCAAGAACGAATACGTCAAATGCGGCACAAAATTTGAACCGGGAACGAAGTTCTGTCCGGAATGCGGGACTAAGGTCGCGTAGTAGCGGGAACCATAACCGTTATTTCTGGCTGCCCGAATCATCGCCGCGAATCAGCGATACGAGTCACTCGGCACTCCAGTTCTTTGGAACAGTGACATAGGACCGATCGAGTTCGGCGACCGAGGTGCATCCCAGAAGTCGCAATGTGCGATCCAAGTCGGCGCGCAAAATCTCGATAGCGCGATTGACACCGGCTTCTCCTGCCGCGGCAAGGCCATACGCATAAGCGCGTCCGCAGAGCACAGCCCTCGCTCCGAGACAAAGCGCCTTCACGATATCGGAGCCGCGACGGATGCCTCCGTCCATCAGGATTTCCGCCTGTCCATTGATGGCTTTCACGACCTCGGGCAACGCTAGCAAAGATGAAGGTACGCCGTCGAGTTGACGTCCGCCATGATTCGAGACTGAAACGGCCGTGGCGCCTTCAGCGACGGCGCGATGTGCGTCCTCTGCCGTAAGTACGCCCTTGACGATGATTGGTCCGCGCCACAGCTCGCGGATCCAGGTGAGGTCCTTCCAAGTTACGGCCGACTGAGCAAGGCCGGCGCCGACATCAACCAACGGCATAGGTCCCTGGCCGATAGGTACGACATTCGGAAGCACGGGCAGTCCTCCATCCAGCAGGAAATCGGCGAGCCATCGCGGACGCGACAGAATTTGCGGAAGGTAAGGGACTTTCTCAAAGACGCTGCCGCTGATGAGCTCCTTCATTCCGTTGCGGTAGTCGCGCTCACGAAGGCCCGAGACTGCGGTATCGATGGTGACTACCAGTGCGGCAAACCCCGCGTGGCGTGCTCGTTCGATCGCTGCCTCGGCGGCCTCGCGCCCTCCGAGCAAATAAAGCTGATAGAAAACAGGGCCGGTCGAAGCCTCTTTGACTTTTTCCAGCGGATGTCCGGAGATGGTCGAAAGTATGTAAGCGGTTCCTGCATTTCCGGCAGCCCGAGCCGCGCCCACTTCGCCGATGGGATGCATCAGCCTGCTGTAGCCCACGGGAGCGAGCAAGAACGGGATGGCGAGATCGAAGCCGAGAACGCGCGTGCACAAACTGCAATCTGCAAACGATACGGCATGTCGCGGACGAAATGTAATGTCCTTATAAACGCGACAATTTTCTCTGAGCGTTACTTCGCCCTCGGCCCCGCCATCGAGATAGTCGAAGACAGCGCCAGGGACACGCCGCTGGGCAATCGCGCGTAGGTCGGCGATGCTTACCACGCGGGGGGACGCGACGGAGCGTTGGGAAGCGGAAGGTCGAGTCATTGCTTATTGGAGCGCCTTGCGAGAGCGCTGAAGAGAGGGGCACCCCACCCGCCAATGGCGAGCAGAGAGCCGAACAAGAATACGGCATCGATGCTCGATCGTCCTTCGCGCACAAAATAAACATCTTTCAAATTCAGCCACAAGGCGAACTCGTCGAGCGTTAGAGCCGCGCCGACTCCGTAAAGTAAGGACATTAAGCGGCTGGCAAAGATCGACGAAGTATCGCTTCCATTCCCAAACTCGCAGAGCCAGCCATAGCCCACTGCCAATAGAATCAGGATTCCGATGACGAGATGGTGTATATGGGTCCCATTCATCAGTATGTAATGGAATGGCGGGATTTGATGCCGTATGCAATAAACCATTCCCCGCACGATGGCGAAAGTTAGAAAGAAACTGATCGAGGCCAGAAACAGTCTGCGGCGCGGACGGTCTGCAATGTGGTCGTGAACCAGCGATCCCAGGCGTGTGCGATGCAGAAGCGCCAGCAAGGTGGCCATCATCACGAGCAAGATTAAGGACAGGACTACGGCATCGTTCACGCGCATGGGTCATCCGTCATTCGACATTAATCCCAAGACATTACACATTAAGCTGGGTCACCGTGCTTACGCAATGGAACGACTTCCTTCGGATAGAAGGTAGGTCCGCTCGATGCACAGTTAGAGACTCAGGCATAATATGTCATCCAACTGGGGTACAAAAAACGAGGGCCTGCTTCTTGCGTAAATACAAATTCTGTTCTCTTCGTCTCACTTTGTTGCGCATCGTCGCGTGCGCTTTTCTGGGGCTGACGGTGGCTGCGATGGGGCAGGCCACCCCTTCCGGGTTTCCGGTTCCTGAGGAATTCATGGGCGCTCTCAAATGGCGCTTGCTTGGCCCGTTTCGTGGTGGACGCGCGGTTGCTGTGGCGGGCGTCCCCGGCGATTCGAGTACTTTCTATTTTGGAGCGGTCAACGGTGGCATCTGGAAGACCACCGACGCCGGAGTTGTGTGGACGCCAATCTTCGATGGCCAGCCAGCGGCTTCGATTGGCGCCCTCGCAGTCGCCCCTTCGAATCCTAAAATTATTTATGCGGGAACCGGCGAGAGCGACATCCGCGAAGATTTGTCGTCAGGAAATGGTGTTTACAAGTCCTCCGACGCAGGTGCAACTTGGCAACACATCGGCCTCGACGATACACGCCAAATCAGCCGTATTCTGATCGATCCACAGAATCCCGATGTCGTCTATGTGGGCGCGCTCGGACATGTCTATGCGTCGAACGACCAGCGCGGTGTTTACAAATCGATAGACGGCGGGGCGCACTGGGCGCGGGTTCTCGACCTTGGATCCGAAGTCGGCATTTCTGATCTCGCGATGAGTGAGGGGAATCCGCAGCTTCTGTTTGCCGGTGCGTGGCAAACGCACCGCGCGCCGTGGAGCAACTACGCTCCCACGGATGGCCCCGGCAGCGGCCTTCACCGTTCGCAAGATGGTGGAAAAACCTGGACTCGTCTCACTGGCAACGGTCTGCCAGAGGGGGATTGGGGACGGGTTGGGATCGCGGTCGCGCGCGATGGCAAGCGCGCCTATGCGCTCATCGAAGCCAAGAAAAATGCAGCCAGGAGTTCCGGACTCTATCGCTCCGAGGATGGAGGGAATACTTGGACGCTCGCGAATGCCGATTCTCGTCTTAGCAGCCGCGCTTGGTACTTCAATCGCATCACCATCGATCCTAAAAATTCTGACGTGATTTATATGCCGAATGTCGCACTGTATAGGTCCGAAGATGGCGGCAAATCAATTTCGATTGTGCGCGGAGCTCCGGGCGGAGATGACTATCACGAACTTTGGATCGATCCCAATAATTCCGCCAGCATGGTTCTGGGAACCGACCAAGGGACGACGATCAGCCTCAATCGCGGGCGTACCTGGAGCAGTTGGTATAACCAACCCACCGCCCAGTTTTATCATGTCACGACCGACAACCGTTTTCCCTATACGATCTACGGGACGCAGCAGGATAGCGGGAGCGCAGCCGTAGTCAGCCGCACCGACCACGACAACATAACGCCGCGTGACTGGTTTCCGTCCGGCCCGAGTGAGAGCGGGTACATGGTGGTCGATTCAAAGGATCCCGATGTCGTCTATCTAAGCGGAACCTACGGGCCCATCTCCCGCTTCAACAAGCGCACGGGCTTGAGTCAGGATATTACTCCATGGCCGGCATTTTCCTGGGAATCGGAGATTCATGAGCGCAAGTATCGCGAACCGTGGACGCCCGTACTCGTCGCGTCTCCGATTGATCCGACGATTCTTTATCTCGGAACGCAATATGTCATGAAGACTGCGGACGACGGTCTGCATTGGGAAACAATCAGTCCGGATCTTACCGGCGCAGCGGCTGCGAACACCGAGGTTCAAAGTACCGACGACAAAAAACGCGCCGACGAAAAGCCCCCGAGTGACGCAGCGGCAGGGAATCTGCCGACGCTCGCGAACGCCAAGCGCTTCGGCTACGGCGTGGTCTTTTCCCTTGCCCCTTCTCCGCTGCAAGGCGACCTCATCTGGGCGGGGAGTGATTCGGGATTAATTCATCTCACCCGCGACGGTGGGAAAACCTGGAAGGATGTCACCCCGACGGGCGTTGGCGACTGGAGCAAGATTTCATTAATCGAGGCTTCGCATTTCGACCCTGCCGTTGCGTATGCGGCCGTGGATCGCGCGCGCCTCGATGATCAGACTCCTTATATCTATCGCACGCGTGATTACGGAGCGTCATGGAAATTGATCACGACAGGCCTTGCCGCTCCGGCGTTCGTGCGTGCCGTCCGCGAAGATCCGCAAACCAAAGGACTGCTTTTCGCGGGAACCGAATTCGGAGTCTTCGCGTCGTTTGACGATGGAGATCACTGGCAGTCGCTCCAACTCAACCTGCCGATCACGGGAGTTCGCGATCTGACTATCCACGGCGACGACCTGGTGATCGCAACGTTCGGCCGTTCTTTCTGGGTGCTGGACAACATCTCGCCCCTTCGACAAGCGCTTGAGGCAGGGAGAGCGAGTGGACCCACACTCTATCGTCCAGCAAAGGCAATTCGTGTCGACAACGATTCTTTTTCAGGCACGCCGCTTCCGCCCGAAGAGCCGACGGCGGAGAATCCTCCGACAGGGGCGATCATCGATTACTTCCTGCCCGCGGCGGCGACTTCCGTGAAACTCGAGGTCTTCGACAGGCAGCAAAATCTTGTACGCGGGTTTTCTGCTTCCGGCGATCATCCGGCTGAGGAGAAAACTTCGCCGAAGTATCAGCCCCTTCCCGTAGCCGAGCGCTGGTTCACGAAGCCGCCGACTTTGACGAAGAGTGCTGGAGCGCATCGTTTCGTATGGGATCTGACCTGGCGTACCTCCGGAGGACCGAGCGCCGACGAAGATTCTGAGTATCGCAATCCGAGTGGTCCCAAAGCAGTTCCGGGCCTCTATGAGGTTCGGCTGACGGTGGATGGCAAGACGCAAACCGCGCCTCTGACAATCGAAATGGATCCGCGCTCGCCGGCCACCCCGCAGGTACTGGCTCAGCAATTCGAATTGGGTCACAAGATTTTTCTGGAGACGGTCGAGGCCCGGCGCGCGCTCGCCGAAATAGCTGCGGTGCAGAAACAGTTGTCTGACCTACAACAAAAAGTGCCCCAACAAACACCCTACGCGAAGAAGATGCGCATCGAGATTCCACAACTCAGGTCGGCGATCAATGACGCGCAGAACGAAATGACAAAGATCCTGACGAATAAGAATGCGACGGGCAATGCGATCAACAATGCGCCTGCTGGACTGCAGGATGCTTACACGGGGCTCGCATCCGCATTGGGAGTAGTCGAAAGTGGAGATCGTGAAGTGCCATCACAGGCCATCGCGGTCTATCAGGAATCAAGCCAGCAGGTTAAGGTAGGGATCGCCGATTGGAACAACTTCAAGCAAACAAAGTTGCCACAACTGAATCAGCGGCTTCGGGACGCGAACCTTGCGCCGGTGGCAATTGCTGAAATCGAACAGCAGGTTGAAATTCTGGCAACACGATGAGGCCACGGCTGTCGGTTGACGAGGGGGGCGCAAAGTTCTGGCGGAGAGGGAGGGATTCGAACCCCCGGTACCTTTTCAGGTACGCCGGTTTTCAAGACCGGAGCCATCAACCACTCGGCCACCTCTCCGCAGTTGCTACGTCTTCGGTCGGCCGGTTTTTAGGATAGCAGAGCATCTCATGGGTCGCGCAATAGCCAGGTCAGCGGGATCTTATCCGGTTGTGCCTGCGCCCCGCACGGGTCGCCGGGTATCGATACGGGCTAAACCTCTCTCGACGCGTGATTTTGAGCAGAGATTATGAGGGCCGGTCTGCGATAATCACGCGGGATGGAAAAGAAGAAAAAGTCGCGGATCAGTCAGCCTGGAAAAGTCACCCTACGGGAGGTTGCGATTCATGTTGGGTTGGCGCCGGGAACGGTCTCGTCGGTCCTGAACAATGCTCCTTCGGCGCGGGCCATTCCGGAGCACACGCGGCAGCGGATTCATGCAGCGGCTCAGGAACTGCACTACCGTCCAAATTTTCTTGCCCGATCGCTGCGTCAAAAACGTACATACACCGTCGGCCTGATTGTTGAGGAGATCGGCGACGCCTATGGTTCCCTCGTCATCAGCGGCATCGAGGCCTACCTACGACAGCACAACTACTTCTTTCTTACCGTCATTCACCGGCACGATGCAACTATGCTGCGCGATCACTCGCAACTGCTGATCGAACGGGGCGCAGAAGGTTTTATAACGGTGGATACGACGTTGCCGGAATCACCGTCGTTACCGACCGTTTCTGTCGCCGGCCACCGGGCGCTGGCGGGCGTGACTAATATCGTCCTCGATCAGGAACGGGGCGTCCGATTGGCACTGGAACACCTGGTAAGTTTGGGCCATCACAAAATTGCCTTCATGAAAGGCCAGCCCAACAGTTCCGACTCTGAAGATCGATGGAAAGCGGTCTGCAAGGTGGCCCATGAACTGGAACTAGAGATGGATCCGGCACTCGTCGTCCATCTTGAGTTTGATGATCCTTCTCCGCAGCTCGGCTATCCGTATGTGAAAAGATTGCTGTCGGGCGGGAAGCCGTTTACGGCGCTCTTTGCATACAACGACATTGCGGCCATTGGTGGAATTCGAGCGATCCAGGAAGAAGGATTTCGTATTCCGCAAGAGTTCTCGGTCGTCGGGTTTGACGATATTCAGTGGGCTGCATTTCACACTCCGAGCCTCACAACTGTGCGACAGCCGCTCGACCGCATGGGAAGAATAGCCGCTGAGACGCTGATTCGCATGATTGAACAGGACGGCGATGTTTTACCGGAAATTGCCATCGAGCCAGAGCTCGTAATACGCGAGTCATCCGGGCAAGTTCGTAGTTCGTAACTTGGGCCGTTGGGAATGCATGGGAAACAGCGGACGCGAACTTCGGGCGCCTTTAACCAAATATCCGCTCTGCAAGAGGCACCGCACACCGTGAGTCGACTATCAGGGTTAACGTTTTTCTACTGCCCATTACCCCATAATCCGTTCCTCAGATTCTATTAATTCCGAGTTCACGATGGTATGATCCTTTCGTAAAGAGGGCGTCACGACCCGCCCTTGCTGCCCTGAAGCAGCCGAGAAAGATGGAGGCCGATGCCGCCTGTCCCGAGTTCCAATCTGACTTCGCAGTCCGTTACTACTACTTCATCCCCTACCAATACTTATCGAGCTGCTTTGTGGGTGGTGACAACCCTGTTTTTCATGTGGGGCTTTCTCACCTGCTTGAACGACATTCTCGTTCCTCACCTCAAATCGATTTTCGACCTGAATTATTTCCAGGTGATGCTGATTCAGTTCGCTTTTTTCTCCGCCTATTTTATTTTCTCCATTCCGAGCGCCAAGGTTGTTGACTGGATTGGCTACAAGAAAACCATGGTGGCGGGACTGTTTACGATGGGCCTGGGATCGTTTCTATTCATTCCCGCCGCAAGCGTGCCTTCGTATCCTTTGTTTCTCGGAGCGCTCATCGTTCTTGCCGCCGGAATCACCGCGCTGCAAGTCGCGGCTAATCCGTACGTCGCGGTGCTTGGCCCGCCGGAGACGGCATCGAGCCGGCTCAATCTGGCGCAAGCGTTCAACTCACTGGGCACCACCATCGCGCCGTACCTCGGCGGATTGCTCATTTTGACCGCGGTCCCAAAGAGTATGGACCTCGTGCGGCAAATGTCGGTTGACGCTCAGCAGGCTTACCGTATTCACGAAGCTTCGTCCGTTAAGTTGCCGTATCTGGTTATAGGACTTACGCTCATTGCACTCGGCTCTCTCATCTCGCTCTTTAAACTCCCGGCGATTCCTGGAACGGAGCGTGCCAAAGGCGACACCGGCGTCGGTAAAAGCATTTGGTCCTATCCTCATCTGGTGTTGGGCGCGGTTGCGATCTTCGTTTATGTGGGAGCTGAGGTCTCGATTGGCAGTTTCCTGATCAACTATTTCAGCCAAAGCGAAATCGGCAATCTGTCGGCAGTGGTGGCCGCCGGATATGTGGCTTTTTATTGGGGCGGCGCGATGATCGGCCGATTCATTGGATCCGCGCTGTTGCACGGTGTCAAAACAGTAACCATGGCACTTTGCGCCGCCATTGCGGGCGCGCTCCTGATTCTGTCCTATTTGTTGAGTGGATCTTTGTTGACTGGATCGGGGGCGTCGAGCGCCTCTCCGCGAATTGCGTCGTTGCTGTCGGCGCTTTTTGGAGTTCTGGTGGAAGGACGTCCTCTGGTCGCCCTCTGTTTCATCGCGTTGGTTCTTTTGGCAATAGCTTCGGTATTCAACAACGGCCGGGTTGCCATGAAAACAGGCCACCTGCTTGGACTGGCGGGAATCTGCACCGCAACTCTGGTGTGTGTTTCGATGCTTACTTCGGGACACTTGGCGATGTGGAGCATCATTCTTGTCGGATTTTTCAATTCGATTATGTTCCCCAGCATTTTTACGCTGGGCATCGCCGAACTCGGCCCGCTGACGGGCGATGGTTCAGGAATGTTGGTGATGGCCATTGTGGGCGGAGCAATTATTCCTGTCGCGCAGGGCGCGATTGCTGACCGTATCGGAATTCACCATGCATTCTTTCTCCCCGTTATTTGCTATCTCTACATTGTTTATTACGCGTTCCGGGGCTCCAGGCCTGTTCCCGTGTTGGCCCGCTAGTGCGACCTGTTAGACCGGCGAAAGGGTAGTGTATGTCTTCAGTAGCGGTGCGTGACGATCTCGTAATTGGAGTCGATGTTGGAGGTACGAAAGTTGCCGCCGGTTTAGTGGATGCGAACGGCGAAATTTTATGCCATAACCGGAATCCGATGGTCAGCAGTGGCAGCGCGGCGGACGGGCTGGCATCCGTCATCAAGGCCATAGAGACAGCATCGGCTCAGGCTGTATCCATCGCGGGCGGCCATCATCTAATTCGCGGAATCGGAATCTGCGCTCCTGGCCCGCTTGATCCAAAGACAGGGGTTGTGATCAATCCTCCCAACCTTCCGTGCTGGCGAGACTTCCCGCTGGCTGCCGAGGTCGCGAAAATCTACCGAGTACGCGTCAAAGTCGACAACGACGCGAACGCCGCAGGCCTTGCCGAAACTTTGTGGGGATCGGGCCGCGGCTACCACAATGTTTTTTACGCCACCCTCGGCACGGGCATTGGCACCGCTATCATTTTTGACGGGCGCATCTATCACGGCCGCACAGGGGCTGCCGGTGAAGGCGGTCACATGAGCATCGACTACAACGGACCGCACTGCGGATGCGGCAAACCGGGCTGTATCGAAGTTCTTGCCGCCGGACCGGCGATCGCACGTCGCGCACGAGCCACTTTGGAAAGTGGACGCACGTCAAGCCTGCTCGATTTAGCAGGAGGCAAGTTAGAATCCGTAACGAGCCAGATGGTCGGCCAGGCAGCAGCAGCCGGAGATCCGGTGGCGGGCGAGGTTCTGCACGAAACCGTCCGGTTACTGGCTTGTTGGTTTGGCAACATCATCGACCTGCTCGATCCGGACGTCATTATCGTCGGCGGCGGAGTGGCTTCGATGATGAAGCCGTTTTTCGGAGAGATCGTCGATCGCCTGCCGGAATTCGCAGTAAATCAGCGTTGCAAAGAGATCCCATTCGTTTCGGCTCGTTATGGAGAGGACTCCGGCATCGCCGGGGGAGCCGCGCTCTGCTTCGTTGCGCGAGACGCTGCCACGGGCGAGGAAGCTCTGCGGCCTTCTGAACTCACGGTAAAGCAGTAAGTTTCAATTTAAGAGAGTTTAGCCGCGCGAAGTTGGCTAGTTTATTCCTTTCGGATATACCAGAATTTTGCTGGCTTCTCCCGTCTTGAGCCGCGCCATGGCTTTTGAAAAATCCTTCATCGCAATGTGGTCCGTGATCACGGGGTGAAGATCAAGGCGGCCGCTCTTGAGAAGAGCCGTCATTTGATACCAAGTCTGGTACATCCGGCGCCCGTTGATGCCCTGCACAGTAATGCCCTTAAAAATAATGTCTTCCGAAAAGTTCAGGGGAATGGGCTTGGAGGTAAGTCCGAGTAGAGAGATGCGTCCCCCGCGCCGCACAATGTCAAAGGCGGTGCGAATTGCGTCGGGATGTCCGGCCATTTCGAGGATCACATCCACGCCGAGCCCCCCGGTTTTGTCCGCCACGATCGCCCGCACATCTTCTTTCGAAGGGTCGAGCACATAGTCGGCTTTCATTTCGGCCGCGAGTTTGCGCCGGTGCTCGTTGACTTCAATGGCAAAGATAGTGGTCGCTCCGACCGCTCGCGCGACTGCGATGGAGAAAAGTCCGATCGGCCCGCAGCCCGTGACAGCTACGGTCTTTGCGGCAATCTCTCCCGCCAGCACTGTGTGCACCGCGTTCCCCAGCGGGTCGAGGATGGAGGCATATTCCACGGGGATCGCTGGATCCAGTTTCCAGATATTCGATTCGGGAATGACGACGTATTCTGCAAATGCGCCGTCGGTGTCGACGCCGATAATCTTTACATTCTGGCAAATATGAGCTTCGCCTGTCCGGCACTGCAGACACTTGCCACAAGCCACGTGCATTTCAGCGGACACAAAGTCGCCAACTCTGACGCTCGTGACTTCATCTCCCAGCCCGAACACCTCGCCGCAAAATTCGTGTCCGGGAATCAGCGGAGGATGAATGCGGCCTTGCGCCCAGCGGTCCCATTCATAAATGTGCAGGTCGGTGCCGCAAATGGAGGCAACCTTCACTTTTACGAGGACATCGGTACGTCCATAAGTTGGAATCGGAACCTCGCGTATTTCCGCGCCCGGCGCGGCTTCCGGCTTGACGACCGCGAGCATGGTCTTGGACGTACTGGGCATGAAGCCCCCTTATGAGTGCGGAATGAGAAGCACAAACGCTCTATTCTACACTGCGGTTTGTGGGCGTGGCTCAATTTGCGAAAAGCGCCACCAAGACAACGAACGTCCACTAAGGAAATCGTGGGTAGGAAGAGGCGAAGACAATCCGAGATTACTTTCCGACGACTGTAGCCTGCTCCGCCACCAGCAACCATTGGCCGTCGTTCTTCGCGAACACGTCGCTTTGGCGAATGACACGGCTTTTTACCTGTCCAGCCTCTCTTACTCTGATAGTGAATTTCGCACTGGAAATTGCGGTGTCACCATAAATGTGGATGAGGAGATCGTCGGGCTCCATTTCCATGACGATGATTTTGCGCTTGATGTCGCGCAGAGCCGCCATCGTTTCCTCTTTGTTCTCGACCTGTCCGTTATCTCGCGTGTGCAGGTAATCGGATGCAAGATGCTTGGCGTATTCATCCCAATCGGCCTGAACGATTAGTTCCGGCAGCTTTAGTTCCAGAGCTTTGATTTCGGCGTCGGCCGAGGGAGTTGCGTCGGCGTGCGCGGCAGGCTGCTGCGCATTCAGAAAAATACTCGCAGACCAAATAACCGTTACCAGGAATGCTTTTCGCATCGAATGTCCTTCGAATCACCTATTCAGTTCCGCGGCGATCACGCTTCGAAGCTCCGACCCGCGATCTACCGGTCAATTCTATGTCGCACGCTACCCGAAACCCGTAGTCCGTGTACTGAAACGACGGAGGAATGCTGGAACGGGCGGCGCAGCGCGACATCTTGATGTGGTGGCGCCATGATCCACCGCGGGAGGCCCTGCGCTCGCCGGTCGCGGGACCACCGGGATTTCGCTCGGGTGAAAGGGAATAATAGTCCGCCGCGAACCAGTCGCTGCACCACTCATGCACGTTGTCGCACATATTGAAGAGACCGAAGGGATTCGCATCCCCAAGGCCGACCGGCTCCGGCCCAGTCTTCCAGAAATCGGCGCAACGTCGGGAGTATGCCGTCAGCGACTGAGGAAGTTCGTCGCCCCACGGAAAAAGCGTGGCGGAGTTCTGGCCGCCCCGAGCCGCGCGCTCCCATTCCGCTTCAGTCGGCAGGCGGAACTGTTTGTCGGAGATCGCGCTGAGCCACTCGCAATACGCAGCTGCCTCGAACCACGAAATTCCTACCACGGGTTGCTCGGGACTATTGAGTGCAGGATCGCTTGAGAACGGCGGCGGTAGAGAGGCGGTTGCACGCAGAAAGCGTGCGTAGTCAGCGTTCGTGACCTGGCACGCAGCGAGCGAGAATTCGTCGATCCAAACACGATGCACCGGCTTTTCATTGTCCTGGCCGGAATCGCAGCCCATAAGGAACCATCCCGCCGGAATGCGCATAACCGTAGGTAGTGAGGCTGCTATGTGAGAGTGAGGAATGGCAGACGTAGGTTCCATTTCTCAAGCGGCTCGCAGTGCACGAACAACATCGGCGATTTTATTATCTTGAAATAGTCGCATGCCGGCGACGCCCGCCGCACCCGCGTCCAGACAAGATGCGGCATTCTCAACACTAACGCCGCCGAGGGCGAGTACGGGAATCTTCCCGCGACTAGCTTCCCGAAGTGCCTCAATCCCCGTGGCCTTGGATTCAGGAACTCTGCTTTTTCCAAATACGGGGGCGAACACCGCGAAGTCGACTGCCTCAACGTCAGCTCTGACGACATCTTCGTTTGAGTGGCAGGAAACGGCCAGGGCGAAATGTCTCGTTGGCTGCGGGTGGACAGTCTGCAAAATTCGTCGTACGTCTGCGGGGGAGATATCGTCGGCGCGAAGATGAACGCCGTCCGCTTCGGTGGCTAGAGCAATGTCTGTGCGTGAGTTAATCAAGACGCGCGTAGAGGCGGAACCCTGGCGCACGGTCGCGACTACTTCTCGCGCCAGATTCTCCAGTTCCCTTGCGGTCAAATCCTTTTCGCGAAGCTGGATGTAGTCGACGCCCCATTGCGCTGCCTCCGCAATCTTTGCCAGCAGAGCGCGGCGACGGTTTGATTCGTCGCCGCGAAACTGGCTTCGATCGGTAATGTAATAGAACAAGCAGCCGTCAGCCATTCGCTCTCAGCCTACTACGACTTGGGCTACTTCTTGTCAACAACAGAGGACGGCATCGTGGCCGAGTTCTCCGAGGTTTTCGGAACGCATGGCTGTGGTGCGGTGAATAAACTCAAATTCTCCGCCTTCCAGCGCATGGCCGCATAGATGCGATTGCGGCCGCTGGGATGATCGAAAAAGATGATCTCTTCGATGGGACCGGGATTCATCTTTCGATATTCTCCGAGATGAATGGCGGCTTGCGCAAAACCATCCGGCTGCCGGCTTGTGTTAAGGCCATACATGTCGGCCTCATATTCCTGTGTCCGGATAATGGTGTTGAACACGGGAGTGGTGACGAAGCCAAAGATCGCAAACAACAGAATCACGAGCGGAAGAACAGCCGTATCGCCTACGCCGCGAATTTGCCATTTCTCGCCCCAACGCTGCAGAGCCCAGGCGAGTCCCCAATGTAAGTAGGCGAAGGCAAGAACGATAATGATCGAGAAAAACGTGATGAGTTTGTAAATGTGATTCATCACATAGTGGCCCATCTCGTGTCCCATGACAGCCTGAATTTCCTCCGGTGAGCCCCGGCGTAACAGGTTGTCATTGAGAGTGATGCGCATGGTACTGGCAAAGCCACTGACGTTAGCGCTCATCTTCGTGGTTTGCTTAGAGGCGTCAATCTGGTAGACATTCTTCGCGGGGATTCCATTGGCGCGAGCCATGCTCAGGATCGGATCGACGATCTTTTGATCGTTGAGAATCTTCGGAGTGTTGAATATGGGTACGATATATACAGGCGCAATCAATATGACGACCGCTTGGAAAACGATGGTTACCACCGCGCCCCAGATCCACCAGGTGCGAGGCAGGCGACGGACGACGCCAAATAGGATCACTACCAATATGCCGCCCAGTAGCAGGTTCACGCCAAGACCCTTCAATTGATCGCTCATCCAGGGGCCGAAGGTTTGCGTCGCGAGTCCGTACTTGTGCTCGCGGAAATAATCCTCATAAACGCCTAGGGGAAATATCAGGATTGTTGTTAATAGCAGATATTGCACCCAATAGACGAATGTGTGCACGGGCTTGAAACGAGTAACGCGTTCCGCCAAATCGCGCATGCGCGCCGACCACCGCAAATTTAGCAGCAGCAGCGCGACTATAACGGAGTAAAGGAAATCCCAGAGAATCAGCCAGTAGCCGCCCTCGAAATAGGCGTCGGAACGGGCCGTCTTGTCGGCCGGAATCTGCGCCAGATAAGCATTCGTGGCTGCCGTGGCGTCGAAATGTGCCGACGCTTGCGCCTCGGGCGGAACTTGAATGACGGAGGGCATTTCGTTCGCTCCCGGCGGTTGAGCCAGGGCCGAGGTTGTGAGGAAAGCGAGGCAGAAAATGGTGAGACAGCAGAATGCCACTGCCAAGGGGTTGCTAGATCGCATCATGGAATCTCCAGAAAAACCAGACCGCAGAAGTGTATACGGAATTGGCCTACTGAAGGTTCCAACTGCAAAGTTCACTTCGAACGGCGGATCTGTATGGTCGTCGCTAACGGTCTTTCTCCACCGTGGTTGTCGAGTTCTCGGTCTCTGCGGAGTGCGACGCAGGCGAGCCTCATTCGTCAAAGCTAGCTACGGGCGGGTTTTGGCGATTTCCGGGACCGCCGCGTCTCCGGCGCGCTTTTGCTGCGGAGCAAGATGATGGTTGGTTAATCCCTCTTTGAGGAACTCGAAACTCTCTTCCGGCGAATCCGACATCTTGAATAACTCCAAGTCAGGCGCTGAAATCATGCCCGCATCTACCAGCGCTTCGAAATTGATGATCTTCTTCCAGTACTCGCTGCCGTACATCACGATCACAATTTTCTTCGCGAGTTTTTCCGTCTGGGCAAGGGTCAGGATTTCAAAAAACTCGTCGAGTGTGCCAAAACCTCCTGGGAAAATCACCAACGCTTTCGCCAGATAGGCAAACCAAAACTTGCGCATGAAGAAGTAATGGAACTCGAAGTTCAATGCAGGCGTGATGTAAGGATTCGGAAACTGCTCAAAAGGAAGATTGATGTTGAGGCCAATCGTCTTCCCGCCAGCTTCGTGGGCTCCAAGATTGGCTGCTTCCATAATTCCGGGACCGCCGCCGGTCGTGACCACGAAGCGGTGCCGTTTAGCGGGAATTTTTGTCGACCATTCGGTCAGCAGCCTAGCTAACCTTCGCGCGTCCTCATAGTAACGAGCCATGTCGACAGCGGCCTCAGCGCGTTTCATATCCTGCGACTGCTGGGCCGCCGAAACTTGCGCCTCGTTTCCCTGCACTTGATTCAGACGGGTCGTCGCATTGCCATGACTGTGAATGCGGGCAGAGCCAAAAAAAACCACGGTGTCCTGAATCTGTTCTCGCCGAAAACGCGATAGCGGTTCGCTGTACTCCGAAAGCAGACGAAGAATTCTGCCGTCAGGACTGTTGAGAAAAGCTTCGTTCTGATACGCCAAAGGAGCGGACTTAAGCTTATGGTCAGTCATAAATAGGGATACTGCGCCATCGAGTCATCGAGTCATTGCGGGATTGGTTGTGCGCTCAATGCGGCAACGAGTCAATGTCTGGATGGTCAACGAAGAAGTTTTACTCCTCTCGGTATTGAATCGCCTCCCAGAATCCGATCCACACATTGAGCACGCCCAGGCCCATGGCCACACCGCGCGCAAAACCGCTGCCGATGAAGGCGCGGATTGCAGGATACGAAGACAGTAGAGGATTGTCGGTCCACTCCGGACGCCACGGCACGATCATGAGCATCACACCCAAAGTGGCGCACAAAAATACGAACAGCAAAACTCCAACACGACGGAGCCAAACGTGCCCGAGCGACGGCGAAGACTTGGCAACGAAAGCGGAGGCGATGGGCAGGGACGATTCTGCCGGTGGTTCGAGTTTTCGGACACTGGGGGCGTCGCCGGCAAAAGGAAGTTTAGGGTCTGAAATCATTGCACGCGTTATTTTTCAAAAGGCCGTGTGATATGGCCGTGGGACCGGCGCGGGACCCGATCGCATCCCGGGCGCAAGTTTCTAAACCCACTCCGTGCATTCTACGACTTCAGAGCCTGTATGCGCTCGGAGACATCGCGATAATCGATGTTTGCACCGTAAACGCTGGTGAAATACCGCAGAGCCGCGGGCTTGTCGTGGACGGTTTCGCAAGCCGAACCTAACTCATAGTTAATGGCGACGCGTGCTTCTTCATCCAGGCCTTGTATGCTGAGCGCCTTTTCGTACCATCGAATAGCTGCCTCCGGAACTCCCTTGTCGAGGAAGCATTGGGCCAGCCAGGTATAAGTTTGCACCGGTTGCGAGAAAGGTTTGCCGCGCTCGATGGAGTTACAAACTTTCTGTAGTTCGGCAATCGCTTCGTCCAGCAGGCCCATTTCGCGAAAGGCGACTCCCAGGTTGTAATGTGTTTCTGGATCGTCGTCGCCCGCAGCCACTTCTTCTTCCAATTCCTGTTTGAGTTCGCCAAACATTTCCGAAAGATCGACGCTGTCGGAGGCGTGCATGGCCTGTGCCCCAGCACCCAGAGGGCGTTCCGTCGAAGGACTGTAACTCATGGCAGGCGCTGCCGCTGCAGAGCTGCCGAATGCAGATGACGTGGCTCCCGTAGATGCTGCGATCGTGGGCCGCGCCGTCGGCGCATTTGGGGTTTCCGCATGCGCGACCGGCTGAGGTTCCGGCGCGTGCTTGATTGCTGGCGGAGGCGCAACCACGCGTTTTGGCGCCGTCGCCGTTGGCCAACTGGGCAAAGGTTTGCTGACTGGAGCCTGTGGTACCGGCGGACGTGGACGAGCTTTCGCCGGTTCCGCCAGTGGCGGCGCTTGTGGAAACGAATCACCCAACGACGATTCCAGGTCGGCGACCAACGCGGTGAGCGCGCCTGCACCAACATGTGCGTCTTCCGCTTGGACAGGCTCTGCGTGGGCGGGTTCCGTTGGCTGCGGCTCGCCGTAGGTCGATTCCAGCGCAGCTTCCGCCGGAGTGTCGACTGGCAACTCGTCGTGACCTTCATGATAGCTGGCCAGTAAATCTTGGGAAGCGGCAATCTGAGATCCGTCTTGCGCTTCCAACTCGACGGCGAATTCGGCGGGCGCGGCAGCATGGATGTCATGGGTACTAATTGCGTCACTGCCCAGCTCTTCCGCATTCATCTCGCCTAGATTGATTTCACCGCTGATTTCGTCGGCGTTGATCTCAGCCATTTCCGGTTCAACTTCCGCCGGAGGTGACCCGGCACCCGACAAAGCTGCACGCAAGGGATCAAGAATTCGCGAATCACTGGTCAGCGTTTCGAGTTTTTCGATGCCGGCGCGCGCCTGGTCCGTCATGAAGTGCTCTAAATAGAACCGCACTTCTTCCACTGTCTCGGCTATCTCTGGATTACCGGCGGCGTCTTCACCCAAATTAACTTCAGGTACAACTGGTGCGTCTGCGCTGAGAGCGGGCTCGTCGACAGAGAGAGAATCCTCCCACTCGGAGGCCACATCGCCGCTCGGATCCTGTGCTGGTGCGGCATCAAGAGCCGCAGCTAGATCGACTTCTTCCGCGGGAGCATGTACGGACATCTCTTCGACCGTGAACTCGGGATGCGCCGCCACTGCATTGTCGGGAGTATCCGCAACCGCCTTCGGCCAGGGTGAAGGGGCGGGGGCAGGAGGATGTGCGGCGACTGGCACCGCAGGTCGAGCTGGCGTTCGCGGCGTAATCGGAGCAGAGGCAAGCGGTGCAACTGCTGCAACCGGCTTCGAGATTGAAACGGGCGAGGGCACATCCGTAAACGATGTGCTCGGAGCCAGCGAAGCAGCTATCGTCGATCCCGACAACGGAGCCGTCTCCGCACTTTGCTCGTAGCGCTCGGCTAATTCCCCGTAGCGTACGGCTTCGTCTGGATACCCTGCATCGTGGTAAACACTCTCCAGAGTGCGGCAACAGACCGCGGCTTCCGTAAAACGCTGGAAACGTGTGTGGAGGGCTGCCAGCCTTTGATTCAACCGGGCGTCGCGCGGAGCGAGCGGCAGCGCGCCGAGCAGTGGCACAACTGCTTTGTCAGGCAGATTGTAGGAGAGAAACAGGTCGGCGTCGGTGACCGCCGAACGCACTGCGATCGCCACGTGATCGGGATAAAACTGATCGATGACGGGAGCAGTTGCCTCCAATTCATCGACAATGACCGCGCCTTCTTCAGCAGTAATTCCGGTGGAAGGAGCTGCGCCTTCCATGAGCCCGACCACCTGCTGATAGTTCTGCATGTGGAGCTGGTTCTGGGGTTCGGTGGTGGCCAGCATCTGGTACAAGTCGCGGGCGCGAGCCAAGTCCCCGTTTTTGACAGAGGCATGCGCCAGGAGCTCACTGACTTCATTGACATGCGTGCTCTCACCGGCCTTATTCAGAAGGAGCAAGAGAGTATCCAGCGCGCCAGCGTCGTCGCGCAAATGCGTGATCATGGAATGCAGGCTGGCCAGCAATTTCGTCGAGTCGGTCGCAAGCAGGCGGTCGCCGTGACGCGTATAAACGTCGAGCGCCTCGTGATATTGACCCAGTCGGCTGCAGCCTTCCGCCAGCAGAAAGAGACCCTCGGGATCGTTATGTACGGTAAGGAGCTTTTCTGCGATGGGTGACGCCTCGGTCACGTTTCCAATCTGCAGGTACGCTCTTAGCAGGTCACGCAAGCCCTCAGGATGAGAATCGAGGTCACCTGCTTTCTCCAGATATTCAATGGCGCTTTTCGGATCGTCAGCCTCAACCGCAGCCTTACCACGCAGCAGCAAAACGTAGCTATTGCCTGGATCGAGCACCAGCATTCGTTTCAAAATGTCTTCGGCAGCGGCCAGAGATCCACGCGCGCGCAAGGCTTCCGCTGCAGCGCTGAAAATCTCCCACGCCTCTTTCTTCTTTCCCAGGCGGAGATAGACTTCCGCCAATTTGATGCGCATGGGAACGTTTTCCGGATCCATTTCCAGAACCTTCTGGAAAAGCCGCACCGCTTGTTCGAGTTCGCCGTTCTTCATGAAATCTTCGGCGACCTGCAGATACTGGGCGCGGGCGTCGTTAAACAAACCTTGCTGGGT
>Ga0302274_10001444_pt1 | contig 22769 bp, 23 predicted proteins | sample III_Bog_N2_1_FD_198755 | JGI IMG/M metagenome (GOLD analysis project Ga0302274, IMG submission 198755) | Peat permafrost microbial communities from Stordalen Mire near Abisko, Sweden - III_Bog_N2_1 | ecosystem: Environmental > Terrestrial > Soil > Wetlands > Peat | place: Sweden: Abisko...
ATCAACCTGCTAAAAATCTTGGAGTCAAACTTGATAATGGCGTCGCTACTTTAAGTACAACGGCTAGCGCTGGCAAGATCATAGATCAAAACGCCGCTTATAATGCGGCGACCGCGCGCTTGGCAAGCTTGAATAATAATGTGACTTTAAGTTTTATGGATGAGCAACCGACAGTGACGCTTTCTGGCGCGCAGGCCGCGCTCAATCAAATCAATGGAATAGTTTCTGGAGATATTCATTTAAAATATACGGATGGTTCAAATATAAAAATACAGCCGTCTCAAATTGCTGATTGGATCGGGCAGTTTCCTGACGGAACAGAAGATCGCATTCAGTTTAACCGCGATCAAATTATTGCTAGTATAGATCCGTTGTTGGCACCTTTGGATAAAAAAAGCATCGATTTAGATTTTAGTATTGAAGATTCCAAAGTAACTAATTTTCAAGCGCCACAAGATGGAATCGTGATTGATCGTAATAAGGCGGCTGATGATATTATTACTATTCTGCAAAAAAGAGAAGATCCAGATGCGCCTAAACCGACGGTTGATGCTGATACCGTAACCCTGGCTGATGCTGTGGCAAAAGCTGGTGTCTCTGACCAAGCAAAGACTTACGGTATCGTCCAATTGATAGGAACGGCAACCACACCTTTTACGGGGAGTACAAAGAATAGAATTTCAAATATCAAAACCGGAGCATCAAAGCTTAATGGGGTTCTAATAACTTCCGGAGAAAATTTTTCTACAGTAGGGACTTTGGGCCAGATTGATAAGTCTACAGGTTATGTTCCTGAATTAGTCATTCTCGGAAACGATACCATTCCTGAATTTGGAGGGGGACTTTGCCAAGTCTCTACTACACTTTTCCGCGCGGTTCTGAATGCGGGTTTACCAGTGACAGATAGGCAGAGTCACTCTTATCGCGTAAGCTATTATGAAAAAGACGGTGACGGAAAATCTATTGGACCTGGATTGGACGCGACTATTTATGATCCTGCCCCTGATTTTCGTTTTTTGAATGACACAGGGCATGATATCCTAATGGTCAACCATATTATTGGCACAAAAATCACTTTTAGCTTTTATGGCACGAGCGATGGCAGGACAGCCGAAGTCATTGGTCCTAAAATTCTTACACAGACAGCGCCTCCACCAACAGTCACACAGGCTAACCCTAGCTTGCAAACTGGTGCCACAAAGCAAACTGAGTTTGCTATAAGAGGAGCGACCACAACAGCTACATATAATATCCATTATGCGGACGGTACTACAAAAACACAGGTCTTTAATAGTACTTACAAACCGATGCCGGCAATTTATGAGGTTGGAGCAACGAATACTCCGACAGATACACCAGCTAGTTCTTCAGTGACCCCTCCAGCTCAATAAAAAATAAAAAGCAACCCCAGTCAAGAAGACTGGGGTTTTAGTTTTGTTCGAAAATTTTCAGAAATCAATTTCCAATCTTTTTCTTTTGCCGAATCTGATTTTCGTAGACTTGGTTAAAGAAAGATTCAATTGTGAGTTCGGGAGCCCCCTCTGCTAATAGGATAAATCCGGAGTCGACCCTTATGGATGCATTCTCATGAACTCCAATTTCTTTCTTGTCCTCAGAGTCTAGGATTTGAAGTGGTAGAGAATTTTCTGCTTTTATCAACTCCTTTTCCAAGAAGCGAGCAATATCTCTCAGGTAGCCTTCGAGAATCGGTGTGGGAAGTTCTTTTTCACTTCTGGAGAATGGGAAAATTAAAGCAAATTCATCTCCAGCAAAAACTCGTCCCAGGATTATAGGCAGAGCACGACGCTCTTCCTTACCGTCTAGAAGCTTTTCTTTGAAGATTCTACTGCCCCTAAACATGATCGGACTATATTCTCTTTTCTTAACCACTTCTACAAACTTGGCTAAGAGCAGATCTGCCTGCTCGTGTCCGTATCTTTCATTTAGACCTTTCATTTTCCGAACATCAAAGAAGATAAGACCGATGGGCAACATAGCAGGGGTTTGAATCTTGCCCAAGACTTCGTTGAGAACCGCTGAATTCCATACTTTAAAGTGGAAAATCCAACCGAATCGAAAGGAATTAACAAAGGAGATTAAGGCATGCTTTCTTAGATCATCCAAGGTCTTGTTCTTAGTTGGATCGTCAAACCTTAATCCAGTATCATTAAATGAGATAATGGTATCTTCAAAAGAGCGTCGGGGACCGTCTGTCCCCATTGCTCGCACGAAGAACCTCATTAGTGGCAGAAACTCACTCCAGAATTCTTCTTCTAGGGTTCCACTCACTGATTCCATAAGTCTCGCGAGCTTTTCGAACATTTGGTCCTCCTTAAGAACCTCTGAATTATACCTCTGAATCTTTCTAGTAGGTAACTCGTATTTATATCATATAAGCATAGGTAAGTCAATATAATATTGACCAAAACTATTAAATGTTTTATAATACTAATGAAATTAATTATCTCGCAGAGTTAATGCGAGTTCTTTTTTACTAAGGTTAAAATTAGATGGCAAATGATAGTGTAATTTTAAGATTCTCTGATGTTAATTATGAATATGGCCACTCCAAGCACATTTTGGAGGAGGTTAGTTTTTCCGTACGTACTGGCAGCAGGGTAACTCTTATGGGCCAGAATGGTGCCGGCAAAAGCACTCTTTTCAAAATGGTTATGGGTGAAATTGAACCGACTTCGGGTAGCATCATCAGAACGCCAAAAGACGCCTCTATTGCTATTGCCAGACAGGTTATGCCTTCTGACCTGGCACAACTGACAGTCAGGGAATACTTTGCTACGGCCTTTCCTGAAATCAAATATAATTTGGATAAATTAATTCATAATGTTTTTGAAGCGGTAAATGCCGACTTGCCTTTGGATAAAAAGGTTTATGAATTTTCCGGAGGACAGCAGGCACGGTTATTATTGGCCCATGCTTTAATTCAGGAACCTGATATTTTATTATTGGACGAGCCTACGAACAATTTAGACCAGAGCGGTATCGATCACCTCACCGGTTTCTTGATGACTTATGAAAAAACTTGTATTGTCATTTCACACGATGCGGATTTTTTGAACACATTTACCGACGGTGTTTTATATCTGGATGTATTTACCCGCAAAGTCGAACAGTATACAGGAAACTATTTTGATGTGGTTGAAGAGATTAAAAATCGTATCGAACGCGAGAACTTGCAGAACGCGCGAATGCAGTCTCAGATAAAAGAGAAAAGGGCGCAGGCTGAGGTATTTGCCCATAAAGGTGGTAAATTGCGCTCTGTAGCTAAACGCATGCGTGAGGCTGCTGAGGACGCCGAAGAGTCTATTGTGGAGGTACGTAAGGAAGACAAGACAATCAGGGACTTTGATATCCCTTGCCAAGAGTACGATAAATTCTTTGACGGAAAAATCTTGGAATTCTCTGAAATAGCTGCTGTAAAGCATGGTAAACTGGTCAAATCAGATTATGATTATATTTTACGTAAAGGTGCACATGTATTAGTGTCTGGACCGAACGGTATTGGCAAAAGCACTATGATAGAAAGAATCGCCAGTGGTAATGGTGAGGGCTTTAAAGTTGCCGAAGGGGTAGTCATTGGTTATTACAAACAAGACTTTAGTAACTTTGATATGGAGCAAAAGGCCTATGATGCTTTGATGCAAGCGATGAAGGAACCGGACGAACATACTCTGCGTTCTGTCGCCGCCGGATTCTTGTTGGACGGTAAGCTTTTGGATCATCAGATTAAAGCTCTATCTGAAGGACAAAAAGGATTACTTTCATTTTGTCGGCTGACCTTGATGCGCCCGGGCTTATTGATTCTTGATGAACCCACTAACCATATAAACTTTAGGCATTTGCCTATAATTGCGAAAGCACTAGACGAGTACGAAGGCGCGATGATTATGGTTTCGCACATACCGGAATTCGTTCAACAGGTTCGCATCGATCATTTGATAGATTTGGAAAACATCTAATTCGTTAGGTGTTTTTTTAAAGGTTTATAACTCATTTGTATTTGACGGTCCGCCGTGGTATAAATCTTATAAGAGCTGTCTAATAAATAAAAAAGCGATAAAAATATGAAGAAAAATTTATGGATATCAATATCTGCCGCGGTTATTTTGATTGCCGCAGTAGTATGTTTTGTGTACGTTTATCATCAAGACGCTATTTCAAAAAAAACACAGCAGGCCCAAAATAATATACAACCTAAGCCGAAAGCCTTTACTATTCCATCGTCTGCCGCCACTGGCGCCAAGGATCCTTCTGATGCTTCAATAAATGAAGACCTTGCAAATATAGATGCTCAGATGAGCAGCCTAAAAGCCGATATTGCTAATGTAGACAGCAGTTTAAGCAGTAAATAACTGGAAAACTTTAATACTCAAAAATATGAATAGAAAAAATACAAACATTCTAATTTCAGCAGTAATGCTTTTTGCGATTAGCAGTCTCGTAAATTCCGGAACAGTAAATGCTGCTACTAAAGCAAAAACACAGACTCCACAGGCAAAAGCTACTACGGAAATAAATTCAAGAATCAACGCCTTGAATTCTTTGTTGGCGCGCGTACAACAAATGTCCAAGTTATCCGCTGTTCAACAGACACAATTGGCTAACGAACTCACAAATGATGTAAATCAGATGGTTGTCCTAAAGACCAAGATAGCTGCCGATACCGATGCCGCTACACTTAAATCTGATATGCAATCAGTAACAAAAGCGTATAGAGTTTACGCTCTGGATATACCTAAAGGTAGAATAGAAGCAGCCGCCGATAGGGCTGAGAATGTAGTGGTGACCATGAACGATTTAAGTGCTAAATTACAATCTAGAATTGCGACTGCTAAATCATCAGGAACAGATGTCACTAGTATGCAAACTGCTTATACCGACTTCCAAGCTAAAGTTATTGATGCTCAAAAACAATCACAAACTACCGTGTCTGCGATTACCGGATTAGTGCCAGATAATGGATCGGCTACAGTTTTGCAATCAAATAATAAAGCTCTCAAAGCAGCTGCTGCGCAAATTAAGACAGCAGATACAGATTTGGCTCAGGCCAGAAAAGACGCTGCGACTATAGTTTCAGGATTGAAGAGTCCTACGGCTACAACTACACCTACACCTACACCTACTACCACTACTGTTCCTAAATCAAAATAAAAATACTTTACAAGAAGTCATTAAAAATCCCAGACTAAGTGTTAGTCTGGGATTTTTAATATAGTTATTTTCTTTCGGCGTCATCTATCTGCTTTAAGAGCAAATCATAATTCTCCGTAGTTAAGTGCCAATTGCCAGGTTCTAGGGGATTGTCTAAATCATCAATAACCAAATATATAACAAAAGCAGTTATAGCTACACTTAATGTAAAGCCATAATCCAACCAAATATTTTTTATGCCGATAAACATACAGAGGAATATGACGAGTATGGTAACGAAGAAAATGGTTCTTCTTAACTGTTCTGGAACGTGGTGCGAGCCATAACTCATGCGTGCCGAGCGTGATTCAATCAATCGGCTAAAAAAAGAAAAAGTTGTCGATATCGAGTCGGGTGTATTTGTGTGCATTTCGAACATCGCATCTTGCAAAGTTCCAAAAGCTCTTTCTATAATCTTGCTGCGTTCGCCACGTACGCTTTTTACCAGACCATTTTCTGTCATTTCTTCCAGGTAAAATTTAACACCAGAACCTAATTTATCCTTACTCTCAATAGGTAAATATCTGGACCAGAGCCAAAGTTCACGCAAAGCATTAACCTCTTCATTCACCGCATCTATTAAGTTATTCCAATTATCCCATTCCTTTTGGATGATAAAACCAGCAATAATGCTGAATAGGGTAACAAGAGAAGAATAGAGCCAGGGTACTCCACCCAAGTCAGCCAAAACAACATTTTTATTAAAATGCCCGGTTATGTGAATCCAATAGAAAACAAAAGAAAAAACCAATATAAACACACCGATTTTTCTAATAAATTTCATAATCTCCGATAAAACGTTAGTTGCTTATATATTTAATATTACCACAAATACAAAAATATATTTCATACACATTGACAGGGGGCATTTAAAAGAATATCATTAGGTAGCTAATGATATTGAGAAAGACTAAGCAGTAGGGCAAACTATGCATTGTCAGAACTACAATTTTGATGCTAAAAACGCAGAAAATAATCCGAAAAGGATTATTTTTGGATTGGTTAAGAAGGTGCGTTTGGAAACCGAAAAACGTTTTATTAAGAAGAACGTAGGCGTTACCCGCTTTCAATATATTATTTTGCATATTTTGCAATCTACTCCGATGACCTTAAAATCTTTGGCGGACCGTCTTGATATAAAATCTCCATCTCTTGTTCCGGCTCTTAACTCCTTAGAGAAAGCCAAATTAATACATAAAAAACAAGACATTAACGACAAGAGGAAAATAATACTGAGTTTGAGCGAAGTAGGATATAAAAAAATTAAAGGTTCGATTTTTGAAGATGATAACGATTTGTTGACATTAGCGTTTAATAAAATGAGTGCGGTAAAACGTAAACAATTAGTGAGCTTGCTACAAGAATTAAGCGGAAAACTATAAGATGGCTAATACAGCAACAGAATCGAAAGGTCAAAATAAGAAAACCAGCATTTTTGATCTATTAAAACCTTATTCCAAACTCCTTTTTGCCTTGATCCTTTTGGCATTATTAAGCAACGGCATAAACTTATTCATTCCGCAGATTATCGCTCAAGGGATTAACGAATTTACTTTTCATACCTTAGTCTTTAAAAATCTATTGATTGAATTTTTTGCGGCTGCGTTCGGAATATTAGTCTTTACTTATCTGCAGAGCATTGTACAGACTTATGCTTCGGAAAGAGTCGGCCGCGATATGCGCAACCAATTTGCCGATAAAATATCTGTTGAGAGCTACCGCTTTGTGCAAAAAGCCAATCCGAACAAACTGCTGACCAACCTCACATCCGATATCGATTCGGTAAAAGTCTTTGTGGCTCAGGCCGTAACTTCTATCATTTCTTCAGTCTTTGTAATTATCGGCGCTAGCATCTTGTTGTTGGTGATTAATTGGAGGCTTGCGCTGGCGGTTCTTGTAATTGTACCGATAATAGGAGCGGCATTCTATTTTATTTTAGGAAGAATGCGTCCGCTCTTTATGAAAACCAGAGAAAATATAGATTGGCTAAATAAGATTATAAACGAAAGCATTTTAGGATCAGCTATTATTCGTGTATTGAACGCGCAACAGCCGGAATATGAAAAATTTTTAGAAGCAAACACAGTTACCATGGATCTTGGTTTTAGCATACTTAAGGTAATGGCTGCTTTTATACCGATAATTTCCTTTACTTCCAACATGGCCGTTTTAATTATCTTGGTTTTAGGTGGACATTTTGTAATCAATGGCAGTATGAGCTTGGGGAGCCTGGCAGCATTTAACAGTTATATAGCTATCTTAATTTTCCCAATCATGATCATTGGATTTATGAGTAACGTTATTGCTAGAGCTTCTGCTGCTTATGAACGTATCAGACAAATTATGGATGCACCGAGCGATAAAGAATTAGGGACAAGCAAAAAAGAACTCTTGGGGAATATTAAACTTACAAGTGTAAACGTCCTATATGACGGACGCCCGGCATTAAAAGACATCTCTTTTGAAATTTTCCCAAAGACAAAGACGGCAATCATCGGTCCGACGGCTGCGGGTAAATCGCAGATTTTAAATTTACTTACAGGATTGATAAAGCCTGATTCTGGCACAGTTGAGTATGACGACACGGATATTTCCGAGTACGATTCTGAGACTTTGCATAGACAAATAGGCATGGTCTTTCAAGATAGCGTAATGTTCAATATGTCTCTACGCGAAAATATTGCCTTCAGTGATTCGGTCAGTGATGACTCACTACATAAAGCAATCGAGACGGCTGAGCTTGGGGATTTTATAAAGACTTTGCCCAATGGACTTAATACAATAGTTTCAGAAAGAGGAACCAGTCTTTCTGGTGGTCAAAAACAAAGGATAATGTTAGCGAGAGCTTTGGCTTTAGACCCTAAAATACTTTTATTAGATGACTTTACCGCTAGAGTTGATACGCAGACCGAAAGAAAGATATTGAAGAATGTGCAGGACAACTATCCTAATCTGACTTTGATATCTGTCACTCAAAAAATTGCTGCTGTAGAACATTATGATAAAATCATTTTGCTTATGGAAGGTGAAATTCTGGCTACGGGCACTCATGAGCAACTGATGCAAAACAGTCCGGAATACGTACAGATTTATAATTCTCAAAGGAGCACGAGCCAATATGAACTACAAACTTAATACGACTCAAAATGAGAATAAGAAACAAAAGGCTGGAGCTTCTACTGCCTTAAAAAAGCTTTATCCTTTTCTGCAAGATGAAAAGTGGAAATTAATTTTTTCTACTATTGCTATAATTCTAAGTTCTTTGCTTTCACTTTTTGCGCCGATTATTGTTGCTCACGTTATAGATACATATATTTTAACCAAACAATTTTCCGGTGTAATAAAATTCGCTTATATATTATTGGCGATGTTTGCCGTTGGGGCTGGGACTAACTATGTGCAAACCAGATTGATGGGTGCGGTTGGGCAGAGGGTTTTGTTTAAATTGCGAAACGCCATCTTTAATAAATTACAGGCTTTACCAGTTAGTTTTTTCAATCAGAATAAGAGCGGAGATTTGATCTCTCGTATCAACAATGATACTGACAACCTAAACCAATTCTTTTCTCAAAGCTTAGTGCAGTTCATTGGGAACATCTTCATGATGGTTGGTGCCGGGATATTTTTGTTGACGCTAAATATCAAGTTGGGTGCGGCAACATTGGTGCCGGCTGTGTTCCTGCTCGTATTCACGCAACTGATTTCTCCATGGGTAAAAAGTATGAACTTTGTCAGTTTGCAGGCATTGGGTAATATGAGCGCGGAAGTCCAGGAGAGCATTGAGAACTTCAAAGTGATAGTTGCCTTTAATCGTCGAGGATATTTCAGGCAGAAATTCTATGAGGTTAACAATACTAATTATTTGACATCGGTCAAAGCTGGATTGGCGAACAATGTTTTTAACCCGATATACACTTTTGCCGCTAACATTGGGCAACTGATAGTGCTGACCTACGGAATTTACTTAGTATCTATCGGGCAGTTTTCTATAGGGTTGCTTATCAGCTTTATCTCCTATGTCAGTAGCTTTTACAATCCATTGCGCCAATTGGCAAACCTTTGGAGCAACTTCCAGCAGGCTTTGGCGAGTTGGGACAGAATCTCTGAGATATTGGCAATGTCATCTAATTTGAAGACAATACAAGACAAAACACATGCTGAACAGTCCGAAGAGAAGGATAAATCCTTATTGGAATTTAAAGGCGTCTCTTTTGCCTATCCAGATGGACAAGAGGTATTGCATAATATCAATTTCAAACTAAAGAAAGGTAAGACCTATGCCTTTGTCGGTCCGACTGGTGGCGGTAAATCTACCACGGCTTCTTTGATGGCAAGGTTGTATGACCCAACCAAAGGGGAAGTACTTTTAAATGATCGAGACATTAGGTCTTATAAAGATGGAACACGCACATCAAAGATAGGTTTCATTTTGCAGGAGCCTTTATTGTTCAATGGAAGCGTTGCCGAAAACATTCGCTATTCAAACGACAAGCTCGTTGATTTTAGTGACGAACAATTAGAAGAGGAACTAGATAGTCGCGGACTCAAAGATTTGATCGCACGTTTTGATAATGGGTTGAAGACTACTGTTTTTGCGAGCGGTGATGGCATTAGTTTGGGGCAAAAACAATTAATTGCATTTATCAGGGCAGTTTTGCGCAATCCAGAGTTGTTGATTTTGGATGAAGCTACGGCAAACATTGATACGGTCACAGAAAAATTATTGGATGAGGTTCTGGATCAACTGCCAAAAGATACAACCAGGGTAATCATCGCGCACAGGTTGAATACCATAGAAAATGCCGACGAAATCTTCTTTGTGAATGCCGGTGAGATTGTTCGTGCAGGGTCCATGACCGAAGCGGTGGACATGCTCTTACATAACAATAGAAATAGCTAAAACAAAGGGCTAAATAAAAGGGTCAGGCACGTGCCTGACCCTTTTATTTATACAAACCCTGGAAAATAATCGGTTATTATTTTATTTTTGCTGACACCAAGTTTTTCCAAAGCTTCTTCCATTCCAGAGGTCATGCTATGAGTGCCGGAAACATAAAAAGTCCTTTGGCTATAATCCGGAGCATATTTTTTTATCATCTCCGGAGTGATTCTACCGATTTCCCCTTGCCAGTTTTGTCCGGCTTGTTCTTTGTCTGTAATTGTAAATATTGAACGTATTCCTAATTTTTCGGTGGCTTCCTTGAAGACATCAATATAGGCAAATTCGTCAGGTGTTTTGTTACTGTAAAAAACTACAATATCTCTTTTTTCTTTTTTATCGACTAGGTATTTGAGCATACTACGGAATGGAGTAACGCCAATGCCACCGGTAATAAATACCAATTTCTCTTTTTTATCTTTTGGCATCAGAAAATCTCCAGCTAACTGTCCGGCTAAAAGTTTGTCCCCAGGGCGCATTTTTAGTAAGGCTTGCTTAAAACTGCTGGCTGGTTCATAGAATTTAACGCCCATAGCAATGCTGTTTTCCGTAGGTGATGAGGCAATCGTAAAATATCTCCTGTTGCCCCTGCTATCAACCTTATCGTGTCCAATCGTCCATTCTAAATATTGACCAGGCGAAAAGCGCATCGTATTTCCCGTGTCAAAAACAAAGTCATAAATCGTAGGTGTGAGCTGTATTTTTTCTTTTAATGTCAATAATAATTTTCTCTTTGGGCTGACTATATAAGAAAAAACATTACCTACAAGTAAGGCTAATTCGGGGGTTGAATATATTGATAAAAAGTGAATTTGAGGGGCAAAGAGTAATCCAGTGATTGCTCCGTATATGATCCTTGGAGTTTTTGTCGGTGGAGTCGTCAAAGGTTCTGTTAACATGACAAAGGCGAAGAAAAACAGGGATGAATTTAAGAGGATGCCTTGTAATGACGATAAGGCGCTTACTCCGGCCGATAAGTCAAAGAATAGTGTCACGGCAATCGCCGCAATAAAAAACGGGATTACCAAATCAAATCTTTTAATCTTTCTGACTATTAACAACCCCCCGATCAATACAAATGGAACCATGGCGCCTGTACCTACCCACCAAGTTGCTGACAGCCCTAATGTAAAAGAGGTAATAGCCACTGCTAAAGCGGCTGGATTAAAAATATGTTTTTTGTTTAAAGACAAAATATATTTTGAAGCCATGGCAATTATTGCTGCCCATCCTAGGAACCATAAGTAACTAACACTTCCAGGATTAGTCGGTGTAATTATTAAAGCTAATATGAGAGCGGTAATATATGAGGATTCGCTATTTTCTGGAACACCAAAAAACTTTGCGGAAAGAGTGTTAAATATCCAACAAAACGCTGAAAGGGCGATAGCTTCGAATATTATATCGGCGGGGTTATATGATAATATTTTAAAATAAGATAAGCCTATGGCAACGACTATAAGTCCTATCAGATAATATAGGACGAGGCGGTACATAGTTATGCGGTTCAAAAAGTTATCTATCGCTTTCATCATTTTATATATTCTCCGAAATTACTGGTCATTGTCGCGATTCCGTCTTTGCTTATTTGATATCCTTCAAAACCTTTTAGATTCTCAATAAAATTAATTCCTTCGGCGCCCATAGCAAAAGCAGCTGTCGCAAAACGATCAGCCTCATAAATATTCGGACCGATTACGGTTAGACTGACAATATCCGTAATAGGCGCACCGAGGTTCTTTGGATTGTATATATGTTGTCCGCGGGCGTATGTGCCAGAGGTAGCTACTCCCATATCGGTCAGCCGTAATATCTTAACTACTTCTTCTATCTTAAAAGGGTTGCGTATGCCTATGGACCACATCTCTCCTTCGGAATTCACACCGGAAAATTGTATGTCGCTCCCGGCGTCAACAAAGAAATTTTTTCTTCCTCTTTTCCATAGGATTTTTGCTGCATTATAGATTGCCCAACCTTTGACTAAGCCGGAAGTATCACATTCTTCACTGCCGAACTTTATATCAAAATAGCCATTAGTCAGCAGCTTGGTCTCTTCTGATAGTTTGAGAACTTCCAGCATTTCCGGACTGAATTCATTTTCAGATATTTCTTTTCTATTAATCTTGTTGAGTTCGCTCTCTTTTTTGAACTTACTGAATTTTTCATCGACATGTCTAAAATAATCGAACACTATCTTAGCATCTTCTTCTAGGATGTCCTCAATCACCGAATCGACAATTTCCAGTGTAATAGGCATACCCATTATGTGTTCTATTTTCTTCATATTCTAATTTTTAGCTTGTGTTAGAGCACTTTGCAGTGACAATACGAAGGCCTCGCTGCTGTGTGTCGCTCCAGAAACCACATTCACATTCGCGTTTTGTGATTGTATAGCTTCCGATATCAAAATAGGAAGCGCTTGGCTGTTCACGGAAATGGAGTTTCTACGATCACTAGGATATTGTAAGATCTGTACATTCGAGAGTTTACCGCCGGAAATTATTGCCGCAACCTGAATATTCCCATAGGAAGCATTTTCGACGCTTCCTGTAAATGTTCCATCTTTATATATCGAAGAAATTGTTGGTTTTGGGGGTACTGTTGGTTGTACGGTATTTTTGGGGGTACTGTTGGTTGCTGCCGATGATGTCACTGACGATGTTGAAGTCTGTGCCATTGTTGTGGTAGTAGCCGGTGTGTTTATCAATGTCAAAGCATTTGATGCCGCATTAGATTGCAACGTTTGCGATGTAGTAGAGGAGATATTTTGATTTTGCGCGAAGGCGTATACGGCTAACCCGCTTAATACGACGATTGAGTAAAATATTTTCTTCATCTTTTATATAGTTATACTGTAATGAATATTATTAATTTGAAATCAGATATCATGCAGATATTAAAATATTTAGGCATTACCTAAATATTTTCTAAAATATCATTTGTATTGCGAACACGACCTATGCGATTAAAGATATGTTTGAATGAATGTTGATGCTCTTCTGCACTGAATGCGGTCGAAGCATCTTCAATAAATATTTGGTTATAACCTAACTCATAAGCTTGTCTAGCAGTACTTTCCACTCCAATATTTGTGCTAATCCCGCAAAGCACTATCGTATCAATTCCTCTGCGGTGCAATTGTAAATCCAACTCTGTCCCATAGAATCCTCCCCATTGTCTTTTGGTCAAAGCAAAATCAGAAGCAGGATCGTATAAACCAGGAACAAACTCTTTCCACTCATCGGATATTTCAGTTATTTTAAAATTTTGTTCGTGATCAGTCATTGGTTTCAGAGAATCTTTATGATCAGCTGATGGACTTACGTGGAATAAAAAAACAGGCATATTATTCTTGCGGAAAGCCGCAGCTAATAATTTGGCGTTTCCGACAACCTCCCCACCTGTATAAGGAGCCAGTCCGTCTCTTCCGGCTATGCCATTTTGCAGATCAATTACCACTAACGCCGTCTTTTCTCTACTGATTTTAGTTTCCATTTTTTATTATCCTTTTGATTTATGATAGAAGGGCTTAAACATAGTATACATTATTCACAAAGAAGGTCTGAACTCGGGAAGCAGACCTCCTTGTAGATTAATACTCAATATTAGCCAATTTCTTTCATTTAGCCATATCAAAATCCCAATCAGTCTGCAGTACCTATTGTTGTAAAAGAGTTCTTTAACGGGTCCTGCCGCCGGCCACCTCGGAGCCGTGCTCGACGTGAATATATTATCCTTACTATAAAGAATTAATCTTGCACGTCTGCGCACGAGCTTCCAAGGTCTCCGTCCAGCGTCACCCCTTAAAGAACTCTTTTTACTACCATACGGACCAGACTAATTGGAAGTATATATTCCTAAATAACGATTAAAAAGGCTACACGAGACTTAATCTCAATCAGTCTAAAAATATAAAAGAAAAGCCTTTATCAGTCGTAGACGCGAAAGGGAGAACTTCTTATGCAGCTTGCGACGCCCTCGGCGCTTGGTGTTGCTGCATAAGAAGTCCTACCTTGAGCAAGCCAGGACTAATAAAGACCTTAATAGTAGAGTAGACTGATTGGGGGGTTTAGGCTTTTCCTAAGGTTTTTTCGCCTTCTTTCCAATTGACCGGGCAAAGCTCTCCAGTCTGTAAAGCTTCTACGACTCTTAATGTTTCTGGAATGTTGCGTCCGACTGAACCAGCGGAAACTAACATATATTGGAGTCTGCCTTCTGGGTCAATAATAAATGTGCCACGCTGGGCACTTCCATCATCATCCAAAACTCCGTATTCAAAAGCGAGGTCATGATTAGAATCTGCAATGATAGGGTAGTCAACATTCTTTAGGCGTTCATCGCTTTCGAACCAAGCCTTATGCGAAAATTCACTATCCGTGCTTGCGGCTAAGACTTCACAGTTGTGTCCCTGGAAATCTTTATAATATTTACCGAACTCTTGAATCTCGGTTGGGCAGATAAAAGTAAAATCTCTTGGGTAAAAAAACAAAACCAGCCACTTACCTTTGTAATCAGACAAAGAAACTTTTTTAAAAGTCCCTCTATAATAACTTTGCGCTTCTTCAAAAATTGGCGCCATTTTGCCAACTCTCAATAGATTTCCCATTTCGCAATTACATTCGTAACCGCAAGAATCACATTCGCAATCTTCATCGTGAATAGTATCCATATAAGTAGACCCTTTCTTAAATTATTTCTTATAGACGTAAAAGAAATCTTTTTGATAGCCATTCAGATATTCTTTTGATCCGTCTTGCATATCTTTATTCAAAGGTGTGGAATCGTATTGTCCCGAACCGACACTATTGAATATGTTAAATCTAACCCAATAAGGATTAATGTCAAGCTGTATAGCATTGACAGCCCCAGCCATCTTCAGAGCTTCGGCTAAAGTTAGAGGATTAAGGTTGTTGCCAGCAGCAAATAATAAATCTCCATCTGCTGTTATGCCTATTCCGGAACGCCAAGTAAAGGTATCTGTGCCAATTACTCGACCCCAGACTTTTATGCTATCAGGGTCAGTGACCGTCACATTCCCATCTTTGATTAGCATCGGACCGTTTTGTCGCGCAAAGGCTACATCCTTACCTAAATCTTCTCCGGAATAATCTAATATTTTAATCGACCCGTCTTTGTACCCGACAATCGTACCCATATTATTTTTAAGCGGTAGATATGTAGTATCACCTACAACCATTCCATAAGCCCCATCTTTATATTGGAAACCTCCATCAAAAGCAGCTATGAGATTGCCGCTTTGGACAATATTTTTAGGCACTCTTCCTGAGCCGTATTTACCGACTGGACCTCCGGGCTCGACTGTTCCGGCGACACTGCCAAGCGCTAAAGTTGACGTGTCCATTTTAACGATTGAGGTGATCGCAAAAGTTCGTGTAGGGTCTGGGCGAACGAAAGTATAAGCCATGACTTCTTTTTGCGGAAAAGTATTCAGAGGAATATTATGCCAGACGCCCTCTCCTGGTAGGGGAAGGAAATCTCGACTAACAGGTATAGAGGATAGATTTAAAAAAGTAGGAAGCTGATTGCCCGTTCCGGATTCATTGAAGTTCGGCGCTTTAGGCTTTTTAAAATCATAAACGATTTTTGTAGTTTGGTCAGAGATATCAAAGAAAACCTTTTCCATGTATATTACCAATTTATCTCCAAATATAGGACGCATATATTTGTCCGTGATGCGTGCAGCTAAAGGGGTATCTAATTTAACAAAGGCAAATCCGGATATCGCGACGATAACTAAGAGTGTAACTATCCATTTTCCTATTTTGATGTAAGATCGCCGCAGAGACTTTGTATTTTGTTTGGTTTGCTCTGGTTCTGTTTTTAGACTATCTTGATCTATTTCCAATTCCACAATAATATTATTTAATTTTGATGAATAAGCGTAATTCCGTGGTAATCTGATAATAACAAACATGCTTGCCATTTGCCAAATTTGGAGTATACTCGGGGTGCGAGGAGCTTTAAGTAAGTCTATGGCAAAATCTAGATATCGATGTCAGGAGACGGGTAGAATATTCGACGAAGACGAAATCGTCAAAGAAATTGACGTGGTCAAAGGTCATGACATAACCGGGAGACCTATCATTTTAAAGATGTATCTGCACGAGGACTGTGACTGCCACGCAGTGAAGATCGAGGATGCAATTTCAGAATCGAATACATCTTTTGATCCGTCTCATATTTAAATCATAAAGCCTCTTTGAATATACAAACATTCAAAGAGGCTTTTAAGTATGATGTTATGCTACGGGGCCATAAGTTCCGCGCCCAACATCCTATATTTAATTAAGGTTAATTATTTGAAGAACTTGTAACTGGGGTAGAACTTTGAGGGTTGCCCAAAACTCCATCAGTAATATTTTTGGCAGTTATTGATGTGCCGGATGTTGTTCCATTTACCATCAATGTATCGCCAACGGCAATATTAGAGACACTGGAGTCAGCGACTTTTTTTACTGACGCACTCGATGCATCGACAGTATAAGTCTTGCCATCTTTGCCAGTTAGGGTAATTGTATTCCCATTAATCGCGGAAACTGTTCCCGTAGCACCTTGGTGATTGCCGCCTGCAAATCCGCCACGTCCGCCCATCATTCCCATTCCGTCCGTGATTTTAGTTGCGACAACGTTGGTTCCTGATACTGTGCCTTGCACTGTTATATTATCTCCGACTGCAATGCCGGAAACCGATATAGTTGTAGGCGTAGGCTTTGTACCGCTACCTGTACTGCCGCTTACTGGAGCTGTAAACTTTTGTATTGTGGCATTACTAGCATCTACGGTATAGCTTGTATTGCTACGTTTATTTGTGATTGTAATGGTATTCCCACTTATTGCGGTGACCGTACCAGAAGCCGCAGGTGGATTACCTTGTTTATGACTACTTGTATTAGTTGTGGTAGCTGTTGTATTGGCAGTTGTTGATAGTCCCGCTGCGTGTGTTTCGAGAGCAATAGTTCCGGCAGTTCCTGCCGCTAAACCTAATATACCGAAAAGTACAGCAACTTGTTTTGATATTTTCATAAGTTAGTAAACCTTTCTGTTTTGATCTAATGTTTGATCTAATTATTTGAATTTCGACCTTTCAACATATACTACATACGCACACCAAAAAACTTACAACTAAAATATTAATTTGTTAATAAATTTTCCAAAGTATACATAAAAAGCATGTAATTCTTATAGAAATACTAAACAATTTTGCATTTTGTAATTTTTAGAGATAGTGCTAAAATAGCAGAGTCAAAAATCTAAGGAGGCTTAGATGAAGAATTTTTTGGCAATGTCCGTAATCGTTCTGGCCATCTTTGGGTCATTCCTGATCGGATTGTACTCTATGACAGTGAATGTTAGAGATTTTGTCATTGAGAAGCTCAAGAATGATCCAGCGGCGTCTCTCAACATTTCGTTTCGCGACGCGACTTTATGGGATAAGACTGTTTCCTCCGCAACGATTTGTAAGGAGTGCAGTCACATGTTGGAGTTTGCCCAAACAAGCAATTCAGCAACGTACCCTATAGTTGTGAGCAAATATGATCCGGAGACGAAGGTGGCCTACGCTATCGAGCTGGGAACGGTAACGATCCGTAAAACACGTGACGGATCGTTGCAGAAGTCTGTTGGTCCTGTACACTCTCGCATGGAATATTATGTTTGTACAGAGAACGAGCACTGTGAAGTTTACGATGCTCGCACCGGCCTATCATATATTAGGAATGCCGATGGAAAAATTGTTGAGGTTGGTAAAGAAACATCGCAGAACGTGGCGGAAATCCAAGACGTTTTTTCCAAAAAATTCTAAGAACCTGTCTAGTGGACAGGTTCACAACAAACAAGGCCCCAATGAATCGGGGCTTTTGTTATGCCTAAAATTTTAATAAAAACAAAGCGCTCCGCCAAACCATGTAAGGCGAGGGGAGCGCTAAGATGAAAAGTTGGACCAACTAAGCATTTACTACTCTGGCACGATTGAGTTAGCGAGATCAAGCTTTTCTTGAGCTTTTTCTAATTTTGTTCGTGCCCATGCCTGAGAGTACTTTGCAAAAACTCTCAAATGCTGCCAGAAGAGCTTCTCGTAAATAGCGGCCGCATTGCATGGACAATCGAAGACAAAAATCCTTTTCTCCAAGAATCCGATTGTCAGACTAGATGCCTCATGAAGGATGTGATTGCTTAGTAGGTTCTTGGGCTTTTTAGCCTCGGCTGAAAAATGGACTCTGCCGCAGAAAAAGCACGTGGCAGAATCCGGACCTTCTGGACTTTGTATGGCTTCCAGAAATTCTTCCGACGGTGCTTTGTGAGAGAATATAGGCGGACCGCCAATACTATTGATTGGTGCCATATGCACCCTCAGTGGTGCCAGTCTTTTCCGTTTGTTTTTACCAACACTCTGTTGTTCCAATTTAATCCTCCTGAAAAATGGAATACGAAAAGTATATACTTTCTCTCAGATTATTTCAAGATTTAAAAAGCGTCGTCATCGATACAATCATCTAGTACAAGAGATTGACCCATCGCGGCCAATCTGATATATTCAAATGTCAGACATATTCTTTTGTGTTTGGCATTTACATCACAAAGGAGTGATATGCAAACAGTAAAAGAACGTCGCCATGCGCCACGTCGTTTAGTAGAGCCCATCGATAATATTCCAAATATTTGGGCGGTATATGCTCGATACGCGGAAAGTTATCCGATTCTCACTCCCGACGAGATTACAAAGTTGGTAATGAGAATGAGGGGATCATCACGGATATCAGCAAGTCATCAAGGTATTCGCAATCGTATCGTCATACATAATTTGCGCCTGGTCTTGTTCGTTGTAGCAAGAAGGTACAGATTTTGCGAGAAGAAAATCTTGATTGAAGACATGATTCAAGAAGGCCAGCTCGGGTTGATTGACGCTGCTGAAAACTTTGATCCAAGTCTTGGCACATTCGCCAATTATGCCATCCGGTCAATCAACTCTCGAATATCACGAGCGGTGCGCAGGGCTGGTGTAGTGAATCTTCCTGAAAGAGTACAAAAGGAAACTTGCCAACACGGCATAACCACCATATCTTTCACAAGTCCGTTTAAGGTAGAAGACGAAGACTGCAACTTTTTGTCTTATGAGGAAATTTTACCTCAGGCGGAGTTAGGTGCTTTCAATTTTTGTGAGGTAAATGAGGAGGTGCATCGAATTTGCCATAGGAGATTGGAGTTATGGAGGACTGTCGCTGAATCTGATGACATTTGCCCTCGTCACAAAGAGATGTTTTTTCGCCGTTATGGAATGGAGTTAACAAACCACGAGGGTGAAAATTTGTCAGAGTTGGCAATAAGGTTCCACTGTAAAAAACAGGCAGTGCACGCGGCGTTAATCAGGATATTGAGGATTGTCAGCGTTGCAGGTACAGACCTGATTAAATTGAATAAGTCTCTGCTAAAAGAAGCGGAGCACTTAAGAACACTTGCTGAAATTGTTGAACCTGTTGGTCTTATTCCACGGATCTCTTGAAAGGAAAAAAGGAGGAGTTACGATGAAAAAAATCATTCTGTTTTTTCTGGCGATTCTGATAGTAGGCCTGCTTATAGGCGCTGAACTTGATTTGTTCTTGAGGGTCAATGTCATATGTTCGCTCCAAAAGACTCTCAGCGTCAATCAAGTCCTGGTTGTTTTTAGCGCCATGAATTTTTTACTGGCAGGTATTTGTGTACTGATCTTCATGCGTCTAAAGCCAATTGATTTTTTGCTGGTAAAGTTACTGAATGGCGTCGGGGCTGTGACACTTGCACTGGGCTTAGTGACTGCGTACATGGTCATTGTCAACAAACTCGAGGAACATTACAACATCAGCGATAGTTTGTGGCTTTGGTCATTGATCGCAGCTGGAACGATTTTGGTTCTGGTAACTTTCTTTGCTCTACAACCGCTCAAGAAATATCGGCAGCAACAACGTTCACAGACTGGGTAGCAAGCATTTTCCCGAAAAGGGCTCGATATCGGCAACCATTCAATTGGTTGCCGATATTTGTTTTTGTATAAATAAGTTGAATACTTAAAACTTTGACATAAATCCTAAAAAAACATATAGTGAGGAGCTGACGACCTACGGATTGTTAGCCGTCCAACCGCGAATCTGAGGATGAGTGGGGATGAAAAATGGAGGAAGCTGATGAAAAAATTTGTGAGCGATGAACCGTGCCTGGTTTGCAACCAGATTGGTAATATCTTGGCCTATTGTAGAGAGCGGAATTATATAGATGCTCGCAATAGGCATGATCTTCAGATACAGCGCCAAGGAAGCGGTCCTTTAATCTTAGTACTGCACGTGACCTTGGTTGATAAGAGTAAGCTCTCGAAAGGTGAGCTGAAAGATCTACGGCGCTATCTGTATTCGGCGGTTTGGCACCAGGATTTGTTTATCCCGATGCTCTCTGAGCAGTACTTTAGTTTTTCAGACCAGGAGGCGTTGTTCACCATTCATAAGTTTGAGATCTCCAATGCTAGGGAGTACAAGTCCGAGGAAGAGCCTCAAACGAGTTGGTGGATTAAGGCGATAATCGCCGTTTGGTTCGCCTGCTATTTGCTATTCAGTTTTCTTTTCTCTCGCAAAGACAGTTTGGTTTTCCGCTGCCCAAAGTGCGGTATGAGCAAAAGGAAATTCGTAAGGTCCTGGATTTGGCAGCGTGGCTTTTGGCATTTCCCACCGACGCAATTCTGCGATAACCAGATTCTTGGCTTAGCGCATGTTCCGTTTGCGGTTATATGCAATACTCCAATGGAGTACGTATCCACATTGGAGCAACTCAGAAAACATCAAAAACATCAGCGCTAACTAAGTGCTTTAGCAAAGGACCGCATCAAGTTGATGCGGTCCTTTTGTACAAGAATATTTTTAAGGCACTAAATCATCACGCTAAATACGCCTAGTGATTACATATTGCAAGATCAGGAAAAAATGAAAGACGCTTCCGCCTAGAACAAACAAGTGCCAGATGGAATGGAAGAAAGGTTTACTATCAAAGATAAAGAAGATTATACCTAGTGTGTAACATAGTCCGCCTGCAAATAATAGGGTGATAGCCTGCGCTGGTAAGGCGTGCCACATAGGGACGATAAAGAATACGATTAGCCAACCCATAGCAAGATAGAGAATCGCGGAAGCTCGTGGATATTTTCCGAGTATAAGGCTTTTGCAAACAATACCGATTATTGCCAGAATCCAAACTGTGATAAAAATGGTCCAGCCTAGTGTTCCGCCTATGACTATCAACGCAAGTGGCGTGTAGGTGCCAGCAATCAATAGATAAATCAGACAATGATCAAAAATATGAAAAACTGTTTTTGCTTTGGTGCGCGCTAGGGCATGGTATAAGGTGGAAGAGGCATAGGATAAAATCAAACATATGCCAAAAATTATTGCGCTAACTACGATTATGGAACTTTTTGTTTCGTAAGCTTTTAAAACAAGTATGACGGTTCCGGCACATGCTAAAATAGCACCCAAACCATGAGTAATCGCACCGGCAATTATATCACTTAACCTATAAGGATAAACATTTTTTTGGTAATTCATACTTTAAGTATATACCCGTACATTTTATACATCAAAGATTTTAAAAGAATATAAAACATAAAGCGCACTTAATTGTCGATGGACAATTAAGTGCGCTTTTAGCTTGTGAAGTTGGAGAAGTACTATACCGCCATCTGCATCGTTGCCGCGTTGATCTTTACACTTTCTTGATCTTCTGGCACAAAGACAAAAACCGTATAAATTAGGTCATCGTAGACCAAGAGCTCGGAGCAAATTCCTTAATGAAATAAGGCTCTGACATATCCTTCGCCAGCATTTTTCATCGACTCTAGGTCGTTGTAGAGACAAGGATAGACTACCACACCTTTTCTGGCGGGTTTGCGGAATTCTTGCTCGATGAAATCGAGATTGTGCACGCCCGAACCTTCCTCAATAATGACAAAACCGGGTTTGGTAAGCGGGCCGATAAAGCTGCTTAGTCCAGCATTTACTAAAGCTGAAACGACTTTTCCCCTCAAATTCAAATCCATTTGATGAATCCTCCTTGTATCCCAAAATCTTAAATTCTAGGACTGCTTATACTATCAATTTTGCGCGTTTATGTAAAGAAAGAGCTCATTAGATAAACTAATGTTCATGTCCGTCCTCGTATGCTATGATGCGTGTGCAAAAAGGAGGATTGATGAGGATTTGCAAACTTGCCGAGATCTTTGTTTTTGTGATGGTTGCTGGATTTGCACAAGCGGTTGATCAACCTACCGTAACTTTCCTGCATCGATCCGCGGTAGAGGAGTTAGCTTATAGCTATAAAGGCTCTCAGCGTTTAGAGGGTACTATACTTGGGCAGCTTGGATGGATTGAAGCACAGACTGAATTATCTCCATCGGGGGTTTTCTTCTACAAGATTGTAAGAGAGGGAGGCTCTTCTCGAGTAAGACAGAGGGGATTAAAACCTTTTTTGGAAGCGGAACGCAATCAGTCGCCAAAGCTTTCTGCCTTCACAACTGAAAACTACGAGATAAATTCTTTTGGCACCGATGGTGATTTGCTTTTACTAAAAATTCATCCAAAGCGGAAGG
>Ga0302274_10001448_pt1 | contig 22737 bp, 31 predicted proteins | sample III_Bog_N2_1_FD_198755 | JGI IMG/M metagenome (GOLD analysis project Ga0302274, IMG submission 198755) | Peat permafrost microbial communities from Stordalen Mire near Abisko, Sweden - III_Bog_N2_1 | ecosystem: Environmental > Terrestrial > Soil > Wetlands > Peat | place: Sweden: Abisko...
AAGAGGTAATATGGATTTTTCGAAAGAAAAAGTAGGGGCAACATTTATTTCAAAATTAAATCTGACAATTGTGTCACCTTTTATAACTTGAGAGTTCATTAGAAAAAGGCTATCTCCTGCACATTCATTAGAATTGTGTAAATCGTAAGAACCTTTTCCTAAAAGTAATACTCTAATCATTTCTTTATCTTGAAATATAAGTTCAGGATTAAAAATATGATCCTGATTTCCACAGTATTTTATGGCTACCCATCTATCTTCGATACCATATGCATAATCAACAGTAAATTTTAAATAGTCAAGACTAGTTTGAGTGAATACAAAATAACTATTATTTCCCGATCTTTCCTCTTTATTTAATAAATAAAAAGAAGAACCTTCTAGTGAAAACTTATATATCCTTAAAGATTTGAATCCAAAAAATCGTGCATCAGTGTAGCCAGGTATTAAGATACGTGGTATATAGCTAATTTCATCATTTATATCAGATTGCTTCCAAATTTTTCCCTCAGTTGTTTCAATTCTAGACCAGCCAGGGACTTTCGTTAGAACCTCAGATTGAGCATCAATGCTTGCGCTTATTTTTTGTCTTTCCTCATTTTGTCTTTCCTGTGCTTTAGAAATGAACGAAACACATATAAAAAGACATATTATAAACAGTGTTGTTTTTTTCATTATGATAATTTGATTACTAGTTTATTATTAGTTGTTTTAATTTAAAGCAGAATGAAAAGGTTCTAATAAGAACTACCATCCTTTTAGTTTTTCTTCTAAATCAGATTTCTTTTTTTCTGAATTTATTTTTGCATTCTCAATTGCATCTTTCTCTGATTGGGTTATTTTTCTTTTAGAATAGAAATTTACGGAACCTTCCAGCAAGTATAAAGGTACTTTGCTTTCGTTAACATCAGATTGTGCTAAAAGAGGATTCTCAGTTGCATATTGTTTAATATCATTATCAGTAAATTTTCTAAGAAGGTAATATATACTTCTCTGTACAAATAGATCGATTTTAAAGTCTTGAAAATAATTATATGCATTAGATTTATTTACTTGCAAGGGGAATAATTTAAGATAAGTTGAATTTCCCTTTGGTATAATCTGATATGTACCATGAACATTAACAACTTCTTCATGACCAATCGTTACTACTTGCAAAATATAATGATTATCTGAAGTAAAGTTTATGGATATTAATGACGTTAAGCCATTTGATTTTAAAAAGATATTATTTACAAGAATATTTTTAAATTTTCCATTTTCCTTTACAACTTGTGCATTAGAAAATTCTATAATTATGATTGATAGTAGAAAAAAAGTAATTAATTTTTTCATCTTATTTTAAAGATAAACGGTTAGACTGAATGGTTATTTATCAGTATAACTATTGTTTAGATTTATAGATAGAATATACGATTAAAAAATATGTTAGAAGCAGAATTCCTATCGTAATAATATATGTTGGTTTTGAAAAATTGAAAAAAGTGAAAGTAATATTTGCAATTAAACCAATAGCTAAAAAAACTCCTGATACGACTTTAATATTGACAGATGTACGTGGTAAACTAAAATCAAATCCGATTGATAAGATCAATGTTATTGCAATAAAAATGAAACCTCCTCCACTTAATAAAACTTTATTTTCTCCCGTATTAAAACTATATAAACCATATGTTATAAGTAAACTGATTGCAACAGCAATAATTGAAGGTGTAAATTTTAATTTCATATTCATTGATTATTATTGAAACGGTGGAGGAGAAAGTGCCACTAATTTTAAAATATCTGGCAAATTTTCTGCCAGCTCCCATTTAATCAAACCTGGTTTCCAGATATATGTTTCCATTACAATTTTTTTCTCTGAAATAAGTTTTGACATTTCTTGTTCTGAAAACGGACCAGCTTGTTTGCCTTCTATCATTGCGTAATAGAATTGTTGTACCGGAGATTGCATTGTATTCATTGCTCCAGGAATGTGCATTGTATTCATTGCTTCGTTCATTGTTTTTACCATTTGTTGAGCAACTGCCATGCCCATTCCGAATTCAACTAATCTGTTGATTGAAAAAAAACTATCATCGTTCATAATATATTTATTTATAGTTATTATTATGGCATTGGCATTGGTGGAGGTGGAGGTGGAGGTACTGAACCAAATAAAGAACTTAGTTCTTGGACATTACTAGCCATCTCCCAATTTGCCATCCCCTGTTTCCATACATAAGTATTTTGTTGAAGTTGTCCACTTTGTAACATTTGTTGTAATTGTTGCCAATTAAAAGGACCTGAAGTTTGTCCGTTTACAGAAACGCTATACTGAATTTGTGGAGGTGGTGGAGGTGTGTTTTGCTGTTGGTTCATATTTTGACCCATATTATTCATCATACCTGCCATTTGATTACCCATTGCACCTCCCATCATCATGCCTGTCATCATGCCTGCAGGGTTCATTCCTCCTCCTCCTCCTCCCATGTTCATGTTGCCCATGCTACCTAAACTTTCTGCTCCTGTTTTAAGGACTTCTGTTTGCTGGTTAAGAGCATGTGCACCAATGAAATTTGTTTCAGTTTGTAACTTTTGTGCTCTTTGTGCTTCTTCTCTTTGGATATGTAAAGTTTCTTCCATATTCAACGCATTAATACCTTGCATGTCTTGCAAGTTTTTAATATTGACATCTGTTTGAGAAATAGTAGTTTTTGTAACTTGCTCTGCTGTAACTTTTCTCAATTCCATATAACCTTTACCTTCTTTATCAACTTCAATTGTTGCTAAATCAAAACCTTTCATATTTATACCAAAATCACTTTCAAGTCTGGCTTTTAGATATGATGCAATAATCTCATTAATTTCCAATAATTTTCTTTCCATCTGCAGTACTGGAATACCTTTATCTGTTGGAATATTTGTAATAACCCCCTTTACGTACTTAGTTAATGCATCTTTAATTTGTTTGTTGAAATCTTCCAAATCAAAATTTATCAAGCGATTTAATTTAATAAATCCTTTGTAATCTGTAACATTAAAAGTTATTGTACCTCTTGCAGCCATAGATACAGCAAAATCAATAAATCTTGGATCAAATACATCAAAGTAAGGTATACCAAATTTTAATTGAATATTTCCCGATAAATTAATATAATAGATTTCTGCCTGAAACGGTGAAGCACCACCGAATGCTGTACCTACAATACTTGACAGGATGGGAAAATTTGCGGTTTTTATTGATTCGTCGTAGGGACCAACAATAAAATCTAGCATTGATCCATCTTTTTGCTGATAAACAAAAACAGCTAACTCACCATCTTTTACACGCAAACTGCTACCATATCGTATTGAATTTTCTTTTTTTGTTGAATTGACATCGCCAGAAGGTCGCCATTTCCAAACAAGATATTCTTTTTCATCACAGCGGATTACATCCATTAAACCGCCCTCTGATTTATTCCCGAATAGACCCATAAATATTTAGTTTATTTTATTAAAAGTAAAAATTTTCAAATTCATCTGGTTTGTTTGTTTATCGACTGGCTCTGGAAATAACTATCCAGATTATAATAACTGCAATTATTGCCAAAAATCCAATCAAAATATGTAATACTTTCTTATTATTATTCTTGATAAGTAATTTTGCACCATCAACTATTTTAGTAACTTCTTCAAATGATTTTTTGTCATTTTTCATAGAAAGTGCTGCCTTAGATTCAATTTGCACTATTTTTCTTAACCAAATTTTATCCCAGGAATTCTTATATTTACTTTCTTCTGAAAAAGCATTAAGGTAGGAAATTGAATTTATTTTACTTGAACCAAGAGTTAAAAACTCTAAAATTTCTTCTCTTGAAGCTGGTACTGGGAAGTTTAATACTAATTCCTCTTTTCTAGAATCGGTTGTTGACCATTTTGCTGGTTTTGATTTATCTAAAATAAAACTAATAAGCTTTATAGGAATAAGAATCCAATAAAAAAATAACCATTTAAAAATTGTTCCTATGGATATATTACTCTCAGTTTTTGTGTCTCTATCATAGATATTTTCTTTTCGATTAGATTCAATTTCATCAAGTTTTTCAAAAAACTTTACAATATTTGCTGAAGACTCAATATTTCTAAACTCAGTTCCGCAATCTGGACATTTTGTTGCAAATGATTCAGCAATAGCTCCACATGCTGGACATTTCCTGACATCACCTAATTTCTCAGATTTTGGAGCAGATGTAGCAAGTTTGTCACTTTTTTGTTTCTCAAACAATTTAGCATCTAGAACCATTTCAAATTCATCAAGGTCAATGCCGAATGTTTCAGCTTTTTTAAAAAGTATTTGTTTTTCTTTTTCAGTTAGCTCTCCGTCCATGAGAGCCATCTCAATAAGTTTTTCTAATTGTTCATTGTACATATTGTCATTTATTTTTGTTTTGGTTTCTCTTATGGTGGTTGCCTTTACCTTTCGCTATATAGATAATCTTCTATAGATTTAATTTGACTGAATAGATTATGTACTGAAAATTGAAATTTAATTAATCGATGCAGGGTAGATAAACAATTTCTGAAACAATATTATTTTTAAAATATATTTTTAGATGGTTTATAAATCCCATTTCATTATCATGTGATCTTAACTTTAAGACTTTGTAATCCTTATCATTACTGTATTTAGCTTTAAATGTTTTAAAAACATCAACAGCTTTTTGACCTATTTTTGTTCCATTTGTTAATACAAATCGTTCGTCAAAAATATGAACTTCAAGCAGAACAGGTTCAGTGATTGAAATATTATTTAGCTTTTTAATATATGATTTTCCCCAATATATTGTAGAGATTGTATCAATAACTGAATTGTCTTGAGTATTTGTTTCTAATTTATTTGTTGTTTTAGTTCTTTCTTTAAACTTCTTTTTGAAGTAATTTAAATCATGATGATTTTTATCAAAAGGAGCATCAGCTATTGAACTTACTATTGACAATGAGTCTGGAGTTAGCTTTATCGTTTGTGAGATTTTAGTAGTATCTGCAACTGAGTCCTTTGTAATATTCTGCGTTTTTGACTCTGTAGATTTATGGCAAGAAATTAATGCTATTGTTGCTATAAGTAAGATTGTCTTTTTCATATTATTTATATCAAAGTTATTTTGTGGTTTTGTTTTGTACTACATTAAATTTCTTTTGACTTTCGTCCCAAACATAAAAAACGGTTTTTTTCTTATTATCTAAACAGTAATTATTTATAAAAAGGCGACTATCTTTTCTGAAATCACATAATTCTTCATTACCTTCTTCACAAGCTGGACAATCAATAGGTAGACTATAGACTTTACCATCTCGTACATCGATCATTACACCCTGAGAACAACCACTTCCAACTCCATATATTATCATTTCGTAGAATGATGCAAATCCGACTTTTCCTGTTTTAACTTCTCCCTGTCCCAATGCGTATTCTAATTGTCCAAGTGCATCCTTATTGCTTGATTTATTAGTTTTTACTTTTTTGTTTTTTGAGACCGGGCCAGATGGATATTTTTCAAAAGTAATTTTGCCATCAGTTACGGTATCTTGTTTAATGGAGTTGCTGTTTTTCTTATCACTAGCAGGAGCAAGTGAGTCTTTTGATTGTGCTTTTTTCTCCACGTTAGCAGTAGAGTTGTCTTTAGATTTATTCGAACTACATGATGAAAATAAAAAAAGTGAAAATGCTAAGTAATAGATGATTGTTCTCATAATTGTTAATTTTATTTTGATTTGATTGTTTATTTGAAAATGTATATTTTTATTATCCAATATATTATTCTTAGATATTACTCATTCCTCTTACAAATGATTTAATGAATTATACGTCATAGAATCAAATTAGGTTATAATATTCATACTTATAATACTGAAAAATAAAACTATACAGAAAAGTACAAATTTGAAAATATAACAAAATTTCATTTCATAGGCTTTATTTTTTAAATTGACATTTATTGTTTTAAAGGAAATCAAATAGAACCATTGGGACATAAAAAAAAAGGCGTGGAACTATACTTCCTCGCCTCTTAGGTACCGCCAAGCACCTTACCTGCAAATAAGAATAGCCCACGCCATTGGCGTGAGCGTATTACTTATTATTTTGCAGATAATCTAAAAATTGGCGGTTTTAAGAGGCAAAAATAAAAGCTAACGCTTTTAAAAATATGTAATGCAATTGTCGCTACAATTGACGAGATAATTCAATGAAGTGCAAATGTATGTATTTTTTTAGATTTATAAGTATAATCATCAAAACAAATTGCAAATTTCTAATTTAATAATGTGCTTTATATCTAATGATTCCAAGTAGTATTTAAAATAAATACAAGAAGATTATAATATATTTAGATAGATTGCTATTATATATTAGATAATCAGATATATAACACATACAATTGAATTTGATATTTATTTTCAATTTGATTTGAGGATTCCAAAACATCAAAAAATTACATATGTATTAATTGCTACAACTTTTGCCGTTAAGTTGATAAAAAAGAAAGAATTAAAGAACAAACAAAAAATGAGATTGAAGAATCAAAAATAAATGAAAGAATTGAAAGCATTGCTGTAAGAATAATAATCTTATGAATAAAAAGCTGATAGAAATTAATCTATCAGCTTTTTTACTCATAAGCTAAATATCTATATATAGGACTCTTATATCTGATTTTATTTGGTTTTATCTAGTTGTATCTGTTATTATGTGGTTTTAGAGAATTTCATTTTTAATTATCTGGGTTAAGCGAAATGTATCAAATTTTATCTTTTTTTTCTATCTCTGACTAAATTATATACTGTATCTACTGAAACTCCTAAAATTGCAGCTACTTCTTTTACAGTTAGATATTTCTCTTTTATTTCAGGTCCTTCTTTCTTCTCTTTATTTTTTTTCTCTTTTAGTTCTTTTAGTTCTTCTATTAACTTGTCGATTTCAGAATCTGAGAGATTATCAAAATTCGGTATTTCATCTATTTCCATATATTTTATTTTAAGTCAAAATTTCAACAAAATTACAAATATAAAAAAAGTGGTAGATTAATTTCTACCCCTTTTTTTTATCCAAAATAATTACCTAAATTGATTTTAGCTGCATCTATATCAATATCAGTTGCAATTCTGAAATGTTTTCGAAATTCTTTCTTTCCTATTCTTATTGAATATCCAAATTGATAGCTGTACAAATAAATCCAAACTTTATTTTCTCTCATTATTCTATATATGAAAGACCTTTTAAATATCATTGAATCACCATTAAATGAGATCATACAATTTTTTTCACATAAGGCTTCATTTTCATATTTTGATTCAGATCTCATAGAATGAAAATATGTATCTAAATCACTCCTTTTAAAATAAACACTTCCAGCTTTAAAGCATTTTAGTTTACCTGTTCTGGCTAATATATATACTGTATTTACCGTAACTCCTAAAATTTCAGCAACTTCTTTTGCAGTTAAATACTTTTCTATTATTTCAGGATCTTCTTTCTTTTCTTTTTTCTTTTCCTTTTCCTTTTTCTCAATTAGTTCCTTTATTAACTCTTCGAGTTCAGAATCTGTGAGGTTATTAATATCCAATAGTTTTTTTTCTAGTTTCATATATATTTTATTTTAGATTCATATTTTCGACAAAATTACAAAAAATAATCTTAAGAATTTATATGATTTCATCGAGTTTTATATGATTTCATCTATTATATATGATTCCATCGAGTTTTATCTGTTAATATGTGGTTTTAGAGAGTAATATATGTTATTATTTGCATTACTCGATATTCCATCAATACAATTCAATTTCATATGTAACATGTTGAATATCAAATTTATAATGTAATTTTGTATTGTCTAATGCACTGAAGCATTAAACTTAAAAAATAAAAATTATGACAAATGAAAAAAAACAAATGATTTATACATCAGCATGTAATAAATCAAAGAAGATGACTGACTATGATTTCAGTCTTGACAATTCAAGGTTGTACTTAAACAACAAAATGACTAACGAAACAGATTTCGTGATTGTAGATGTAAATGATTTGAAGAGTGATTTGTCACTTATAAAATGTTTGCTAATGTCGAATGATAAGAATAATAGTAAGTATTATACTATTAAAGATTTGAAAATCATATTTAAAGATTACCATTTATCATTGTTTAGAATTAATGAAAAAAATGATGATGAAGAATCTAAAGCTGAATCTGAGATAACTTTAAAGCCTAATAATTGTACCAGTCAAACTTCAAAAGAAAATTCAAGTATCTATACAAACAGTGATACTTTAATGAAGAAAGCTATTAATGATGAATTTAAAAGAAGAAAATTAAAAAATAGTAATCAAAAACGAAGAATCCCTGAACATTTAAAAATGACAAAGAACAAACTTCTTAAACTTAATAATAGTAGTCAAACTGTTGATATGAAAAGATCTGTCAACTCAATTAAATATGAAACTATTGCTATAAGTGATATTAAAGCAACTTGTAAAATTAATAACAATTAAAAATTAAATATATGTCAACAGAAAAACAAATTAAATCCAGAGTAATCAGATATAAATCTGAATTAAAAAAAGAAATTAGAGAGTGTTTGAAAAATAACGAAAGAGTTTATGATGAAATGTACTACAATAAATACACTCAGACAAAAGTCTCAGATATTGTCGATAACGACATTAGAATATTAAGTGTCATTGTTTTAGTAGCAGATATACAAGCTCGTATATTCTCAAATGAAAGTGATGAATATTCTATAGTATACAGAAGTATTTATCAAAATGCGATTGATGAAATATATAAAAAAGCAACAAATAAAGACAAACAAACAGTTTATAGATTATTTGATTAAAAATTAGAAATTATGACTACACAAAAAAATAAAATATTTATGAAAACAAAAATTAAATATAATAATCCTGTAAACAGACAAGGTTCTGTTGAAAATGAATTGAGTTTACGTCAACAAATGAGTGAAAAAGCCTTTCAAAACCTTTCGAATGCTATACACATAAAAAGCAATGTAATGTTTGAAAAATTTTATTTAGAATTAGTAGATTATTTTTCGCATCATAATTTACCAGTATCAATTAATAAAATTGATGATGATAATTATGCATTCATTTTTAATAACAGTGCCAAATACGCTGAAAGTTTTATTAAAATATATGATGAAGATATTTGTAATATAACTATTCTACCAAATGAAAAAGGTGTCGAATTATTTAGACTTGAAATGTATAAAACAGGTTCAGGTTTAGGGTCAATTTTTATGAATGCTTTATACGAAGTTTCATTTAATACTGGTGTTCCGATTTTTTTATTACAAGGTGATCCTGGTTGGAATACAGAAGGAGATCCTAAAAAAAGAGAGAAATTTTATAAGAAGTTCAATTTTAAAAAATTAGATAGATCAAAATACTGGTCAAATAGTTACGTAAACGGGAAAATTAGACCTTTGACTTGCCATAAAGCGGATATTAGAATTAATATAAACAATTTAAAATAAACAAAATGATAAAAAGAATTAAAAAGTTTGATGAGTTAAACTCATTGATAGAACTATCAAAATCATATAATTATGATAACACTACTTTAGTCGTATTTGAAAATACATTATATGTTATTTATGAAGGTCATATAGATGTTGAAGTAAGAGAATTGCCTGATACTTCGGATGTAACAATAATGAAAGCGTACAACATGACTGAACTACTTCAGCATTCATATGGAATTATAAATTCAACATATGAATGTATTGAAGAAATATACAACAATTAATAATAAAAAATATTATGAATTCAAACAAAACAAATAATAACAATGAACACTTTGGATGTATAGTCGGAATATACGATACATATGGTGTTGTGAAATCCGATATTGATAACAATGAATATTATTTCAGATACGAAAGTAATCAATCTAAATTTAATAAAAATGACAAAGTGATATTCTTATTGAATCAATCACAATTTGAAGAAACTGCATCAGCACTTAGACTATTTTACACAAATGAATATGGGATAAAATTTTATCCCAGAGTAAATCAATACCATATCCATCTTATGTTAGATAAGTATCTTCCTGACTTAATAAAAAATATAAAAGATAATGAAGAAAATATTTTAGAAGTGGAATTCGAATATCCAGTTGTAATTGGTAAAACAGTTTGCGTAAAGGTTGATCAAAATGATTCTATCGTATATGCTATAAGAAAAGGGAGAACTGGTTATACAAAATTTGTCAAAAATAGAAATGCAGAAGATTGTAATTCTGTCTTTGCTGCTTTTAAACGAACAAGTTTTGGATATTTAATACTAACTGTTTTTGTAGGAAAAAAGGCAGGTCTTGAACCATGGGACAAATTTGCAACAAATGAAGATATTTTATTTTGGCAAAATCATGCATTGATTTATGACAGTAATGATATTGTTCAAAGAAGTGCTTTATCAAAATGTACTTTGAATTATAAATAAACTTTTTAAAATATTACATTATGGGAAAAGATAGAAGTAAATACTTAATATTAAAAATTCTTGATAAAAATATCAACGAATTGAATTTTCTTTGCGAATATACAAATCTTAAAGAGTTGATTTGTAATAACAGAAAACTAACTGCTTTACCTAAACTACCTAATACTTTAGAAGTATTAGATTGTCATAATAATAAAATTACTGAATTACCAGAGATACCAAAGTCACTAATAAACATCAATTTGAATAGAAATCAAGTATCAATTTTGCCTAAACTACCATGTAATTTAATAGCAATACTTTGTGATAGAAATAATCTTACTGAATTATCAGATCTACCTGATTCTTTAAGATTATTATCCTGTCGATTTAATAAAATAAAATTTATTAAAAAGTTGCCAAAAACATTATCAATTCTAAATGTAGAGAATAATAATCTATCAAGATTACCAGATTTACCAGATTCTATAAACGTAATTAATTGTACGAAAAATTCATTGACTGAATTTCCATTTCTTCCTCAGTCTTTAAAAGCATTATACTGCGGAAGTAACAAACTTTCAGTAATTCCTAATTTGCCTGATTCTTTGGATTATTTAAGTTGTGATAATAATAAAAAACTAAAAACTTTGCCTAAACTTCCAAGCAAATTGAAATTATTAACTTGTAAAAATATCAAATTAAGTAAGCTACTTTTTTTACCTGATTCCCTTGAATGGTTGGATTTTAAAGACAACCAAGTTTCAGAGCTTACATATTTACCAAGATCATTAGTTTATATGAATTGTATTAATAACCCAATAAAAGTATTCCCTAAATTTCCAGATAAATTATCGAATTTAGAGTTTTCATTTAATCAGAGTTTAATTCGATTACCAGAAATAAAGAAATCTATACATACTTTTTTATATATTGATAAATTTAACAAATTGATTTATTCTGACATAGAAAAATATAATAAGTTAAAAACAATATTTAATAGAAAATACTATTTAATCAAATTAAATCAATTGAATAATGGACAAAATGAACTGAGCGATTAAATTAAAACAGTTAAAACCCAAATAGTTTATCAACCAAAAAAAAATATATTATGAAAGTTAAAATAATAGATATACTTCCTTTAAAAGAAAACATGGTATCAGCCATTAAAAATGATAAAAAAAAAATAAAACATGGAGTTGTTCGGTATGAATTATTAAAGGATTTATCAGGTGAAATAAATTGCATAGACAAAGATCTGTTTTATAATCATACAGAAATGCATATTAAACAAGGATTTTATGAATTTAAAAGACTAAATGTGAAACTACAAAAAATAAATTGTGAATTGGTTGTAATGCGTCACAGGGACGAATCAAAATTCTTTGAACAATACGATGGTCTTTTATCTGGATATTTAAAAGCAGACTGCGAATTGTGCTATTATGAAGTAATATTTTAGAAGAACCAAAGTATGAGAAGGAATCTGAAAAAGTGTATTATTTTGAAACTGAAAAGGATTTGATATCATATTTGAATATAGTGGAAGTCATTATGTCTTTAATTATGAACTTGATATTTATCATGATGGTAATGAAAAACTTTTTGCAATTGAATAAGCAAATGAAAAAATACTAATCACATAATTTAAAGGTTCTTATAAAAATAATGATAAATTTAAAATCTATCTTACAACTTTTGATGAATTAGTAAATGAAATAAATAAAATTATTAACGATTAAAATAAAACAAATAGCATGAATATAGAAGAAATGAAAGATTGGGACATATTAGAATATTTAAGAGAAGATCGAAATTGGATGGTTCAAAGTCATTATGATAGAGATGATATTGAAAGACTATTTGATATTAAGTTTAATTCTGATGAAGATTGGTTAGATTTTACAGTCTTTGCGTGTGATTCATTTGATAATTGTAAAGAAGTAATTATGAGTACAATAGTTGATTGTTATATAAAATAAAATAATAGTATGAAAAACGTAGAAGAAATGACATGTGATGAGATATTAGATTATCTTAGAAAAAAAAGAAATTTAATTACTCTAAATTTTGATCGTGAAGATATTGAATCAAGGATTAGTGAACATTTTTTTCAAAATTGGAAATATGAAAGCTTTATTTCTTTTCTAATTGAAAAAATATTAGATGAAGAATTTTTACTTGATGTATACAATGAATTTATTTTTATTCAAGGAGATTAAAAATAATAAACATCAGATAAATTAATAACTAACATTTAATCAATGTATTATACTTAAAAGCACTATTATATAGTGCTTTTATATGTATCTATATCAAAAAGCAGATATAACATAACATTAAGAATCTAATTAATCCATTGTTAAACAAGTGATTTATTGATATCAATTATTAATCTTTAAATCAATCAAAAATTTTACTGTAATTTTAATTCAATACAAGTTGGTATATCTATATTTGTGGATATGTATGCACTCATTGATTGTAATAATTTTTATGCCTCCTGTGAACGTGTTTTCAACCCTTCACTTAATGGTAAACCCGTTGTTGTCCTTAGCAATAATGATGGTTGTGTCATTGCACGTTCCAACGAATCCAAAGCGTTAGGAATTCCAATGGGTGCAAATGCGTTTGAATTCAAATACCTCTTTGAACGAAATAATGTAAATGTTTTCTCGGCAAATTTTACTTTATACGGTGATATGAGTAATCGTATAATGAACATCCTTTCTGATTATTCTCCCAATCAAGAAATTTATAGTATTGATGAATGTTTCCTTGACGTATCAGGGATGTTAGTTGATTTGACCGAATACGGGTTGAAGATGAGAAAACACGTTGTAAAATGGACAGGTGTTCCTGTTTCGGTTGGTATTGCTCCAACAAAGTCCTTGGCAAAAGTCGCAAATAAAATTGCCAAGAAATTCACTGAAAGAACTGGTGGATGTTATGTAATAGACAGTGAAGAAAAACGAATTAAGGCTTTAAAATGGCTACCCGTTGAAGATGTATGGGGAATTGGAAGACGAAATTCAAAAAAACTTAGAGCTATTGGTGTTAATACTGCATTTGATTTTTGTCAATTGAATAAATCCTGGGTACTTAAGAATATGACAGTAGTCGGTTCTCGTCTACAGGACGATATGAATGGAATCCCAACAATTGAAATGGAAGCAGTAGAATTAAAACAAAGCATTGCTACTACGAGGTCATTTGATAAAGATTACAGGACTTTCGATGATGTTCGTGAACGTATTAGTACATTCGCTGTTAGTTGTGCTGAGAAGCTTCGAAAACAGCATTCGTTGTGTAATACAATTCAAGTATTTATTCAATCAAACAGATTTAGCGAACATGATGAACAGTATTCTAATAGTATTATCGTAAAACTTCCATTTCCTACTTCTTCAAGTATTGAAATTTCAAAATTTGCAACAGATGGTCTGAAAAGAATTTTCAAAAAGTTTATTGGATATAAGCGTGCAGGAGTAATTTTAATGGATTTTGTCCAGGACAATGAATATCAGCAGTCATTGTTTTATAACAGTAATCCAAAGCATAAGATTTTAATGGATACCGTTGATAATCTTAATGAAAAGTTTGGAATGCAAAAAGTGAGGTTAGCTTCACAAGATCAAAAAGTTCATAAGATGAAACAGGAAAGATTATCGAAACGTTATTCAACGAAATTATCTGATTGTATAACTGTTAAAGTATAAACGATTTGAATTAAAGTTTAAAAGATAAATAATTCATATTAAGTGGAAAGACCCTTATTTTTATGATAACTAATAATATACTAATACACTCTATAATATCAATATGTATATAACCAATATTCAGCACATTACAAACATTAAACTTTCAAATTTGACTTGAAATTATTTTTAAATTAAGATTATTGAAACAAAATCATGCAACACACCAATGGAATTTCAAAAATTAAAATATATAGAAACGAAGATGCAAATGTAATTAAATAACTGTAATTATAAGATTAGAATGATTTAGATTTTATTTAAAGCATTAAAATTTCAATTCGTACATAAAATATGAGTTGATTTTGTCTTGCACTATTTTTATTATTGTATTAACAATATTATTTTTTTTTGTTTTCACAAAAAATTCTATTTCAAATCTGCATAGTAACAAATCAAACAAGCTATATGTCGGTCATATAGCTTGTTCTAATTTGTTTAATCACATAATTGATGAATAATATCAAATGATACAAAAAGACATAAAAAAGCATCAATTGATAATGCTTTTTTGTTTTTAATGTATAGATATATTGTTAGTTATCTAATTGTTTCAAATGTTCTAATTTTTTCATTCTCAAGTAATTTTTATTATCAAAATGAAAATTAAATACATAATCTTGTACGATAACATAATCAGTTTCAGTTTCGTATATTTTAAAAAAATCTTCTTCAAAAAAATCTTCTTTTACTATTTCAAAATCATAAGTTTTATTTCTTTCAAATAAAATGATTTTATTACAACATGAAATTGCTTCAGTATATAATACTTTACATTTTGTTTTCATTTTGCATTCATTTTTTTTCAATTTTTCTAATGTTAATAGTTTTGATTTTCTTTGAAATATTATTCTTTCATTTGAATAATAATCAACTATATCTTCTTTTTTTCTGTGATTAAATATATTAAAATATTGATTACAAATAGAATTCATTTTATTATAGTATTTTTCATCAGAAAATTTAAAACTTTTAATTATTTTTTCTTCAAATTTTGAACTAAATTCTAAATCTAATAATTTTGTTAACTTAAATGTGTGATTTTTTATTGTTGAACATATATTATCTAATTCATTTATAACTTGTTCAATTGTTATTTTTCGTACATTTTTAACTGAAAAATCATTTTGGTCTATTAGATGTTGGAAATTAATACTATTTTGGAAACTCAAATTTGAAATTTTTTCAGTTAATGTCGTATTATCAATTTCATCTGAATCGCGACATAATATCTGAAATTCAAAAGTTTTCGGATTCTTATTATTATATGTCTCTATAATTTTGTAAGACATATTTAAGATTGTTCTTGTTACTATCATAATGCAATAAAAGATTTTGACATTATATTTATAATAGTTATTAAGCTATTCAAATTAAAATCATTTTTAATTTTTAATAGTTTATTATATAAAGACTTATTCTTAATTTTTAAATAAGATATTATCATTGAATATGATTCTAATTCTTCATTTGATAATTCAAAATTTTCAATTTTATCTACAAAATTTGATGCTTCATCAGCAAGTTCTTGAAATAATGTAAAATCTTTTTTTCTTATAATTGATAGAAAATCACAGTAAATTTCATCATTTGTTAAAGTTTTAAAATCATATTTATAATTATATGATTCTAATTCAATGTCGTTTAGATAAGGAATCGGTTTAAGTTACTGAAAAATAGTTCTTTGAAAGTATTGAGGTCTGAATAATTTTGATTATCTTTATAGGGTATAAGGGGGGTAACTCCAAGTATGTAACAAAAGAAGACGGACGTGTAGAATTAACTAAAAATATAATATATGAACTTGACAATAAAGAGTTTACGAGCTGTTCAAAAGATGGCCTTATTGGGGTATTCACTCGTACTAGAAAGCTAACAATCAAACGATTAGTTATACTTATTATGTCTTCATGCAGTTCAATTCAACGTGATCTTGATCGTTTTTTCAAAAGTATGGATAAGAGTGATTTTTCTATACGGGAAGTTACAAAAGGAGCATTTACTCAAGCGCGAGCTAAGTTAGACCCTTGGGCGTTTAAACGTTTAAATGAAGTTGCGATTGATACATTCTACGAACAAAATAAAGTTTATACCTGGAATGGAATGAGGACTTTTAGTGTTGATGGTTCTCGTTTAGTATTACCAAATCACAAGAGTGTAAAAGAAGAATTTGGTGTTCATAAATTTGGACCAAAAGCAGATAGTGAAAGATCATTGGCATTATGCTCTATTCTTTATGATGTTTTGAACATGGTTTGTGTTGATGCACAAATTGCACCTTACGCAGCTAGTGAAAGAGATTTGCTTTATAAACATTTGGATAAAGTGAAACTCAATGATTTACTTTTAATGGATCGTGGTTATCCCAGTCTGGCATTATTTTTTCTGCTTAAAGCAAAAGGAATTGAATTCTGTATGAGAATGAAAGATGATTGGTGGCTGGATGTTGATAAATTTTTTAAGAGTGGTGAAAAAGAGCGTATTGTAACTTTTAGATTGCCAAAGAAAGACAAGAAAAAGTTAGCAGACTATCCCGAATGGCAAGATAAAGAAATAACTTGTCGATTAATAAGGATTACTCTTGAAAATGGTGAATGTGAAATTTTATGTACTTCATTGACGGATACTGAAAAATATCTTCATGAAGATTTTGAAGAATTATATCACTATCGGTGGAACGAGGAAGAAACTTTTAAATTGTTGAAATGCAGAGTTGAAGTAGAGAATTTTTCTGGTAAAACTGCTAAGGCTGTAAAACAGGACTTTTATGCAAAAACCTTTTTATTAACACTTTGTGCAGCCTATGCCCATCCAATAGAAGAGAAAGTTAGAGAAGAATACAAGGCAAACGAAAACCGAAAGTTCGATCAAAAAATAAACAGGACAAATGCTATCGCTATGACAAAAGACATACTGATTGCAATATTTATCCGAAATGAATATAGAAAAGCAATCATGGCGTTCGATGATGTCGTTTCAAGGACAAGAGAAATTATTAGACCAGATAGACATGTCCAAAGGAATCATCGACCGAAGAAGGCTTACTCTATGAATTATAAAAAGTTATAGCTAAAAGCTTAACTAAACGACATTGGATTCTAATTCATCAATTAGATAATTATACATTTGTGCATACAGATAAAATATTTCATTCTGTAGTTCTGTTTGTTGTTTTTTTGATAATTTAATTTTGTTCATAGTAAATTTGTTTTAATTGTTAATTTGTTATTTATTTGATTTGATATTTGTAAAAAATCATATGCATTATCATATGTCATCATTATTATCTCATTTTTAGATTTTATATCAGTTACGAATTCTAAAACTAGATATTTTTGTAATGTGTTAATATTCACTTCATAAAATTCTAATTTCTTTGTTTTTCTAAAATCTGTCACTACATTTTTAATAAATAAACCTTGATTATCTTGAATCAATTTTATTATATCATTTCTTTTACTCATATTTTAATTATTAATGGTTATTATTTTTATTAATTATACGAATTTAATAAATATATTTGAAATATGCAAGTATATTAGTATTTATTTATATAACAAATAAAAATAAAATATAATTATCTAACTAATAGATACTAAAAAAGAGTTAAATATTTAATTCAACTCTTTTTTAAATGAAATAAGAAATTATTTCAATCCTGCTTCAAATCTGAAAGTTATTTCTGTATTAGATTGAACATCTAAATATTAAAACCTATTTATAATAATTACTACCTCCCAAATCTGGTGGAACTGTATTTTGTTCTATCTCTTGTTTTTTTCTAAAGAATTGATCCAATTTTAAAAGAAGTCTTTTTTCTTTCTTCCTTCCTAACTTTTTTTTAGGCTTTTGAATATCTGGTAATATTGTATTCTTTTCATTCTGAAATTCATCATATTTCAACATAAACTTTTCTTTTTTTTTCTTATACACTATCATGAGTGTCTACTTTAAATCATTAACTTTTTTCTGAAACCCTCTTCAGCAAAGTATAAAATAGAAAATGTTTAGCGTGACGATTTGAATTTTTAGTTTAGTCCAAATGACCTAGAAAACATTTAATACAAAGAATTCAAAATATCTCAAAAATATTATAACCTATCAACTAGTCACTTATAATCTGGTTGAAGCCCTAATTTTAAGAATTATTTGAATAATCAAAACCTTAATTTATTTTAGTGGACACTCATGATACACTATATATAAAAAGAGAAAGATTACAATTTACAAAAATGTAAATGATATATTAATAAGTTTGCTTGGGAAGTTCAAAATTTAATTGATAAACTGGATAATGCATTTGTAAAATCTTCAAATTATAGTGGAATTCATAATAACAATGGAAATATAAAAAGATTGGAAATTATAAATTGGGGGGACGGGAAAGTAATTCAAATGAATAATGATATTTCAAAGTGACGGGGGAATTATATATAAATATAATCATATATCTTGTTGGCGAAATTTAAAAAATAAAATAAAAATAATGGCAAGAGAGTGTAAATGCAAGAAAAATTATAATAATAGTTTTTCTCCTGGTAAACTGAATCCTTTATATGAAAAGGATAAAATATATTTTTTTTATAATAAGGGTGATTCGTTCTATATTTCAAATGAAAAAAAATGGCTAAAAGATATTAGTCGATGGGATATATACATTGACGGAATGAAAAAAGAGGAATTTGAAGAATATTTTGATTATGAAAGAAGCTATAATACGCCTGGAGAAAAGGCTAGTGATATGGTTAATGGTTATATAAGTAGATATAATGAATTATTTGAAAAGTATTGTGAAAATGATTTACTAGGAGATGGAGCAATGACTGATGTCGAATTACGCCAATTTAAACAGGCACAAAGGAGAATTAGCTTAGGTGGAGTCTTTTATGACAATGATTAATATCTCTTCAATAAAACAAGGGAAAAAGATAGATAAATCATTAAGAATTAGAATAAATTCTATTAAATTCATAATAATAACTCAAAATAAATAGATTTTAATGAGATTTTTTATACTTTTTCTTGAATATTCAATATTAAAAACATGGATTGCGTGCAACCTTCCATGTTTAATTAAAAGATCTAAGATAGAGTCTGTGTATTTAAGTCAATTTTAAGAGGTTCTTTTTGATTTGCTGGCAAACTATCATCGTCATAGAGAAACTGTTTTAAAAACATTCCCATTAAGTTTTGATGAGTATATTTCAATAGACTTTATTGGTTGGGAAAAAAAAACAAGAATTATAAAATAGGGAAATATAATAGTTTAATGTTGGCTAATAGACATTATAAATAAAGCTGGATTTTCAGTACTACTTTATTTACAATGTCTATTTATTTTTCACGTTATACATTTTTATAAGTTAGATATATTTTTCAATTTAATATATCGTTTCATGTTATTTAAAAATTTTCTTTCTTCAATAAAACTATTTTGAAATTCTTCAAATGAGTAATATGAATTTACTACAATACTACAATTCGGAGTATAATTCAATATTCTATATTCATTTTCTTTAATTATTTTTTCTATTTCTTCAAGTGTAACTTTATTTTTAAAATAAAGTAATCTTTCTTTTTCAGCTTTTATTTCATCTTCTAATAATTCTTTTTCGTAATCATAATTTCTATGTTCATTCATAACATGTTATTCTTTTTATTTTATTTGTCATATATGCTTTTGAATTTATTTTGAAACATTTTCATGTTTTCATCTATATTATCATTCAAATAATATTTTTCAATTTGAGTTTTGTATTTTGATATCTTTTTTCTTTCAAAAAAATCATCGTTAATTATTTTATTTGCATTGTTAATCAGATGCGTATGATGTAGTATTTTAAACTCAAAAGTATTTATTTTAAAATAGTTAATCATATATTTCTTAATATAAGTTTCAACATCATTTAAATCTTTAGATACTGAATATATTTTATTATAAACATCAATATCAATCTCTAATGTCTTTTTTTATCATTTTAAATTTATTTTTATATATTAGTAATTATTTTTATCTATTAGTAAAGATATATAAATAATTTGACATATGCAAACATATTACGACTTATATTCGTATATATTTGATATTATTTAATTATTATAACTAATATATTGATAATTAATTATATAAAAAAAACGATAGAAATATAAATTAATACCGTTCTTTATCCATGTTTGATAAAATGGAATCTTTTTTATTAATCAATGGATTATACCAATCTAACTTCTCTTTTGCCCAGAGTAACCAATCATTATTTTTAATCTCATTCCCCTTTTCATGTTCAGAACATACCATGTCGTAATATTCTTTTAGAATAATATATTTTTTCCATCGATGAGCAGAATTAAAGAAGTTCCTAAACTTATTTAATTCATTATTTTTTCGCAGTCGAATTTTCCTGGCTATTTCTTCAATTCTGGCTTTTTCTTTTTCCCGTTCTGCTTGTTTTTCTCTTAAGTCTCTTATTTCCATAATTCTAAAATCTATTTTAGCAAGAATTTTAGGAATTTGTTCTTCAAGAGATTTCTTTTCAGAATCTTTAATCTCAGATAACCCAAAGCCATCTATCTTAATACTTAATGTTCCATTTGGAATATAGTCTCTGTTTTTCCAACCTTGCTTGTCAATACTTTCGACTATACTATATTTCTCCCTAAATGAAAGTTTTACTTTGTGATTATCAGAAGAGATTACATAAGTATCTGAATAATCACATTGAATTTTGTAGTCTAATAATTCAAGATTTTTAATTAGACAGTCATATATACGCAAAGCTCTAGATATATTCTTTGGTGCAACAACTAAGTCAAGGAAACCTTTTTGTGTGTATGATATTTCGGATGCAGGATTCCAGCTTCTTTTAGTTGTCTTTATATGTGATTGAGCATCAATAATTAGCATACTAGTAGTGGCTAATCTTTTAGCAACAGTTAGATTCAATCTTTTATTATTAATAATACTATCAAGAAAAAATGGGCTGTTCACTAAAGATAAACTTTTGTCATTATCAATATTTATCTCAATCAATTTCTCAATTGTATTCTTTTGTTTGGGCAGTTGAATCTTAATAGTTTTATATCCATATTTTATTTTAGCCCAATGTCCAGAATTTGGTAATGGAATGTCATTTTTCTTGCAAATTTTTCTCAATCCATTATCTGATAAATTAAATTCTTTAGCTAATGTTGTCATGGGTTTCGACCAAACTAAATCGTAAAGTTCGAGGCGTGTAAATTTCTTAACCATAGTATTAATAAATTTGAGTTGTGTGTCGATTATAAAATTTCAACTCAAAATTATCAATTTATTTATATTCTCCAATCATTAATTAATGCAAAACTAATACTTTATTGAGGACTGAATATAAACATACATACAGATTTATAAACCAACATTCAGAACCTATTCACAAATATTTTTCTTAGCATATTCAAAGTAGAAAGATCAGCAGACAATACATAACAGGTTTTTGAAACCAGTTATGTATTGTTCAACGTTTTAAAATCCACCAAATGTTTGTTTATTAATTTTATATCTCATATCAGGAGTTCCGTTCATTTTTGTTGGATAATTATTAAACGTCGGTGTTGGAAACTTTGGTATTGATAAACCTTGCAATTCTCTGTTTTCACGATAACGCATATCTAATGAACCATTCATTTTTGTTGGATAAGTTGGAATTGATGGTGTTGAATAAGTTGGAATTGTTGTCGAGGGAGTAGAAAAAGTTGGTAAACTAACTCCACTGTTATAACTGTTTCCAAAGATTTCTTTATTTTCACTATAACGCATATCGGGCATTCCATTTTTTCTTAAATGGAGTTGAGCCTGAGTTGAAAATAATAAAGAAAATAATAAACAAAATAATAATGCAACTGTTTTAATAAAAGAAGTTTTCATAAAATTTATTTTTTGAAGTTTTTTGCCTACTCTAAACAGTTTTCGGCATCCCTGAAAGTATTTATTTTTGTCTCTGAATATTAATCTTGATTTTGTCCAAAAAGTAATGGCTAAATTATTTATCTCCTGACAAAAATTTGATAATTGCCCCAATAAATACAAGTACAAATACAACAATAAGTACTAATCCAAAAATCGCTTCAGGAGCTAATGCCACTATCGCCGAAGTTTCAAGGTATTCTTTACAGCTTTGTAATAAAATAAGCACTAAAACCATAATTGAGATTCTTGATAATTTTTTAAATTTTGTTTTCATTTTTCAGATTTTTTGAAGTTGATAAATAAGTGTTTTGTATATATATCTTTATCTCAAGAAAAAAGTAACCATACAGAATATATTATTTGTAATAATATTTTACCTATGTTTAATTTTAAATTTCAAAATTCATTATAATGAACATAATCAGAAGTTTAAAAAGTTTGATTGTTATGTATTTTATGTATCTTTCTTTGCAGTTTTCATTAGCAGAGAAACGTGCTTTGATAGTTGCCATTGGTAAGTACCCTGAAACAAGTGGTTGGAATAAAATAAATTCTGAAAATGATGTTCCAATTAT
>Ga0302274_10001452_pt1 | contig 22709 bp, 20 predicted proteins | sample III_Bog_N2_1_FD_198755 | JGI IMG/M metagenome (GOLD analysis project Ga0302274, IMG submission 198755) | Peat permafrost microbial communities from Stordalen Mire near Abisko, Sweden - III_Bog_N2_1 | ecosystem: Environmental > Terrestrial > Soil > Wetlands > Peat | place: Sweden: Abisko...
TGATGTGGGTGGTGTGGCTCGTTCAGAACAAGCCGTGGTTGAAAAAATGCTGGCCGACAATAGCAAGGCCAGCGGTAAAAAGGTGATGCGTTTCATTTTGTGTCTCCTATTTTCGTGGTAATTGCATCCCTTGCAGGCTAACTAGAGTGGCCATTGAGGTTGCATCTGGAAGCCCGCTATTTTCAAGTCCCTCGATAACGCTCGCCTGATTTGTCGGGGGTTGATTTTGACTTACTTTCCATTTTCCAGACAGCTTGGTAATGACAATTTCAATACCAACAATAGTCCCGATTAATTTTTCGGTGAATTCGTGGGGTGCATCTGAAACTGCCCATTTCTCAGGAAATTTCTTCTCATTGTGATTCGTAAGCACTTCAAGCTGGGCGCGTATCCAAGAAGCATCGTCAATTACTTGCAAAGTACCGTAAGCATGGACAACAGCATAGTTCCATGTGGGTACGACTTTTCCGGTTTCTTTCTTTGTGGCGTACCAAGATGGTGTGATGTAGGCATCCGGGCCGTGGAATATGGCCAGCACTTCAACGTCGGCCTGCAAGTCACTCCACATGGGATTTGACCGGGCAACATGGCCCTGTAAAGTTCCAAACGGCGCTGGCCCTTCCGAGAGATACAGTGGGATGTGGTTTGCGTTGAGTCCTTGCGAGGACATTGTAACCAGAGTAGCAAGCGGTCGTTCACGAATTAACTCGTGCATGACATCGATTCTCGGTTCTTCAAAGTGCTTTGGTATGTACATGGTATGTCTATTAGTAACTCAACACTGGTGCCAACCACCGTTCCGCCTCTTCCAGACTCCAACCCTTGCGCTGCGCATAGTCCTCGACCTGATCCTTATCCACCTTGCCGGTGGCGAAATACTGCGCCTGTGGATGCGAAAAATAAAAGCCGCTGACTGCCGCCGTGGGCAACATGGCGTAGCTCTCGGTAATCGTGATGCCAGCATTGTTTGGGGCGTCGAGCAATTCGAACAGTGGGCCTTTTTCGGTGTGTTCGGGGCAGGCCGGATAGCCGGGAGCGGGGCGAATGCCGCGATATTTTTCTTCGATTAGTGCGGTATTGTCCAGCTTCTCATCCATCGCATAGTCCCAAAATTCGCGGCGCACGCGGGCATGCAGCAGTTCGGCGTAAGCTTCGGCGAGGCGGTCGGCCAACGCCTTGAGCATGATGGCGTTGTAGTCGTCGTTCTGTTTTTCGAATTCGGCCACGCGCGCATCAATGCCGATGCCGGTGGTGACAGCGAACGCGCCGATGTAGTCGGCCACGCCGGATTCCTTGGGGGCGATGTAATCAGCTAAACAGTAGTTCGGGATGTCGTTCGGCTTCTTGGTCTGCTGGCGCAGGTTGTGCCAGGTCATCGCCACTTGGTTGCGCGATTCATCGGTGTAGATTTCGATGTCGTCGCTGTTCACGGTATTGGCCGGGAACAGGCCGAACACGGCATTCGCGCTGAGCCACTTTTCGGCAATGATCTGCTTGAGCATCGCCTGCGCATCGGCGAACAGCTTATTCGCTTCTTCACCTACCACTTCGTCCCACAAGATTTTCGGGTAGCGTCCCGCCAGTTCCCATGCCTGGAAAAACGGCGTCCAGTCTATGTACTGGCTGATCTCTTGCAAGGAATAATCGCGCAGTGCTTGCACGCCGATAAATTGTGGCTTGGGCGGGATGTAGTTTTTCCAGTCGGTCTTCACCCCATGTGCCCGCGCCTCTTGTAGCGTAACGTGTGCGGCTTTACCCTTCTTGCTTTCGTGCTGTTCGCGCGCCACAGCATAATCGGCCTTGATTTCTGCCACATAGTTGTCGCGTAGCGTGTCACTCAGCAAATTGCTGCACACGCCCACCGCACGCGAGGCGTCGGTGACATACACCGTGGCGCCGCTCAGGTAGTTGGGGGCTATCTTCACCGCCGTATGCACGCGCGAAGTGGTCGCGCCACCGATCAGCAGCGGGATGGTGAAGCCCTGCCGTTCCATCTCTTTCGCCACATGCGCCATCTCTTCCAGCGAGGGCGTGATGAGGCCGGAAAGACCAATTATGTCGGCGTTGTGTTCGCGTGCGGTATCGAGGATTTGCTGACACGGCACCATCACGCCCATGTTCACCACCTCGAAGTTGTTGCACTGCAATACTACGGTGACGATGTTCTTGCCGATGTCGTGCACGTCGCCTTTCACCGTCGCCATCACGATCTTGCCTTTGGTGCTGGTATTGCCGGAGCGCAATTTCTCGGCTTCGATGTAAGGCACCAGATGTGCCACCGCCTGTTTCATCACGCGCGCGGATTTCACCACTTGCGGCAAGAACATCTTGCCCGCGCCGAACAGGTCGCCGACCACGTTCATGCCGTTCATCAGCGGGCCTTCGATCACCTCGACCGGGAACTTTGTGTGCAGGCGCGCTTCCTCGGTGTCCTCGACGATGTAGGTGGTGATGCCGCGCACCAATGCGTGAGTCAGGCGCTCCTGCACCGTGCCCTTGCGCCATTCCAGATCTTCGACTTGTTCCTTGCCGCCGCCTTTGACGCTCTCGGCCATCTTGACCAGTTTCTCGCCCGCATCTGGATTGCGGTTGAGCACCACATCTTCCACCGCATCGCGCAAGTCTTTGGGAATTTCTTCGTACACGCCGAGCTGACCGGCGTTGACGATGCCCATGTTCATGCCCGCCTTGATGGCGTGATACAGAAACACCGTATGGATCGCCTCGCGCACCGGCTCGTTGCCCCGGAAGCTGAATGAGACATTCGATACGCCGCCGGAAATCTTTGCGTAGGGCAGATTTTTTCTGATCCACGCGGTCGCTTCGATAAAGTCCACCGCGTAATTGTTGTGCTCCTCAATGCCCGTCGCTATCGCGAAGATATTGGGGTCGAAGAGAATGTCCTCGGGCGGGAAGCCGATCTTGTTCACCAGGATGTCGTAGCTGCGCTGGCAGATTTCAGTTTTGCGTTTATAGGTGTCGGCCTGGCCTTGCTCATCGAATGCCATCACTACCGCCGCCGCGCCATAGCGGCGCACCAGCGTGGCGTATTTGATGAAACTCTCCTCGCCTTCCTTGAGCGAGATGGAGTTGACGATGGCTTTACCCTGCACGCACTTCAGCCCCGCCTCAATGATGCCCCACTTGGAAGAATCGATCATCAGCGGCACTTTGGAAATGTCCGGCTCCGAGGCGATCAGGTTGAGGAACTTCACCATCGCGGCCTCACCGTCCAGCATCGCCTCGTCCATGTTCACGTCAATTACCTGCGCGCCGGTTTCTACCTGCTGCTTGGCGACTTCCAGCGCCTCGTCGTAGCGGCCTTCAAGAACCAGTCGCTTGAACTTGATCGAACCGGTGACGTTGGCGCGCTCGCCGACGTTGACGAACAGCGAGTCGTCGCCGATGTTGAACGGCTCCAGCCCGGACAAGCGGCATTTCTTTTCGAGGTCCGGGATAAGGCGCGGTGGCAGGTCCTTCAGTGCATCGGCAATGGCCTTGATGTGCGCGGGCGAAGTGCCGCAGCAACCGCCCGCGATGTTGAGGAAGCCGCTGGTGGCGAATTCCTTCACTAAGCGCGCGGTGGTTTCCGGCAATTCGTCGTAGCCAGTCTCCGCCAGCGGATTGGGTAGCCCTGCATTGGGGTGTGCGCTGACATAGCACGATGCCACGCGCGACAGCTCTTCCACATAAGGCCGCATCAGTTCCGCGCCCAGCGCGCAGTTGAGGCCGATGGACAGCGGGCGGGCATGGCTCAAGGAATTCCAGAACGCCTCGGTGGTTTGCCCTGAAAGAGTTCGGCCAGAAGCGTCGGTAATCGTGCCGGAAATCATGATAGGCACACGTACGCCGTGCCGTTCAAAATATTGTTCTATGGCGAACAGCGCGGCCTTGGCATTGAGCGTATCGAAGATGGTCTCGACCATCAAAATATCCGCGCCACCGTCGAGGAGGCCACGCACCGCTTCGGTGTAGCTTTCCACCAGTTCGTCAAAGGTTACATTGCGCGCAGCGGGATCGTTCACATCCGGCGAGATCGAGGCGGTACGTCCGGTCGGGCCCAGTACGCCCGCGACAAAGCGCGGCTTGTCCGGTGTGGAAAATTCGTCGCACAATCCGCGCGCCAGCTTAGCTCCGGCCACGTTCAACTCGTACACCAGATGCTGCATCTGGTAATCCGCCATCGAGACGGAGTTGGAGTTGAAAGTGCAGGTCTCCAGAATGTCCGCGCCCGCTTCCAGATACTCGCGATGGATGCCTCCGATCACGTGTGGCTGGGTCAGCACCAACAGGTCGTTATTGCCTTTTACGTCAATTGGGTGGTCAGCGAAGGTGCGGCGCGTACCGTTATAATCGCCGTACAACTCCGTGCCGCGATAATGCGCCTCGGTCAGCTTGTAGCGCTGAATCATGGTGCCCATGGCTCCGTCCAGGATCAGGATGCGTTGCTGAAGGAGTTTTTCGATGATGTGAGGCGTGTGGCTCATGGTTCGCGGCTTAGATATTAAGCGCGAATTTTACCATGGAGCATGGATGAGGACGACACAGAGTCGGATTTCGGTATATAGAAATTTCAGCGCGACGAGGATCTTTGTTGTGTTTGATATTTAACCAAGTGGGGCAACCGGCTATTTCTGCTTCTGCATCGCCGCTTCAATACGCTGGCACAACGTCTTCAGAATCTTGATGCGCGCAAAGTTTTTGTCGTTGGCTTCCACCAGTGTCCACGGCGCAATTTCGGTACTGGTGCGATCCACCATGTCGCAGATGGCCTGCTCGTAGGCGTCCCATTTTTCCCGGTTGCGCCAGTCTTCGTCGGTAATCTTGAAGCGCTTGAAGCCTGTTTTTTTGCGTTCTTCGAAGCGGCGCAGTTGTTCATCCTTGCCGATAGTCAGCCAGAATTTGACCACTACGATGTTGTGACGCACCAGTTGCGCTTCGAAGTCGTTAATTTCCTGATAAGCGCGCATCCAGTCGCTTGGTGAGCAAAAACCTTCGACCCGTTCCACCAGCACACGACCGTACCAGGAGCGGTCAAAAATAGTCATGCGCCCCTTGCGCGGAATATACCGCCAGAAGCGCCATAGGTAAGGCTGGGCACGCTCTTCCTCGGTTGGTGCGGCGATCGGGACGATCTCGTATTGCCGCGCATCAAGCGCGCTGGTGATGCGCCGGATGCTGCCACCCTTGCCTGCCGCATCGTTGCCTTCGAAAACCGCGATAACAGTGATGTTCTTGAAATTCGGATCGCGTGTCAGCAGGGCGAGCTTACCCTGATATTTTTCCAGTTCTTCCTGAAATTTTTTTTTCTCCACCTTCTGGGTGAGATCGAGAGCCTTCAGGATATGCATGTTATCGATAGAGGGAAGCAAGGATGGCGTATAGACTTCTGCCGTTTTTTTCTTGTTGCTTTCTTCGTCCAGACGTTTACGGATAGATTCGAGGATGACCTTGCCTACAGTCAGGCTGCGGTAGCGTGCATCGGTTCCTTCCACGATGATCCAGGGTGCTTCAGCCGTGCTGGTGTGACGGATGACACTTTCGTGCACGGTGAGGAACTTGTTGTAAAGCTTGTAATGTTCCCAGTCGCGCTTGGTGACGCGCCAACGGGTCTTGGGATTTTTTTCCAGCAGCTTGAGGCGAGCCTCCTGTTTTTCCTTGGACAAGTGCAGCCAGAATTTAATGATCAGCCCACCTTCATCGGTCAGCATCTTTTCCAGGCGCTTGGCACGCTCCAAGCTCTGGTCGAGTTCAGCGACCTTGGTCAAGCCATGCACTCGGCTGAGTATGGGCCAGGTATACCAGGAACCAAGAAACACCCCGATCTTGCCTTTGGGCGGCAAGGCGCGCCAGAAGCGCCACATCATCGGGCGATCCATTTCCTCATCGGATGGCTCGCCCATGCCGTGGGTCTGGACAAAGCGCGGATCCAGCCACTCGTTGAGCAGATTAACGGTCTCGCCCCGCCCCGCCCCATCTATCCCGCCGACCAAAATAATGACCGGAAATTTGGCCTTCTGCGCCAGTTCGAATTGCGCGTCCAGCAACGCTTCGCGTAGCTTTGGCACCTCGGCATCGTAGGTGGCCTTGCTGATTTTGTGTCCGAGTTCTGCGGATTCAAACATGACGATCTCCTTAGAGCAAGTCTGGTGCGATGATGAGGCGCAGGGTTGTTTCTGAGTCGCCTTCGCGCTCGCGGCGGCTAAGCCACCAGACGGCCCCCTTCTTGATACTCCAGTATTCCGGTTTGCCAGTCATGAGCAAGGCAGCCACTTCGCCCAAAGCGGGCTGATGGCCGACTATCAATACGCAACCCTCGCCTTTCAGCCAGTCTGCTGCTTTTAATACAGCTTGCGGTGAAGCCCCAGGCGCGATGGCGGGTTCGGTGGTGAAATTCTTGGTAAGTGCCTGCGCGGTTTGCTGGGCGCGTTTGGCAGGGCTGACCAAGGTGCGGGTGTCTTGCGGCAGGCGGGTGCGCAGAAAGGCTGCCATCCGGTCGGCCTGCTTTGCTCCTTTTGCGGTAAGCTGCCGTGTCATGTCGGGTATTCCATCCTCTGCTTCGGCGTGACGCCACAGTATCAGATCCATGATTTTTCCTTCCGCGCCATAATATTACAGTTTAGTTTGCAGGATATACCGGATATACTGTTTTTGCTACATCCTAACGATAAGGAAATAAGATATGTCTGAAAAGCTCAGTACAAGCAAAGTTAAACCCGCTCCGGCAAAACCAGCAGCGCGCAAATCCGCAACCGCTAAACCCGCGCCCACCAAGGCAACCGTTGCCACCAAACCGGGGAAGAAAACTCCCGAGAAAAAAGACAAGAAGACCAAGAAAGTAAACGTCAAGGCGGAAACCAAGGTGAAAGTTATCCGCGACAGCTTCACCATGCCGCAAAATGATTACGCGAAAATTGTCGAACTCAAACAGGTGTGCCAGAAAGCAGGCTTGCAAGTGAAGAAAAGTGAATTGTTGCGCGCGGGTCTGCATGCTTTGGCCAAGTTGAGTGCAGCACAATTGAAGCAGACGATTACGCAGATGGAGCAGATCAAGACAGGGCGCCCGAAGAAGAGTTGATGCGCTGAAGCCGTTTCGGGATGACGCGAAACTTAACCTGAACTATTTATGAGTACCATCATTCCCGCATAGGCGGGAATCCGATTTGGGCACAAACAACTATTCCACGCGCGCCCAAGTGTTGTGAAAATGTTAGAACGTTTCGTCTGCGCGCAAATAGCGCCATTGTCCGACCGGTAAGTCGCCCAGCCTGACCTTGCCGATACGCACGCGTTTCAGTCCGGTAACTTTCAATCCCACCAGTTCACACATACGGCGAATTTGGCGCTTTTTGCCTTCTTGCAAGATGAAGCGCAACTGGTCATCATTCTGCCAGCTCACTTTGGCGGGCTTTAGCGCTTCGCCGTCCAACTTCAGGCCGTGATTTAACATCTGCAAACCGTTGCCAACAAGCTTGCCTTGCACGCGCACCAGATATTCTTTATCGATAAGTGAGTCCTCGCCGATCAATTGTTTGGCGATGCGCCCATCCTGAGTGAACACTAGCAAACCTTGAGAATCAATATCCAGGCGACCTGCCGGGGCGATACCTTTCAGGTGCGTGGGATGGAACTGTTGCGGTGATTTGTCGGCGGGAAATCGCGAGGCTGTATTAATCAAGGTTACGGCGGGTTTATGGTTGTCTTCCGCCTGCCCGGAAACATAGCCGATGGGCTTGTTCAGCAGGATGGTCACAGATTTTTGCTGTAGAGCTTGTGCAGAGCGATTCAGGGTAATGCGCTGCGCGGGATCAATTCTGGTGCCGAGTTCAGTCACCGGTTTCCCATCCACCAGCACCCAGCCGCGTTCGATATAGCTATCTGCTTCGCGGCGCGAACACAGCCCTTGTTCGGACATTAGTTTGGAGAGGCGTACTTTTTCCACGGTATTATTAATGTTGGTTAATGCGGGCACCATTTGAACATAAAATGCCAATGGCAAATAGGGTTTTCGTCGGTATAAGCGCGGACGCTTGTTGTTAGCTGCAAACCGGGCAGGCCTTGTCTTTGGACAGTTTGACGGTGCGCAACTCCATATGCAACGCATCCAGCACCAGCAATTTCCCGCACAGCGAGGTACCTGTTCCCAGCAATAACTTAAGTGCTTCGGCTGCTTGCAAACTGCCGATGATGCCGACCAGCGGGGCAAACACGCCCATCATGGCGCAGCGCGTTTCTTCGGTTTCAGCCTGTTCCGGATACAGGCAGTGATAGCAGGGACTGTGCGCATGACGCTGGTCGAACACTGCCACTTGTCCGTCAAAACGGGTGGCGGCGCCGGACACCAGCGGTTTTTTCAGTTGTACGCAGGCCCGGTTAAGGGCGTAGCGGGTGGCGAAGTTGTCACTGCAATCCAGCACCACGTCGGCTTGCGCCGCCAGTTCCAGCAGGCGCGTTTCATCCGCCCGTTCGTTCAGCGCGATGACGCGCACTTCGGGATTAATTTCGGCAAGTGTTGCCTGTGCTGAAGCCGTTTTGGACATGCCGATGGCGGAAGTGCGATGCAGGATCTGGCGTTGCAGGTTGGTCAGGTCTACCGTATCACCATCGCATAACGTTAATGTACCAACACCGCTGGCGGCGAGGAACAGCGCGGCAGGAGAACCCAGCCCACCGGCGCCGATTATCAGCGCGTGAGCATCCAATAGTTTCTGTTGTCCCTCGACGCCGATTTCCGGCAGTAGAATGTGGCGGCTGTAGCGCAACAGTTGATGGTCGTTCATGCGCTACTGCCCCCGCAGTTTCTCGGCTTGGCCGTACTTACTTCTTGCCCAGAATATTGATGCCTTTCAACAGGTTCAAAGCCTGGTTCAACTGGTAATCATTCTTATCGCCAAATGCTACCGGTTCCGATTTATCGCTCTCGTCTTCCTTTTCCTTGTGCTTGGAAGGAGTTTCTTTAGTCGGGGGCACAGGCTTTGCGCTATCCGCTTTGTCCTCAGGTTGGCGATCATTGCTCAGGTGATTTTCCAGATCGGATTCGCGCAGGCGGAAAGTTTTATCTTGTTCGCTGGTTGCCGGATCTTCCACTGCGATGTCGGGGACGATGCCCTTGGCCTGGATGGAGCGACCACCGGGCGTGTAATAACGCGCGGTCGTGAGCTTGATCGCGGTGTTGCCGGCCAGCGGCAGAATGGTTTGTACGGAACCCTTGCCGAAGGTTTGTGTGCCCATGATCAGGGCGCGCTTGTGGTCTTGCAAAGCACCCGAGACAATTTCCGAGGCAGAAGCGGAGCCGCCGTTTACCAACACGATCATCGGTACGTCTTTGAACGAGGCAGGCAGGTCTTTCAGGTAGTCCGTCTTGCCGTCGCCACGCAGGTAATCGTCCGCATTGGCACTCAAACGCATCTTGGCATCTGCGGTGCGTCCTTCGGTATAAACCACTAATGAATCTTTGGGCAAGAAAGCGGCAGACACCCCTACCGCAGCGGTAAGCAGGCCACCGGGATTGTTGCGCAGATCCAGAACCAACCCTTTCAAGTCGCCTTTGTTTTCCTTGTACAGACTATTCAGTGCTGTAGCGAGATTCTCGCCGGTATGTTCCTGAAACTGGGTAATGCGGACAAAGGCATAGCCCGGCTCGACCAGCTTGGATTTGATGCTCTTTACCTTGATAACGGCACGCGCCAAGGTAAACACAAGAGGTTTGGTTTCATTCTTGCGAAGCACGGTCAGGATGATTTTGCTGCCGGGTTTGCCGCGCATGAGTTTGACCGCATCGTTCAGTGACAGGCCTTTCACCAGCGTGTTGTCAAGCTTGAAAATCAGGTCGCCAGTCTTGATGCCAGCCTGGAATGCCGGTGTGTCTTCGATCGGCGAGATCACCTTTACCAAGCCGTCCTCCATGCTGACCTCAATACCCAGGCCGCCGAATTCGCCTTGGGTGCCTACTTGCAGTTCTTTGAAGTCTTCGACGTTCAAATAGGCGGAGTGAGGATCCAGACTGCTTAACATGCCGTTGATAGCGCCGGTGATCAGCTTCTTGTCATCGACCGGCTCTACATAATCGCTCTTGATGCGACCAAACACGTCGGAAAAGGAGCGTAACTCCTCGATTGGCAGAGTGGTTTCGGTGTCCTTGTCGGCGATGGCGGAAAAGTGCAGGCTGACCAGCACTCCCGCGATCAGGCCCAGCCCGACCAAACCGAATTTTTCGACACGACTGCTAATACGACTACGCATGTTTAGACCTCATCAAGTTATGTTGCTATGTACTATAATCTAGCTGCCGGGATATCCAATATCATCTTTACCGGGATATCCACTTCATTGGATCCATGGGCTGTCCTTCGTGGCGCAATTCGAAGTATAAACCGGATTCTTCATTCCCGCCGCTATTGCCGACGGCGGCAATGGTCTCACCCCCGCGCAAAACATCGCCCACCTGCTTGTACAATGTTTCGTTATTTCCATACAGACTCATGTAGCCTTTGCCATGATCAAGTATCAATAAGTTCCCGAAGCCGCGCAGCCAATCGGCAAATACTACCCGCCCTGCTGCCACAGCCTTGACTGGCTGATTGGCGGCGGCGCGCAGGAACAAGCCTTTCCACAGTACCGTGCTGTCTGGGCGCGTGCTACCGAACTTGTTGCTGATTTCGCCTTTCACCGGCAATGCCAACTTGCCCTTGAGTTGTTCGAACGGGCTACCGTCGAAGCGGTCATCCGGCAAATTGTTGTTGCTGAATACGTTCTTGCTCTTAGGTTGTGCCAGCATCCGCGAGAGCTTTTCCACCAATTGCGCCAAGCGGTTCTCGTTGCGTTGCAAATGGCCGATTTCCCGGCGTTGCTGTTTGAGTTGCAAGGCGACTTTTTTGAGTACCTGTTGATGCGTGCGCTTGTCCTGCTCCAGAGTTTGATTCTGCGAATTTTGCTCTGCCTGCAACGAGGCGATCTCGGCGCTTTTCTGTTTGGTCTGGGCGGTGACCGAATGCAACTGATCAAGATTGGTACGCAGAGTGTGGAGCCAGTCCGCCCGGCTGCGTGCGATGTACTCGTAATACTGCATTTCGCGGGCCATCTGGTTGGGATCGCGGTTGTTCAGCAGCATCTTGAGATATTCCTGTTTGCCGCCCAGATATTGCTGGTAGAGTAATTTCCCCAGCAGCGTCTGCTGCCCCTGCATGTCTTTCTCCAGTTGCCGTCCTTGCTGTTGTAACTGACTTAGAGTTTGCCCCGCTTCGTGTTGCTGTTGCGCCAGCTCGGCCAGTTTGCGGTTGCTGTCGCTGATGGCGCGCTCCGATTCGCGTAGTGCGTCTGCGGCTTCGGATTTGGATTCGCTGGTTTTCTCCAGTTCCTGTTGCAAACTGGAGATGCGCTCGCGCAGATTGTCCAATTCGTCCTGCTTTGAAGCATATGCGCTATTTGCCAGCAGGCAGAAGCACAACAACGTGTAACGAATAATTAGCCACGGATGAACACGGATTAACACTGATAAATACCGGACCAGATGAAATTCAATATCCACCATGAAAGTAAATAGTGCGGAAACAGGCCGCTCATTGATAATCCGTGAACATCCGTGTTCATCCGTGGCTAAAATGCAGGTTCCAGTAATCAGTCAAAGAAGATAAGCGGCTTGCCTGTCATTTCCGGCGGCTGCGGCAGACCCATCATGGCGAGCAGGGTGGGGGCGACATCTTGCAACGCGCCGCCGTCCGTCATGCTTGCCTTGCGGCCTATGTATAGGAACGGTACCGGGTTCAGGGTATGAGCAGTGTGCGCCTGATGGGTCGCATGGTCTATCATCTGTTCGGCATTGCCGTGGTCGGCGGTAATCAGCACTTCGCCACCACATTCCAGCATCGCGTTCACTACGCGACCAATGCACACATCCAATGCCTCGATGGCTTTGATCGCCGCTTCCAGAATGCCGGTGTGGCCGACCATGTCGCAATTGGCATAGTTACAGATAATGGCTTGATATTGCCTGCTGCGAATCGCCGCTTCGAGTTTGTCGGTAACCTCGACGGCATTCATTTCCGGTTGCAGGTCATAAGTCGCTACCTTGGGTGAGGGCACCAGAATGCGATCTTCGCCTGGATAGGGTTGTTCCGTGCCGCCGTTGAAAAAGTATGTGACGTGCGCATATTTTTCTGTTTCCGCAATGCGCAACTGCTTGAGTCCCAGCCCGGAAATATATTCACCGAAACAGTTGTGGATGGCAGACGGCGAGAACGCCGCAGGCAAGTGGCTAAAGTCATCGCCATAGTTGCTTAGCGTGACGAAGTCCGCCAGTTTGGGAAAGCGTTTGCGCGTGAATTTGTCGAACGCTGGATCGGTTAAGGCGTGGGTTATTTCGCGTGCGCGGTCAGCGCGGAAATTCATGAATACCGCCACGTCGCCGTCTTGCATGGTGACCGCTTCGCCGATGACGGTGGCTTTCACGAATTCATCGTTTTCGTCGCGCGCATAGGCTTGCTGCAGACCCGCTACAGCTGTGGCAGCGCTGAATTCAGCCTTGCCTTGGGTCAGCAGATTGTAAGCCGGTTGCACCCGCTCCCAGCGGTTGTCGCGATCCATCACATAGTAGCGCCCGACAATGGAAGCGATGCGCCCGACGCCGAGCGTCGCGCATTTATCCTGCAAACGTTGCAGCGATTGTTCGGCACTACGCGGCGGCGTATCGCGCCCATCCAGAAAGGCGTGCAGGAATATCTTGTGCAGCCCGGAACGCGCCGCCAGTTCCAGCAGGGCGTGGATATGGTCTTCGTGGCTATGCACGCCGCCGGGCGACAGCAGCCCCATGATGTGCAGCGCCGTGCCGCTCTCTTTGGCCTGTGCGATGGCATGGGTAAACGCCGGATTAGTGTTGAAGCTGCCGTCCTGAATTGCCACATCCACGCGCGTGAGCTCCTGATAAATCACCCGCCCCGCGCCGATGTTGAGATGTCCGACCTCGGAATTGCCCATTTGTCCTTTAGGTAAACCCACCGACAATTCGGAGGCATTAATCAGCGTATGCGGGTAAGTATTCCACAGCCGATCCCAGTTCGGCTTGCGCGCATTCGCGATGGCGTTGTGATCGGAGTCTTCGCTGTAACCGAAGCCGTCGAGGATAAGCAGCAAAACAGGGGTGGCTTTCATGGAGTAGTTGTATCAGAATATAAAAGGGTGCTAATTTTGCTCGGATTAGCTATTTTAGCCGAATTTTTAGCGGTTTGCGGTACACAGACAGCGTAGCTAAGCGGATAGTTCCGGTGCAATACGATATTCCTGGTATTCGAACGCCGGATCAACAGGAAAAATGACAAGATAAAAGATGACAAAACTAATTGATAAAGACGAAGATATTTTGCAGGCCTCGCTTGCGATCAAGGCCATCGCCCATCCCCTGCGCCTGAAAATACTGTGCGTACTGGGCGATAAAGAAATCAGTGTGCAGGACATTGTCGCCGATGTGGGAACCTCGCAGAGTAATATCTCGCAACACCTTGCAATCCTGCGCGACAAAGAGGTGCTGGCCACGCGCAAAGATGCCAATCGTGTTTATTACCGCATCAGCGATCCGCGCACCATCAAGCTGATTGGAATGATGCGTGAGGTGTTTTGCACCGGGTAGTACATAGATCAACGCGACAGAAGTGCTTGTCCCGGTTTTGCCTGCCGAGTTGGTGTTGGCAGTGATCTCGGTGCTGCATTAGCCACGTTGTAACGGAAAATCGGGTAAAATTTTATCAAGAATTTTAAGGAGTTTCATTGTGACCGCTGAGCGCATCACTCGTATCGTCGGACTAAACCTGTTCCAGAATTCCTGTTCGCTTAACAACATTCTGGCGAAGCTCGGTATCAAGGGGGTCTGTTGCTAAAACAGGCTATCGCGGCCCCCCGTTTGACCCTTTTCAGCCTGATATTAGTCGGGCTGATGTGGGTTTTGCCATTTCTGTATTTTCACCATGCTAATCCACTCACCACGTTTTATCAGGAATGGGGAGCGGCGGTGCTTGGTTTGTGCGCCATGCCTTTGCTGGTGACACGGCGCTATTGGCAACAGCCGGAAATACCGCGCGTTGTTCTGTTACCCATAGGATTCATGCTGCTTGTTCTGGTGCAGTTTGCTTTTGGCAAGATAGGCTATTTTAGCCAGACGCTGCTGGTTACCTTGTATCTGCTATGGGCAGCGTTGCTTATCATGTTGGGTCAGTGCCTGCGTGAGGAATTGGGTCTGCCAGTGCTGGCTACGGCGCTGGCTGCTTTTCTGCTACTGGGTGCAGAATTGAGTACTCTGGTGGGTATGATTCAGCATTTCCATTGGCATAGCTTTCTTGATCGCGTAGTCACAGTTGATTCCGCCGCGACCGTGTTCGGCAACATGGGGCAGCCTAATCATTTTGCCGATTACATCTCGTTGGGGTTGGTCTCACTCGGCTTGTTGTATACCCGCTGGCAATTGCGTGCGTGGCAGGCCGCATTGCTTGCGGCACTGCTTGCTGCGCCAATGTTATTCGTGCTGGTACTGAGCGGTTCGCGCAGCTCATGGTTGTACTTATTGTTCATGGTTGGACTGGCATTTTTCTGGCAACGCCGCGAGCGGAAGGGTGGCTGCGATGCAGCCGGGCTGACTGAGCGGTCTGCGAGCCTGCGAGCAGATACCGCCAGCGTCCCTTTGGGGAACCCACCGGCCTACCCCTTGCGGGTGGACAAATCAAATCGGCCATTGCTGTATTACAGCCTGTTGCTGGTGCTCGGATTCGGTTTGATGAATTTCGTGGTGCAAATCCCTTGGCTGTCTGGAGATCATGGCAGCGTGACGACTCTGAACCGCGCGATTGACGCGGCAGCCAGTTTCGAGGGGGGCAGCAGTGGCGTGACGGAGCGCAGCATCCGGCTCCACATATGGTATGAGGCGTGGCTGATTTTCACACAGTTCCCCTTGCTGGGAGCAGGATTCGGACAGTTCGGCTGGCAGCATTTTCTGCTCGGACCATCGTTGCATGACACCAGCATCACCGGCCTGTATAACAACGCACATAATCTCGTTATGCAGACAGCCGCAGAAATGGGTCTGACCGGTTTGCTCATATTGTTTGGTACGCTGGCGCTATGGGTTCGGCAACTGCTCCGTGCGCCGCGCACCATTTATCATTGGTGGGGTGGCGGGCTATTGGCCGTGCTGGCTATTCACAGCCTGTTGGAATACCCGCTCTGGTATGCCTATTTTCTTGGCGTAGCCGCCCTGACGCTGGGCATGTTGGACAGCACCACTTACCGTCTGGAGTTACGCAATGTGGGGCGTTTGTCGATGGCTTCGATATTACTGGTCGGAGTAATGTCCATGGTGCAGGTGTTTCAGGGGTACCGTATTCTGGAAAATCTGACATACCCGAATCAGGCATCGGCAGGAAATAAAAATCGTTTCAATGAGTATTTCAATGAGTGGATGGCGGTGCAGAAGCAGGTGCTGTTGCAGCCCTATGTCGAGATGGACATGAATGGCCTGAAGGAGGCCCGTATTGATAAACTGGCTGAAATGCGCGAGATGAATGAGCACGTAATGAATTTTGTGCCAATCGGCTCGGTGGTTTACCGCGAGGCATTCATGTTGGCGTCGGCAGGCGAGCAGGCTGCGGCGCAATTGCAGATGGAGCGCGCCATCTGGGCTTTCCCGGAAGGATTTCCGGGGGTGGGCGAGCAATTGCGTTCCTTTGCGCAGAAAGACCCCGCACATTTCGCCGCTCTGTTAGAATTTGCGACCAAAAAATACGAGGAGTATCAGCTTGCAGTACATACAAAGTAATATCTGGTTAGTGTTGATTGCGGTGAGCAGCGGCATAATGCTGCTGTGGTCCTTTCTGGGCAACCGCCTGCGCGGGGTGAAAGAAGTGGACAATGCGGCAGCCCTGCAATTGATCAACCACAAAAATGCACTGGTACTGGATGTGCGCGACGAAAGTGAATTCAAAGCGGGCCATATCCGGGGCGCGAAGCTGATTCCGCTGCTCAAGCTCAAAGAACGTATCGGCGAGTTGGAGCGCTATCGTGAGCAGCCTATCGTGGTTGTTTGCCGCAGCGGCAATCGTTCGGCTACGGCCAGCGCATTGCTGGGCAATCGCGAATTTGGGCATGCATACAGCCTGACGGGCGGTATGATGGCTTGGCAGAAATCTGATTTGCCAGTAGAAAAGTGATAGCAGGGCCGGTGAAATGAGTACAAACGTGCTGATGTATTGCACTGAAATATGCCCGTATTGTGTACGGGCCGAGCGATTATTGCGCGCGAAAGGTGTAGTGGAAATCGAGAAAATCCGCGTAGATCTGCAACCGGAGTCACGTATTGCGATGATGGAAAAAACCCGGCGGCGCACGGTGCCGCAAATTTATATCGGCAATCACTATGTTGGCGGATATGACGAACTTGCAGCGCTGGAGCACAGCGGTGAATTGGCCAAACTATTGGCGGGTGAATAATTTAAAACTTGAGGATACAAAATGAGCGAAACAGCAGCAACTCAACAACCGATGTTTAACATTGAAAAACTGTATGTGAAAGATTTGTCGCTGGAAATTCCGCACGCCCCAGGAATTTTTCTGGAGCGTGAGCAGCCTCAGATTGAGCTGCAACTAAACTCTCAAGCTGCAAGCATTAATGAAGGCGTGTTTGAGGTAACCGTAACAGTTACGGTTACCGCAAAGCTGGCAGAAAAAAATCAGGTGATGTTCCTGATTGAAGCCAAGCAGGCCGGCATTTTCCAGTTGCGCAACCTGCCGCAGGAAGAACAGGAAACTGTGTTGGGGGTTGTTTGTCCCAATATCCTTTATCCCTACCTCCGGGAAGTGGTGTCGGATGTGGCGGTTCGTGCCGGGTTCTCGCCGGTGCTGCTCAACCCGATTAATTTTGAGGCGCTATACCAGCAACAGAAACAACAGCAAGTTGAGGCTGCGCCTGTAACCACGCATTGAAATGAATCTCCGCCAACGCTGCTCAGGAAATACTCTGTCCAAGCTTGGGACAGGAATTCGAACGGTGCTCGTTTTTTTCATTGTTGTGCTGGCGGCAACGGATTCCGCCTACGCGGTAGATTACGTCTCCGTAGCGGATAATGCCGCCGTACTTTACGACGCCCCCTCGCTCAAGGCGAAAAAAATATTTGTGGTTAGCCGCTACCTGCCGCTGGAGCAGGTGGTTAATCTGGATAATTGGGTCAAGGTGCGCGATAGTTCTGGCGGCCTGGCCTGGATTGAAAAGAGGGCCTTGAGCAACAAGCGTTTCGTGGTAGTGACGGTAGCCCTTGCTGCCATACGCCAAGCGCCTGATGAAAATGCTGCTGTGGTTGCCCAAGTGAAACAGCAAGTGGCACTGGAATGGCTGGAAAATACCGGCACAGGTTGGCTCAAGGTTCGCCATCTGGACGGTGCGGCAGGCTATGTTAAATCCACCGAGGTGTGGGGCGATTGACCCGGCAACGGATTTAGCCACGGATTAACACGGATGTTCACGGATTATCAATTGATGGCTTCCAGTGTGAGCCGTGCCAATTCCACCGGGACTTTAGCTCTTGGTGAATTCCCGCTTCGCTATATTAACCCGGTGGTTAATCTGTGCTAATCCGTGTTAATCCGTGGCTAACTGCTCTTCTTGAAAGTTCACATTTATCAGGATACGCACCCACACCATGAACATTGCCATCCTCGGGGCGGGAGCTTGGGGCACCGCGCTTGCTATCAGCCTGTCATCGCGTCACCGCATCACCCTGTGGGCGCGTAATGCGGAGCAAATCGCGGCGATGTCCGCCAGCCGTAGTAACCAGCGCTACCTGCCGGAAATTCCGCTACCGCAAGAATTGTCTCTCACCTCTGACCTGAATGCCGCGCTGGCCGATGCCGAACTCATATTGGCTGTTGTGCCCATCGCCGCGCTGCGTCCAACTTTGCGCCAAGTTGCAGAACTCCCTGTGCCTATCCCGGTGATTTGGGCGTGCAAGGGCTTCGAGGCAGACACCGCACTATTGCCGCATCAGGTGGTTGCGGAAACTCTGCCGCAGAATTTCCTGTGTGGCGTGCTGTCCGGGCCGAGTTTCGCACTGGAAGTAGCGCGCGGCTTACCCACCGCGTTGACGCTGGCATCCGGCGATGTCGAGTTTGCGCGGCAGACGGCACAAAGTTTGCACCATTCGCGCCTGCGCATTTATTCCAGCACTGACGTGGTCGGGGTTGAGGTGGGTGGTGCGGTCAAGAACGTATTGGCGATCGCCGCCGGGATTTCAGACGGCCTTGGCTTCGGGTACAACGCGCGCGCCGCGTTGATTACGCGCGGCTTGGCCGAGATGACGCGGTTGGGGTTGAAACTGGGAGGTAGTCCGGAAACCCTAGGAGGGCTGTCCGGTGCCGGCGACCTGATTTTGACCTGCACCGGCGATTTATCGCGTAACCGCCGAGTCGGCCTGTTACTGGCGCAACAGCAGGCGCTACCAGATATCTTGCGTCAACTTGGACACGTTGCGGAAGGCGTATATACCGTGCGCGAAGTGCACCAACTGGCACAAAGGCTGGGCGTGGACATGCCGATCTGCGCGGCGGTTTACCGCGTGCTGTACGAACAGGTTCCAGCGGCAATCGCAGTGGAGGAGTTGCTTAGTCGCTCTCCGAACACCGAGTTTCGAATTTAGACACAATGCTGTTCACTTAACCGTTCGTGGTGAGATTCGAACTACTAGCCTCTAACCAGAACCCTTCGACAAGCTCAGGGCGAACGGAATTTATTGGTTAAACTGCCTGATCAAATCCACACTGCCGCCAAGCTTCAAACACTGCTACTGCAACCGTGTTGGATAAATTCAGGCTGCGGTTATTGGGCAGCATCGGCAGGCGCAGGCGCTGTTCCGGTGGTAAAGATTCCAATATGTCGGCTGGCAGTCCACGGCTTTCAGGGCCGAACAGCAGCGCATCCCCGGCTTGATAGCACACTTCATGGTAGGCCTGCGTGCCCTTGGTGGTGAAAGCAAACAGGCGTGCACCCGGTAGCGTTTGCAGGCAGGCGGCAAGATCATCATGTACGCGCACATTGGCGTATTCGTGGTAATCCAGGCCCGCACGGCGCAACTGTTTGTCATCCAGTTCAAAGCCGAGTGGACGGATCAAGTGCAACTGTGCCCCAGTGTTGGCACACAGGCGGATAATATTGCCGGTGTTGGGCGGAATCTCGGGCTGGAACAGGATTACATTAAACATGGGCTGAACATTTCGTCGGAATTTTATTTTGCCTTACGGCTCTCTACAGTGTATTTCGAGTTACCTAATACGGAACCCGTTTTAGCTACTGACCCAGCTATTGTTTTCCAGATGCCTGAACGGGAGGCTTTCCGCGCAAATCTGCTAAACTGGAAATTCTTGCCACGGAGAATAACAGGCATTCTTCCGTCCTTTTCTTGGCTTCTTGTGTGGTTGATACGGTTTAGTCTTTAACTTGGTCCCGGCTTGACCGGTTTAAGGAAGATATTATGGCGCGTCCGGAAAAAATTCGCCTCGGTGAATTACTGGTGCAACAAAAGCTCATTTCGCAGGAGCAGCTCATGTTCGCGCTTGATGAGCAGAAGCGTAGCGGACGCAGGCTTAGCCGGATACTGGTAGATAACGCGTTTATTACCGACGATCAAGTTTCCCAAATGCTCGGCAAGCAGCTCGGCATTCCCTACATCAACCTCAAGTTTTATAACGTCAATCCCGAAATCATCAATCGTTTGTCGGAGACACAGGCGCGGCGTCTTCGCGCGCTGGCATTGGAAGAGCGCGATGGCGCGTTGTTGGTAGGCATGGGCGACCCCACCGATCTGATCGCTTTCGATGAACTCAGACGCATCCTCAAATGTAATATTGAAGTTGCGGTGATCACGGAAAAACTGTTGCTGGAAACCATAGATCGCGTCTATCGCCGCACCGCAGAAATCTCCGGCCTGGCGCGCGAGCTTTCCGAGGAACTGGGCGATACTTATGTCGACTTCAGCGCAATAAGCGAGACGGTAGGTCTCGAAGAGGCGCCCGTAGTCAAATTGTTGCAGACCGTATTCAATGATGCAACGCAAGTGCGTGCTTCTGATATTCACATCGAGCCGCAGGAGGGGCGTTTGCAAATCCGCTTCCGCATCGACGGCCTGCTGCATTTGCAGACCGAGGCGGACAGCAAGATTGCACCTGCGCTGGTGTTGCGATTAAAGCTGATGTCCGGACTGGACATTTCGGAAAAACGCCTGCCGCAGGATGGGCGTTTTAATGTGCGGGTGCGCGATCAGGCGGTGGACGTACGTATCGCCACCATGCCCACTCAATACGGCGAATCGGTGGTCATGCGTTTGCTTAATCAGGGTGGCAATTTCCTTACCTTGGACAAGTTGGGCATGCCGTCAGATATGCTCGTGCGCTTTCGCAGCTTCATCCAGCGCAGTAGCGGCATGGTGCTGGTCACCGGCCCTACCGGCAGCGGTAAAACCACTACGCTGTATGCCGCGCTGGCGGAAATTAATTCTATAGAACAGAAAATCATTACCGTGGAAGATCCGGTGGAATATCGCTTGCCGGGTATCAACCAAGTGCAGGTGAACGAGAAGATAGAACTGACTTTTGCGCGTGTCTTGCGTTCGGTCTTGCGCCAAGACCCGGACATCATTCTGGTGGGCGAAATGCGCGATGAGGAAACGGCACTGATCGGCCTGCGTGCGGTGATGACGGGTCACTTGGTGTTTTCCACCCTGCATACGCGCGACACCGCCGGTACCCTATCTCGTTTGGTGGATATGGGGGCGCCGAAATATATGGTGGCATCGGCAGTGCAAGTCGTGCTGGCGCAACGTCTGCTGCGCCGAATATGCGAAAGTTGCAGCGAGCCGCATGATCCAACTCCGCAGGAAATAGAGTGGCTTGCGCATGAAGGTGTCCAGCGCGATCATTGGGGCATCTTGCGGCACGGACGCGGCTGTTCACATTGCAGCAACACCGGTTACCGTGGCCGTTTTGGCGTGTACGAAATGCTGGAAATGACCCCAACTCTGGTGGAGGCCACCGCCCACCATGATGCAAGTCATTTCATCAATGCCGCGCGCGAAAGCCTGCGTGGGAAAACCATGATTTATCACGCGCTGGAACAAATGAAACTGGGGCATACCTCAGTGGCTGAAGTCATGCGTATCAGCAACCAGGTGGAAGACTGATGGGCGCTTCTAAAAAATTCAAATTCCGTCATTCCCGCGTAGGCGGGAATCCAGCGGTTTTATCTAATTTGTCCTTGGGCCTTGTCACCCACGTTGCCGGGGAGTTTTTTCATTGGACTGGATTCCCGCCTACGCGGGAATGACGATATGGGTGTTTTCGCCTACAAAGGAAGAAGCGCGCACGGTGAACTGGTGCAGGGCACGCTGGAGGGTATCGATACTGGTGTTATTGCCAGCCAGCTGTTCAATATCGGTATTACGCCTATCGAGATAGAACCCACGCAACGCGTAACAACCGAGGTTACTGCCAAGAGCCCATCGAAGTGGCGTTCACGCAGAGGGGACAAAGTCGGGCCGATGGAGCTGGTCTTGTTCAGTCGCCAGATGTATACATTGCTCAAAGCGGGGGTGCCCATCATGCGCGCTCTCGCGGGCTTGCAGGAATCGACGCAAAACACCGCCTTGGTCGCTGTCTTGCAGGATTTGCGCGAAGCGTTGGATAGTGGACTAGAACTCAGTATTGCAATGCGCCGCCATCCCAAAATATTTTCTGCGTTCTACGTCAGCATGGTGCAAATTGGTGAAATGACCGGTATGCTCGAAGAGACCTTTCTGCGTCTGTTTACATTTATTGAATTTGAGAAGCAAATGCGCGACAACATTCGCGCCGCAGTGCGCTACCCGATATTTGTGGTGGTGGCCATGGCGATAGCCATCACTATCGTGAATATTTTTGTTATTCCCGTGTTCGCCAAAGTGTTTGCCAGCTATCATACTGAATTGCCCCTCATCACCAGAATGCTCATAGGTTTTTCCGGCTTCATGGTGAAATACTGGATATTGATGCTGGGAGGAGTGGCGGCTGCGGTGGTGGGTTTTCGGATGTATACCAACACCCAAGGCGGCAGATACAAATGGGACAAGTATAAATTCCACCTTCCCATAGCGGGGAAAATCATCTACAAGGGAGCACTGACGCGGTTTGCGCGCGGCTTGGCATTGGCTTTCAAAAGTGGTATTCCCATCGTGCAGGGGCTGAACGTGGTGGGCATGGTGGTGGACAATCAATACATGCGCGCCCGCATCGAGCAAATGCGCGACGGCGTCGAGCGTGGCGAAAGCATCTCACGCACGGCCAAGGCGAGTGGGGTGTTCAATCCCATCGTGTTGCAGATGATTGCGGTGGGTGAAGAAACAGGCGCGCTGGACGACCTGATGTTAGAGGTTGCGGGCATGTACGAACGGGAAGTGGACTACGACGTAAAAACGCTGAGCGCCCAGATCGAGCCTATCCTGATTGTAGCACTGGGTATCTTGGTGCTGATTCTTGCACTGGGTATCTTTCTGCCGATGTGGAATTTGGGTCAGGCGGCGTTACATCATTAAAATCAGAAGACGCAGCATAGTTAAGGAGCGTCATGTCGGTTATCAATAAGCTGTTGTTTCATATGTTGCTATTGTTTTTGATGGCGGGCAGTATAGCTGGGCTATTTGCCGGTGCGGCGCTGG
>Ga0302274_10001455_pt1 | contig 22697 bp, 25 predicted proteins | sample III_Bog_N2_1_FD_198755 | JGI IMG/M metagenome (GOLD analysis project Ga0302274, IMG submission 198755) | Peat permafrost microbial communities from Stordalen Mire near Abisko, Sweden - III_Bog_N2_1 | ecosystem: Environmental > Terrestrial > Soil > Wetlands > Peat | place: Sweden: Abisko...
CCGTTGGCAATGGAGATGCCGTAGAACGGGGTGTCGCGGCAATCCTTCGGGAGATGTTTCGGAATCCGAAATTCGATCCGTTCTCCCGATCCCTGGGTCGCTGAAATCCAGGCGGTCACGGCATCGTCATCGCAGAGTTCGGAGGCCGGCTTCAGTGCGCCGGGAGTCCCTGCCCAGGTGTCCCAGAAAAAGGCGCATCGCAGGGAACAGCCGCCCATGAGTTCCTGAAGCACGGGCGGCCCTACCTTCGGCTTGAGCAGGGGAAGCGAATCGGCTCTGGAGCAACAGATTGAGCCGAGAAGGAACAGCAGTGCCAGAAAAGTGATTGCTCTCATTGCTTCAGGTTTTCGAATTCAGAAAGTTGTTCCGGCTTCCGATCCATGAGCTCTGACTGCGGAACTCTGACCTCTTCAGAAGCCATTATTCCTCCCTCAGGAAGCGCAGTTCTTGCAGACGCCGTAGAGGATGATCTCGTGATCGGTGACGCGGAATCCCTTGGGGGCGAGTTTCTTGAGGCCATCCACGCATTTTGGAAGATCGAAGACACTCCGGCACGACTGGCATTGAAAATGATGGTGATGCCCCTTGTCGGTGCCTTCATAGCGCGGAGGCTGTCCGGGAATCTCCACGCTGCGGACGAGTCCGTCTTCCGCGAGTGTCTTAAGCGAGCGATAAACGGTGGCGATACCGACCGAGGGGACTGTCTTGAGAGCGAGTCGTTGAATCTCTTCAGGCAGGAGGGGGCGGTTCTGATCCATGAGGGCTGCCTTGATCGCTTCTTTCTGGCGGGTTGTGCGTCGTTCCGTGCTCATGTGGGTAGAGTTATCACCATACAGTGATGTCTGGGGGGGGGCGGTTCAAGCTATCAACCGCGCTGATGGCAAAAGTTTTTTGGGCTATTATTGCGATTGACTTATCAGTATCAGTGATGGATAGTCTCCGTCATGAAAATAATTCCCATTTTTCTTGGGCTGCTTTCATTTCTGGGTGCCATGGAACCTCGTGCGGAGGCACTCTCGATCGTTGCCGCCGAGAATTTCTATGGCGGTGTTGCCGCCCAGGTTGCAGGCCCTTCAGCGCAGGTCTCTAGCCTCATGAGCAATCCCAATCAGGATCCCCATGAGTTCCAGACCGATGTGTCCACCGCCAAGGCGGTCGCCGATGCGGATATCGTGATCTATTCCGGGATCGGCTATGACACCTGGATGGAAAAGCTTCTTGCTTCCCAGTCAAAGCCGGGACGCGTTGTGATCAAGGTTTCTGAACTGATTGGCGCCAGGGATGGGGATAATCCCCATATCTGGTATGCTCCGAAGACGATGCCCGCGCTGGTGAGGAAGCTCGCGGAAATTCTGCATAAGCCGGAGGCGGTGGCTGCGTTTTCCCAGTCGATGCAGCCGTTGCTCGCCACGATTGCGGAGCTTCGGACCAAGGCGGAAGGAATGAAGGTCACCGCGACGGAGCCGGTCTTCGGCTCTATGGCCTCCGCTCTTGGGTTCAGGATGCTGAACGATGATTTTCAGGTTGCCGTGATGAATGATACGGAGCCAAGCTTCCAGCAGACGGCGGCATTTGAAAAAAGTCTGACGGACGGGACGGCAAAAATTCTCTTTTACAACAGCCAGGTCAGCGATCCCTCGACAAAGCGGATGCAGGAAATCGCAAAATCTCACGGCGTGCCCGTTGTCGGGGTGACCGAAACCCAGCCAGCCGATGCCAAAAGTTATGTCGATTGGATGCTTGTTCAGCTTGCGGCGGTGCAATCCGCATTGAAATAGATTCAGGGAAACACTGATGTCTTCCGCACTTGCCATCCAGAACCTGGGGATTCGTCTCGGAGGACATCAAATCCTGAAGGATGTTTCGGCGGAGATCAACGAAGGTGAGTTTATCGGAATCTTCGGACCGAATGGAGCGGGGAAGACCACGCTGCTGCGGGCTTTGCTCGGGCTCTGTCCGGTGAGTTCCGGCGAGATTCGCATTTTTGGGCAGGCTCCCGGCAGGAGCAACCGCTCCATCGGTTACATGCCTCAGTCGAGTGCCTGTCCGGAAGGTACGGCACTGAGTGCCCGGGCCCTGATCTCGGCGGTTCGTGGCGGGGAAAAATGGGGTGTTCCCAGGCCCTCGTTCTCTGCGGACAAGGAAATCTCCCATGCCCTGGAGTTGGCGGGAGTGACAAACTATGCAGATCGGCCTTTTTCCGTGCTTTCGGGTGGCGAGAAGAAGCGAGTGGCGCTGGCCCAGGCACTTATTGACAGGCCCCGTCTCCTCATTCTGGACGAACCGCTTGCCAGTCTTGATCCCAAGAATCAGATGCGTCTGGTGGATCGCATCGTCAAGATCCGCAACGAAACCGGGGCCACGGTGCTTTTCATCGCGCACGATATCAATCCGCTCCTCGGAGTCATGGATCGCATTCTCTACATGGCCGGGGGAGGGGCGGCTCTCGGAACGGTGGATGAGGTGATCACCGGGCCGGCCCTGAGTGCCCTGTATGGCATGGAGATTGATGTGGTGCGTGCCGGGAGCCGCATTTTCATTGTCAATTCCGAGAGCAATGTCACCGAAACCGCACTCCATGGCTGATACGATCTTAAACCTGTTCTCCTATGATTTCGTCCGCAACGCCTTTGTGGCGGGCTCCATCGCCGCAATCCTCGGGGCAGTCGTGGGATATTTTGTCATCATCCGGAATGTCGGGTTTGCGGCCCATGCCCTCGCCCATATCGGATTCACGGGGGCGACCGGTGCGGCGCTCTTTGCCCTGTCACCGCTGCAGGGGATGCTTCTGATCAGCTGCGCCGCCGGGGCGCTGATGGGGATTTCCGGCGACAAGCTTCACCGAAGCGAACTGGCCGTCGGCATGGTGCTCTCCTTCGCCCTCGGTGTGGGAACTCTTTTTTTGGCACTCTACAAGGGCTTTGCCGGTCAGGCGACGTCGATCCTCTTCGGGAATATTTTCGGTGTTTCTCACTCCCAGATCACGGAGACGATCCTGCTTGCGGTGCTGAGTCTCGGGACGCTGGCGCTCTTCTCTCGCCGCCTGCTCTTCGCAAGCCTTGAGCCCGATCTGGCGGAAGCCAGGGGGATCTCGCTGACGGCCCTTTCCACTGGCTTCATGATTATTCTGGCTGTTGCTGTCACGCTGGCGAGTCAGGTTGTGGGAATTCTGCTTGTTTTCACCCTGGTCATCGGTCCCGCCGGCATTGCCGCCCGCCTGTGCCGGGGATTCTGGACGGCGATCACGATCTCCATTGTCATCGCTGTCGGAGCGGTCTGGCTTGGGATTCTGCTGGCCTGCCTGACCAACCTGCCCCCTAGTTTTTGGATCACCGGGATTCTCTTTCTTCTCTATATCGTCACGGAACTGCTCTGCCGTTTTGTTTTGCGGGTGGAGAGGTAGCTTTATCTGGATCATTTGTCGCAACTTCCGAAGGAAGCACCGATTGAATCGTTAAGGGGCAGGAAGGAGTCTCGCGCAGAGGCGCAGGGACGCTGAGATTTTGCTTCTGAATAAGGCAAGGCCGCGGGATCTGCGATGAGTTTGCCCTTCTCTTTCATCCCGATGAAAAAATCAATGCAACCCTGCTCCCCTGCGCCTCTGCGCAAAAATTTCCCCTTTTTGCGCTGCGTCAGAATGAATCAAAAACGCTCTGGCGTTTGACAGCACCAGCCTATCCTGTTCCAGCTTTTGAGTTTTTAGCATTTGAGGATCTCATCCCCGATCCTTTGCTGCCACCTCATCTTCATACTTGCGACTGTAGCGGACGAAGACCGAAAAGGCGGTGGCATAGGCGATCCAGAAGCCCGGAAAGCCATCCAGAAATCCAAGCCTCAGGATATAGGCGCGAACGAAGCGCCAGAGGGGGCGGAGGAGATTCGCCGCCAGGGACCAGCGACGTCCTTCATTTTTCTGAAGTTGGAGGAAGTCATCCGAATAGGGAGCGATCTTGGCAAGGTAGCTGGCAGTCGTGGGAAAGGAGTCGTGGAGGAGGTCTCCCCTGAGGTGCTTCACGTTTCCCTCAAGGATCACCTTGTCATGAGGATCCTTGCCCCCGATCCGGGCCTTGTCCCGGCGGACAAGCCGCAGATTGATATCGGGATACCAGTCTCCGTGGGTGATCCAGCGGCCAAGAAAGCGAACCTTTCTGTTGAACCGGCCTCCCTGGAACCAGGAGGCGTCGCCAACCTCGAAGAACTGCCGGATCGATGCCCGGAGTTCCCCGGAGAGTTCCTCATCACAGTCGATGAGAAGCACCCAGGGTTGGGTGCAGGCATCGAGTGCCACCTGCTTCTGGGCCCTGTGCCCAAGCCATTCCTGGCGAATGACCCGCGCTCCCGCCAGCTCCGCGATGCGAACGGTGTCATCCGTGGACCCGCTGTCCACGAGCACTATTTCCCGTGCAAGATCCGCCGCGCTCCGGAGGCATTTTTGAAGACGGGCCTCCTCATTGAAAGAAATGATCGCAAGGGAGAGGGGAAGTTTTTCAGGTGCCGTGCTCATGGGAGCTTCTCCGCCGACTTCGCCCGTTCCCAGAGGGAGTTCATTTCATCGAGGGAGAGATCGGAAAATTTCTTTGTGTTCGGAACTTCACGTTCCATGGCTCGGAATCTGCGGGAGAATTTCTCGGTGGCTGACTGTAGGGCCGATTCGGCATCAATCGAAAGTGCCCTGGAGAGATTCACGACGGCAAAAAGGAGGTCCCCCAGTTCCTCGCTCAGTCGATCTTTTTTCGATGACGGATTCTCCCCGTTCACGGCCATTTCGTGCTCAACCTCGGCGATTTCTTCGTGGATTTTTTCCAGCACATCCTCGGGCTGCCGCCAGTCAAATCCCACCTTGGCCGCCTTCTTCTGGATTTTCTGCGCTCTGACCAGCGCCGGAAAAGCACGGGCCACTCCCTCGAGATGGGAGGGTTGACCCTCGTCAAACGCTCCCTTGGCAAGGAGCTCGGCCCGTTTGATTTCCTCCCATTGAACCAGCACTTCGCCGCTGGAGGTTGCCTTCGAGTCTGCAAAGACATGGGGATGGCGGCGGATCAGTTTTTCCGCCGCTGTGGAGGCGACCGATTCGAGGGTGAAGGAGTTTTGTTCCGAGGCGATCTGCGCCTGCATCAACAGATTGATCAGGAGGTCTCCCAGTTCTTCTTCCAGATCCTCCCGGTGTTCGCGTGCAATGGCATCGACCACCTCGTATGTCTCCTCGATGAGCGACGGAGTGAGTGAGGCCGCAGTCTGTTCACGATCCCAAGGGCAGCCACCGGGAGACCGTAACCTTGCAATGATCTCCCGGAGTTTTTCCACCGAGTTCCCCATTGCTTCAGCTCCTGCCGCTGCGTTGAAGGATGGCCTTGCGGGCCTCGTCAAGAGCTTCGCGTTCCTTTGTGCTCAGGCTGGCCATTCCGGTATTGCTGATTTTTTCCAGAAGACGATCCATCTCCCGCTCGGGATCGGGAGGGTTTTTTTTTGCAGGCGTGTTTTCGGGTGAGCGGCCCGGAGAGGAGAGCCCTCCGTGGACGACGGAAAAACGGGGTGCCGACTTCCGAAAACCGGGCAACGACCACTTGAATCCCCAGCCAAAGAGAGGCTCTTCAAAACCGGCGCGTCGCACCAGCATGATCGCCAACAGGCATGACGAGATCAGCACCAGCAGACGGGGGGGCTGATGTGCGGCGAGGAACTGCAGGGAGAAAATCGCTATCAGTGCTACAAGAACCCAACGGGCTGCAATTCCAAAGAAAAATTGGGCTCCCGGATGCATCGCCACAAAGGCTGCGAAAACCGCAAAATCAACCTCCTGGGATCCGGCTGCCACTTGGGGAATCCCCGCATAGCCGAATGCCTGCAGGATGAGCGGACCGAGCAGGACGAGACCCGCATAAAGAATTCCAAACCGCTGCCACCCGAGCTCGTTTTCCACCTCTCTGCCGAAATAGTAGAGCATCACCATTTCCAGAAGAAACCAGAGGTCGGGAGTCGCCACAAAGGCATACGAGACGAGACGCCAGAGCTGGCCGTGGGCCACCTCTGCGCTGTGATAGGTGAACAGATCAAGCCAGCTCCCCTGGCCACAGGCAAGGAGCAGTGATGCAGCCACCATGGTGGCGCTGTGGAATGCCACCAGAAGCGTGATCAGGCGGACCGGGAACTCTCCCAGATACAGGAGGGGCTTTTCACCCCCGTATGGAATGGCAGCGGGCATGATAGAATCAGTGCGTCACACTACCTGCATGGGCTTTGTTGCACAGCTTTTTTACTCCTCCTTTTCCTGAGGATAAACAAGCGTCGGGATGATCAGGCCGATCCCGATCGCCACCAGGGTGAAGGTGACCACCACAAGATTTTGTATGGTTGAAACCAATGGGAGAATTTCGTCGGGCCTTGCATGAACAAGCGCAAAAAGTCCCATGAGGGCCTTGGCGGCGAGACTTCCCGGCACCATCGCGATACACCCCACCACGGCAAGTACGGAGCCCTGCGGGGATTGCGTCCTATGCCAGGTGCGATCGACGGTTGCGAGGGCCAGGGCTGCAATGAAGGAGGAAACCGGGAGGCCCAGATCAATGTTCTGACAGATCGTCCGCACGGCCAGGGCAAAAGCTCCCGAGGCGAAGCAGAGTCCGAGAATCCGGGGAGGGGTGTTGAAGAGAACGCCGAATCCCGCGGCGGCCAGACCGCCAAAAAACGCCTGATGCAGGATGAGCCACGACACCGGCATCTCCACGGGCGCTGGGACGGCGGGGGAGGGAACCAAGGGAGATCCCCAAAGGACAAGGCTCTGGGCGAGGGAGAGCCCCAGTGTCATGAAGAGCAGGAGAAAGGTGATGCGCAGGGAGCGTGCCGCCGCCAGATTCGGCTTGCCCTCAATCACATCAATCTGTGCGTTGAGCACGGGAATTCCCGGCACAAGCAGAAGGACTGCGGCGACCATGGCAAGTTGCAGATGAGCGCCGCCAAACGCCCTGGCTCCGAATCCCGCAATCATCGCGGAAAGAAAGCTGACCGTTCCCGCAGTCAGGAAGATGTTGTATTTCTTGTGAAAGAGGGAGTGACGCACATATTGGCCAGCACCCGCCCCGATGAGCGTTGGGAGGAAGGAGACCCAGTCCGATTTGAACAATCGGCCAAACGCACTGCATGCCAGTCCGGTTGCCAGGCAGACGAACCAGACGGGGTAGTGCGCGGTTTTTTTTGGAATCTGTTCGACCGCGGACTGCGCCTCGCCACACGTGAGCCCTCCATCGCTTACCTTCCGGACGATTTCCTGGAGGTTCTGCATCCGTCGCAAATTGACCACATGCTCTCCCACCTTTCCCATCTGGGAGCACCCCTCCTCTCCTCGCCGCAGCATGACGATGATTGCGGCATGCTGGCAAAGCGCCTCGGCGGAATCACATCCCAGACCGAGTGCAACCGAGGAGATCGCCTCATGCACGATCCGGGCATTGGCCCCCCACTCCAGCATCATGCGCCCCACGGTGAGAGCCAGAAATGCGATTCCGGGCAATGGAGTTTCCTGGAAGCCTTTGCTGATCCTTTCGTCCTCCAAACTGCTATGCATCTGGCACGATCGTACATTTCCTGGCACGATCCTTCAATTGAATCCTTGAGTTTACTCAGTCGCCAGCTGATTTCCATGTTCTCTCATGCTTCGCGAAAAATTATTTTCAAGGCCCGACGGAATTCGCCCCGAGTGAAAACAAGTCTATCAGAGTGCCGAGTCTGCTGTTGCCAGCCGGCATAAAAGCCCAAGAATATCATTTCATTTGAGATGCGCAAAGTGCGAATAGAGCACTGTTTTCAGGTTCGAGAATGACTCTTGCAGCAAGGGAAAAAAAGGATCAAACCAAGTTTATGAAAACTAATGAAAGTACGAAAGGAAGCCTTGGCACGGAGTTGCCGGGCATCACCGCAGTCACCGACTGGGTTCGTGAAATTGCAGCCTTGACACTACCCGACAGCATTTTCTGGTGCGACGGATCCGAGGCCGAGGACAAATACATGAAGGAGTTGCTGGTGGCCTCCGCTTCGGCACAGTGGCTTAATCCCGCCAAGCGGCCGAATTCTCTTCTCGTCCGCAGCAACCCCAAGGATGTCGCCCGCGTCGAGGAACGGACCTTCATCTGTTCCAAGTCGAAGAAGGATGCCGGCCCGACCAACAACTGGGAAAGCCCTGCGGTGATGAAAGCGAAAATGGAGGGTCTTTTTTCCGGCGCCATGAAAGGCCGGACGCTCTATGTCGTCCCATTCAGCATGGGGCCGATCGGCTCTCCCATTGCACAATACGGAGTAGAGATTTCCGACAGTCCCTATGTCGTCGTGAATATGCGCGTGATGACCCGGATGGGGGCAAAGGTGTATGACGAGATCGCCAAGACGGGCAGCTTCGTCAAATGCCTCCATTCCGTCGGTCAACCGCTGGCCGAGGGGCAACTTGATGTTCCCTGGCCCTGCAATCCGGAAAATACCTACATCACGCATTTCCCGGAGGAACGTCTCATCATGAGTTTCGGTTCCGGTTACGGTGGCAATGCCCTGCTTGGGAAAAAATGTTTCGCCCTCAGGATCGCCTCCGCGATGGCACGGGATGAAGGCTGGATGGCAGAGCATATGCTGATTCTCGGCGTGAAGGATCCCAGCGGTGCCAAGACCTATGTTTCCGCAGCCTTTCCGAGCGCCTGCGGCAAGACCAACTTTGCCATGATCATTCCGCCCAAGGTGTTGAAGGATGAAGGATGGGAGGTCTCCTGCATCGGAGACGACATTGCCTGGATCAAGCCTGGACCCGATGGATGGCTGCACGGTATCAATCCCGAGGCGGGATTCTTCGGCGTGGCACCAGGTACCTCCTACAGCAGCAATCCGATGGCCATGGACTCCATCAAAAGCGACACCATCTTCACAAATGTCGCCCTGACCGATGACGGGGATGTCTGGTGGGAGGGGATGACCAAGGAACCCCCAAAGCACCTTGTCGATTGGAAAGGAAACGACTGGACGCCGGAGACCCGGGATGCCGAAGGCAAGCCCGTGCTGTCAAGTCATCCCAACAGCCGCTTTACGGCACCCGCGAGGAATTGTCCGATCATCGATCCCGACTGGGAAAATCCCGAGGGTGTCAAAATCAGCGCGATCGTGTTCGGCGGTCGCAGAGCCACGACGATGCCGCTGATTTTTCAGGCCTTCAACTGGGTGCATGGCGTCTATCTCGGTGCCACCGTGGGATCGGAAATGACCGCCGCCGCCGCTGGAACCATCGGTCAGGTGCGACGTGATCCCATGGCGATGCTTCCCTTCTGCGGCTATAACATGGGTGATTATTTCTCCCACTGGCTGGAGATGCGCCACTTTGTGAAGAACTTACCCCGTGTGTTCCATGTGAACTGGTTCCGCAAGAGCCCCGAGGGTAAGTTCCTCTGGCCGGGATTCGGAGACAATATGAGGATTCTCAAATGGATCGTGGAACGTTCCAAATTCGGTGCCCACGCCATTGAAACATCCATCGGCTGGGTTCCCGAGTATCAGGATATCGACCTGAGGGGACTTGAAGGTTTTACCGAGGAAAAATTTGACGAAGTCCAGAAGATCGACCATGTCGAATGGCACCGCGAACTCGTCATGCAGGACGAACTCTTTCTCAAGCTCTACAGCCAGCTTCCGAAGGAGCTCATCTTCCAGCGCGAACTCCTGATCTCACGGTTGTAGGGTCTGTCCGGGAAGGCCGCGCCGCAGCAAACTCTCCCTCCTCTCTTCCAGAACCCGTCCCATGGTTTTTAATTTGGACGGGTTCTGGAGAGAAGGAGCAGGGCGTGGGAGGAATCGGGCGAACATTTCAGTTCCCCTTTCAATCCCCCAGCCGTGCTTGGAAATTGTCAGATGGCTACCCTTTGGTGCTCCAGTTCGCCATAGGCTTCACTCCAGTCCTCCGTGTATTCCGGCACCTCGGGAATCCGCTTTGGAGGCCTGCTTTTGTGGATGGAATGAATGGATTCGGTCACGCCGAAAATTTCGCGTGCTTCCTTGAGAAGCTTGTCAGCCTCCTTGGGATGCCCGGTTTGACGCCATTTCTTTGAGTAATCGAAGAGGTAGCCATACGACTCAATCAGATCGAGAAGATCCTCGGAGAAGACCGGCGAGCCGTTGTTCTCCTCATCCGCAGCAATGCCGTTTTCCCAGAGGAAGAGGCGGAAGGCTGCCTCGGTTTTTCCAAGGTATGCGGCGGCTTGAGGAAGTGTGTATTGTCTCACGATTCGTTCGGGTTTATTTCCTCCGCTGACGGGAAGAAGCACGCGGGCTAGCTGCGGATTTCTCCAGATTGCGAAGCCGAGTTCCTTGAACCCCTTGTAAATGGAAGAAGGGGCCGTTTTAGAATGACTGATGGTATTGGTATTTGTTGAGAAGTTCATGGGATGTGTGGTGAATGATGGTGTTGAGTTTGTTTTCCCCGTCGGGGAATCGGCAGCCGGTGCTCCGGCAACAACAATTTTCCAGCCACCTCCCAACGCCCGCGCGCAGCAACCCCACCGTGGGGAGAGAGTGAACGGGAGCGTTGTTGAAGTTCATGGAGCAATCTTTAATAACGATAGATATGATCGTCAATAAAATTATTCATCTTTTTTTGTTGGATGAATTCATTGAGTGAATCCAGAAGGGATTTTTCCCTCCTGACGGCGAAGGAAATCAACTCCGGATGATCCTCCTGACGATGAAGATCAATGACTTTGAGTCTTCGGTTCCTGCTTGCCTGATGCGTCGCGCTGATGCTTCCGGTGCCCAGGGCGTCTGTTTCTCCCTTCAGGAGTGATTGAATCCCCTGTTGCAGGCTCGGTGTGAATTGGAGTCTTGAGTTTTTTGGCAGGTGCTTTTCTGCGTGCCTATGGGCGACGCTTTGAGCGACCACGGAGAATTTCTGAAAGTTCTCGTAGTGCATGTCATATTCCTTATGGGAATCATCTGCTCTGACGAGGGCGGAACGGCGCACCGCCGAATAGGGAAGGCTCCAGAGCGTCTTGGAGCGCAGTCGATCGGGCGTGAGAGAAATTCCCGATGCGGCCACATCAACCACATCCCGGGCAGGGAGTTCCCATATTGAGTGAAAAGGGAAAAGGCTTACCGAGAGCCTCATGCCATGGAGAAATGCAAACTCTCCAAGAAATTCTAGATCATCTCCCCGGACTTCATTTTTCCCCCAGGCGAAAGGAGGGAATCCGTTGAAGACACCGACCTTCAGTATTTTTGCCTCTAATGTTCGGGGAATACGGCGGGATCGGACGCCCTTATTCGGCTCGGCAAAGTAAGGGCCCTGCTTTCACAGAGCCCGCCGGATAATAATCAGTGGTGACAGAGATCATCTATCACTATTGTCGTTATTATCCTTGTGTGTCGAGGAGGATTTTAGCGGCTGCCGCGGCGGCCTCCTCGAAGGATTCGACAATCAGGGAGGCGCAGCGTGTGATCATGAGATTTTCCATTTGATTGAAATCCTCAATGAGGAATCCGTTGATGTCTTTTCCTTGCGAAGGTCCCTCGAGTCCGGCATGACGGCAGCGTTCCAGATAGGTTCCCCAAGTACCGTAGCAGATTACGGGAATTCCCCTGGCATGGGCGTAGCCGATCTCCCAGGCTGTGCCGGGATCGAGGGAAGGGCCGCGAAAGGGAATGATATTGGCAAGCACAATGTCGCACCGGTCAATCAGCGCAACATTCTGAAGAAAAATATCGTGGGACTGGATTTCGAGGCGCTGACCCGAATCCTGCGGAATTTCGTTGTCGAGGGGAAAATGTCCGGTGATGCCGACTTGGAGCAGGATTGCCTTCTTTGTGGCTGCAAGGGCTTTTGCATCAGGAAAGAAAACGTCAGGGCCTGCCAGATAGGCGGATGGAACAGGATGATTGCTCATGGATTCATGGAATTCCGCAGATCCGTCATGCAACTGTAATCGGTGCGGATCAGGCCACGCGTCGGGGAGTTGAGATCCGCGATCAGAAGCAGCACCAGCGTGATGAGTCCAGGCAATCCGACGGTAAGAAAAAGTGCCCGCTTTCCATTGACTCCGGAACTGAAGCCAGACGACCAGATCCCAAAGATGGAAACTATCATGAGGATCATCCAGAGTGCTCCCGGAACACGAACCCGGTGGGCCGCCAGCCGGGTGGAGGCCAGATCAATTGTCTCATTCAACGAGGTGATGTACGAGGCAGTGATCGGATTCGGGGCAATCGCTGCCGCTTTCTCAGCCTGTTGCCAAAGAGCCTTCTGAAGAATACTGATCTGCCCGAGATCTTCTTGATGATTGCTGCCGGGTATATCCTGATTGATGCGATGATTCACATAGCCGCGCAGAAGTTTGCGGGAGATTTCCCGTGTTTCCCCTGGTAGAAAGGAAGTCCGAAGCCAGGTGGTGCGAATGGAATTCGCCTCCTGGATGATCAGACTGCAGCGCAGATTGTAGTGATTCAATGCCATGGAAAAGGTGAATCCCAGCAGCAGCGCGAGTAATCCCAGAACCGCCGATTGGTAGCCCGAGATTTCGTTTTGGAAGGCGTGATCCTCCTTGGGAGGAACGCGGGCTCCCATGCGGTATCCGATTTCCGCAGCGGCAAACAGGGTCAGGCTTACGCCAAACAGGACGCAGAGCTGATTGGGGAATAGGGAAGAGAGGAAAGATTCGAGCATGGGATTAAATCAGCGGTCCCTTACATTTTACGGGAAAGCAGGCTCAGGATCGGCCACCACCAGGTGATCCTGCTCTCCTCTTCCTCCAGCCTCAGTGCCCGGCGTACCGAATGGGGAATCGTGAGCACCGCCTGCCTCACGAGTTTCCTATTTTCCGAAGATGTGGCAGCGGTTTCAAAATACCACTCCAAATCAGGCTGCTTTTTCTCATGAAGAGTGCTGGAGACGATTTGAAGTCCGTTCCGTGTCACCAGTGTTTGCCATGCGGAAGGGGAGAGAAAGCGTCCATGGCTGGGATCGCGCCATTTTTCAACCTGATGCAGCCACTCCTCGGTTTCGCGTTCGTTGTCGGGAACCGTACCGTCAATCAGCAGGAAATGGCCTCCAGGTTTCAGGACTCGTGCCACTTCAGCGACGAATTTTCCGGGAGAGCTGAAGTGATGCGTTGCCACGCGGACGGTCAGCAGATCGAAAGAGGCATCGGCAAAGGGAATCTGCTCACCGGGGAAGAGCTGTGTTTCCACGACGTATCCCTCCTCGCTGAGGAGCCTCGCTGCATTTTCCAGCATCCGGGGTGAGAGATCGCCAGCAGTAACCCGCCATCCCATCCTCGCAAGTGCCAGTGCCGTATGACCTCCTCCGGTGGCCACGTCCAGAGCCCGCCCCCCTGAAGGAGGGATCACTCCGGACAGGGCCAGCGTGACGTCGCTAGTGTCAGCAAGAATGTGTGATTTTCCATACCGGTCGCTTTGCCGGTCAAACTGCGCGGCGGAAGTCGCCTGTGCTGAATCAAGTTCTGCCATGCCGGATCATAGGCACACCCTGGAGCAAAGGTCTTTTCCCAATTTGGAGGGGCATTATGCCAAGTGCCAATAAGAATTGGACTACTGCTGCGAAGAAATGTTGGCGAGGGGCTGGGCGGAAGACCGAGGGCTATCTGAAAATAACCCGAGGGATGACAACAACGCCCATCGGCAAAAGAACCAGCCGAAAAGACCAAGATTTATTGGTAGTTGGTATTGCATCGGAGGGACACTTTTACGATGACAATCTCCCGGTGGCTCCCTACCTTGCCGGACGCGGAGTTCCGCGCATCCCCAATCCATCATGAAAATCACCACCGGCTCCGTCGTCCACTTCGATTACACCCTTACCGACGATGACAACGACATCATCGACTCCTCAAAGGGGGGTGAACCACTTGCTTATATTCAAGGGGAGGGACAGATCGTCAAGGGTCTGGAAAAAGCAATGGAGGGCAGACTCGCCGGAGATTCTTTCAAGGTTTCAGTTTTCCCCGAGGAGGGATACGGACTGAATGATCCCGAAAATATTTCCGTGGTGCCTGCCGATCAGATTGAGGGAGGGGATGATCTCGAGGAGGGGATGCAGCTCCATACCGAAGGGGAATTTGGCGAGCAGACCGTCATCATCACGAAAATCGAAGGGAACGAAGTCACGATTGACGGGAATCACCCGCTAGCCGGCATGACGCTCCACTTTGATGTCACGATTCGCGAAGTTCGTGATGCGACCGCTGAAGAACTCGACCACGGCCATGTCCATGGCGAGGGTGGTCATCATCACTGAAATTTTCTCGTTTCTACCAGGGAATCACGCATCGTTCCTTCACAAATTTTCCATGCAGGGAAGAGGGCGCTTCCAGGGCCAGCCAGACCAGGGTGTCAGCTCCCTGTTCGGGTGATAACGGTGCTTCCTCTCCACCCATTGCGGTGCGACACCACCCGGGGCACATCGAGTTCACCATTACATCCGGCAAGGCGGCGGTGAGTTGCTGGGTGAGCATGTTGAGTGCCGTTTTGCTGATGCTGTAGGCTGGAGCCCACGGCTGAGGCTCGCCATCGAGCTGTCCCGCACCACTGGAAAGATTGATGATCCGGGGATCGTGCGACTTCTCCAGCAGGGGGAGGAGAGCCAGGGAGGCGCGCAGGGTGCCGATGAGATTGGTTTCAAGCGTTTCTCGCAGTGTCTCGATCTTCAGATCAAGAAGGCTCTCGTAGTGATCAAGCAGGATCGCCGAATTGTTCACCAGCACATCCAGGCGCCCGTAACGGGAATTCATCAAGGCCGCCGCTGCATTCACGCTTTGTTGATCGGTGATATCGAGTTGCACACTATCGCACCCGAGTTGGGTCGCCGCACTTTCGGCCCGTTTTAAATCTCGGCTGGCTACAATCACTTTGACGCCGTGGGGGATCAAAAGTCGGGCGGCTGCAAAACCGATGCCTTTCGTGGCACCGGTGATGAGAATGATTTTCTGGTTCATTGGTTCTTTAGGCCTCATGCTCGTGAGGGAGGACGCGCTCGATTCTGGGATCAGGGATGAGCCAAATCAAGGCGACGGCAATATAGAGGCAGGTGGAGATCACGGGATTCACAAAGGCCAGCAGGATGGCGAGGAAATAGCAGACGGGCGAAATTTTCCCCTTCCAGTCGCTGCCTATCGCCTTCGCAAGAAGTGAATGCGGCCCCTGCTCGAGAATGATGGAGCGTTGCAGAATGGAGTAGGCGATGGCCGCCATCAGAAGGACGAAGCCGTAAACAGCCGTCGGCGCCGAGGCAAGATGGTTCTGTCCCACCCAGGCGGTTGTAAAAGGGATCAGTGAAAGCCAGAAGAGAAGGTGAAGATTCGCCCACATGATGCCGCCGGTAACTTGGTTTGCGGAGTGGAACAAGTGATGATGATTGTTCCAGTAAATGCCGACATAGATGAAGCTCAGGACATAGCTGCAAAAGACGGGTAGTACCGGCTTCAGGGCGCCAAAACCCTGCGTCTCCGGCACCTTCAGTTCCAACACCATGATCGTGATGATGATGGCGATCACCCCGTCGCTGAAGGCCTCTATCCGGTTGGTTGTCATGGTGAGGTCCTGAAACTATACGAATCGAAAGGTTCAGGCGAGTTCAAGGGGTTAACTTATTCGGCTGCAATGTGTCCGCCCTTTTGGGCAACGGATCTTTTCATCAGGAACACGCTGAAAACGAGGGCATAGGAGAGCATGGCGAAGACAAGGAAACTGTCAAAATAGGCGAGGGTTGAGGATTGTTGGTCTCGCAGGTCACCCAAAGTCTGCAACGCCATCTGCTTTGCCGCCACGGGATCGGCCGTCTGCTGGAGAAATGAGGGATGGGCTTGTGCCAGAAAGCTCTTCACCGCCGGATTGAGCATGTCGAGATTTTCTCCCAACCGGAGGCTGTGAAACTGATCCCTGCGTTGCTGGATTGTCTGGGCAACGGAAGTCCCAACGCTACCCCCTTCATTTCTGAGCAACGCCAGGAGGCCTACAGCGGCTCCACGGAGCTCTCTGGGAATGTGCATGAAGGCTGCCACATTCAGAGGGGCAAAGATCATGGAGAGACCGGCAATCACCACGACACGGGGCCAGACGATCTGCCAGGGGCTGATGTCGAGGTTCAGCCGGGACATCCAGAAACAGCCCGTACCCATAAGGAATAATCCGCACGCCATGAGATAACGGGCATCCACTCCACGGGTGAGCAGGATTCCGGTGATCAACAGCATGATCACGGCGAAGATGCCGGCGGGTGAGAGAACAAGGCCGGAAGTGGTGGCATCATAGCCAAAAAGCGACTGAAGCAATGAAGGAAGCGTGGTGGTATTGGCATAGAGGACGCCGAAGGCACAAAAGATGATGACGCAGCAGGTGCGAAAATTCCGATCCGCCAGGGTTCGAAAATTGATCAGCGGATTCTGAATGTTCAACTCACGCCGGACGAGGGCGGTTCCACATACCAGAAACAACATCAAAAGGCCCTGCACCCGGAAGAAGGAATCGCCGAGCCAGTCCCATTCCTGCCCTTTGCTTAACATGATTTCCCAGCAGACCATGGTGATGGCGAGCAGGCAAAGTCCGGCTGTGTCGAAACGCCGGGGTCGGTCTCTCATCGCCGCCTGTTCGGCTTTGAGATAAGGAGGATCGAATACCAACGCCCGGCAGAAGAAATAGGCTCCCAGTCCCACGGGAATGTTCAGAAAAAAGATCCACCGCCAGCCGAAGTTATCGGTGATGTAGCCTCCCAGTGTGGGCCCCACAACGGGCGCAAGCAGGGCCGCGATGCTGAACAGGGTCATCGCCATCCCCTGTTTCTCCGGGGGGAAGGTATCGAGGAGCACTCCCTGGCTTGAGGGTTGCAATCCGCCACCGGCAAATCCCTGGAGTACCCGTGCGGCGATCAGTACGCCGAGGCTTGAGGCCATTCCGCAAATTGCCGAAGCGACGGTGAAGATTGCAATCGAGAGGAGGAAATAATTGCGCCGTCCCATCCGCGTTGAAAGCCATCCTGAGATGGGCAGAATGATCGCATTCGCGGCAAGATAACTCGTGATGACCCACTCGCTGTCGGTGACGGGTGCGGAGAGTCCTCCCGCGATGTAGCGCAAAGCCACATTCGCAATGGTTGTGTCGAGCACTTCCATGAATGTGGGGATGACCACCGCAAGAGCGATGATCCAGGGGTTGATGATGCGGGGCCTCGCCATTGTGGCGGAAGCCGACAAGGCGAAGGAGGCCGCATTCATTGCCCGGCGGATGAGACGGGAGGGGACGAGACCGTGGAGTCCTGAAGGAGTTTTCCCGCATCAGGGCCCGTTGGCTTGCTCTTGAGATCCACAGTGGGTGTGACCGACAACCCCACGAAGAGGGGGCTTTTCTCAGGATCGTAATTGATCAGATCGATACGGACTGGCAGGCGCTGGACGACCTTCACGAAGTTTCCCGTGGCGTTTTGCGCCGGCAGCAACGCCAGGGTCGAGCCGGTTCCCATGGTGAATCCCGAGATGCGTCCCTCGAAGGATTTCCTGCCGCCATACATGTCGACCTTCAGGGCGACATGCTGGCCGATGCGCAGGTCACGGAGTTGTGTCTCCTTGAAGTTGGCATCGACCCAGCTGTCCCGAAGCGAGCGGATCGCCATAAGACTTTCGCCCACCTGCACATAATTGCCCGGGTTGACGTTGCGCCGGGTCACCACCCCGTCGATCTCGGCCACGATGCTGCAGTAGCGAAGATCGAGTTTTGCCTGATCAAGATTGCGCTTGGCCACCATGACCGCCGCCTCCGCCTGTTTGATCGCTGGGGCGTTCCCGATGATCCTGGCATAAATGCGATCGATATTCCCCCCGGGATCGCGCCGGTAAAATTCCTCAATGAGCTGCTTCGGAGTCAAATTATAGGAGGAAGGAATAATGCCGAGCTGCGCCGCCCCCTTCATCAATTCACCCAGGGCTTCCTTGACGGAGGAGAAGGTCTGGTCGATATCCGGCGGCACGTCCGTCAGGCTCCCCCCCTTGGGGGGGTCACGCGGCAGGCCGAGCGCAACACGCGACTGGTGGACATTTTCCAATGCCTGGGCCACCAGTGCAGTCGCCTGATCGATGGCCTCCCTTTTTTGATCAAACTCTTCCTGGCTGATCACCCTCGTGGAAAAAAGGTGTTTTGCCCTTTCAAACTCAGCCTGGGCGTAGACAAGGGAGGCTTTTTCCTGATCCAGTGTGGCAGCTCTCGCGCTGAGGATGGCCACCTGATTGTCGACATCCTCAATCGCCCGATCGAGCTGGAAGCGGAGACTCCTCACCTGCCCGATTTCGCTTTTTACCGTGGCCTGTGCAACGATCAAATCGGCCTGCGCGGAGGCAAGGGCAGCTTCCTTGATCGCGACCTGCACGTGATAAGGTTCCGGATCGAGTTGGACGAGCAGATCCCCTTTGCGGACGCGGTTATTGTCATCGACAAGGACATGCGCCACCTGTCCCGCCACCCTCGGAGAGACAAAGGTCACATGGCTGTTCACATAGGCATCGTCGGTCGAGACAGTGTGCAGCGAACGGATGACAAAAGGCACCCCGACAAGCAGGATTACTCCTGCAGCGATGAGCGGAATCAGGAGGCGGGGGAAGCCTCCTGAAGGGTTGGAAGCGGGAACCTCCTCCGATTTTCCGAACTCCGGCGGAGGCGAGGGAAGTTCTGTGGAAACTGGTTGCAATTCCTCAGTGCTCATGAGGTGTCTTACATAGGATGATGAGACAGAGAGAGTCGAGCGATTTATATCACATCGAGTCGTGCCTCTGCCCGCCGCAGATGGTTGATGGGCTCACGAGGATGAATCAGCGCCGGCTTTCCACGGCGGGTGCAGAATCTTTACTGGGAGCTGACTTTTTTCCGGTTCTGGACATAGGCGCTGCGGGCTGCCAGATAGGGATCGAGGGAGTTCTGGGTAATCGAGTCGTAAGTATTGAGACGATCGTGCAGGCTGCGTGCCGAATCGGGAGTTGTGATCGCAAGCGTCCACGCTGCATGGGGATTGATCAGGAAGAGCCATGAAACCGGATCAAGGGCATAATCCCCGGCCAGGCCAACCGTATCCCGAAGGCTTTTGGGTCCGAAAAGAGGCAGGACGATGTAGCACCCATGGCCGATGCCCCATTTGGCAAAGGTCTGACCGGTATCGGCCCTTGGCACATCGACAAGACTCGGGAACCGGTCCGAAACACGCAGGATTCCAGCAAGGCCCACCGTGGTGTTGATACCGAACTTTTGCGCCTCCTGGCCGGAACGGTGAAAATTTCCCTGCAGGAGGTTGTTCACGAAGCGAATCGGAAACTCCACATTGTCGAACACATTGAAAATACCCGTTCTGACAGGCTTTGGCAGGACGGTGTCGTAGGTTTTGGAGATGGGCTTAAGAATCCAGTGATAAATCCGGTCATTCACCCAGAAAATTCCGCGGTTCACCGGCTGCAAGGGGTCGGCGATCTTTGCGGTGTCCTTGTATTCGTCGAGATCATCTTCCGCAGCGACCGGGGAGTTCCCGTTGTTTTTTGCGCCCTGGACAACTTGGTTGCTCTTCGAATCTGGAGAAGAAGCAAAGCAGTTGTTGCCACTTGGCAAAACTGATGCCGCGAGTGTCAGGATTAAAAGGCATGCCGTGTGAATTCTCATTCCTTCGACTCCACAGAGTGGTTGAGAGCTTTGAGGACGGCAGTTGCTCCACCCTGCTGAAACTCGGCCTCAAATTGCGTCCTGTAATTGGCAATCAGGCTGACACCCTCGATGACCACATCGGTGATGTGCCAGCCATCAGTGAATTCCAAACGGTAAGTCACATCGTAGTGACTTCCTTTGTAAAGCAGGCTGGTCGGCACCTCGACATGCCCGGGTGAAGGTGAATTTCCTGATTTTAATGTGATGGAAGGGATCTCGCCCGGCGTGATCTTGGCAACATAGGTGCGTATGATCAGGGTGGAGAAGAGTTTGGTGGCCTCCTGCTGCTGTTCCGGCGTGAACTGCCGCCATCCGGGGCCGACCGCCCGCCGGGTCATGATGGTAAAGTTGATGCTCCGTTCGAGAATGGGACTTTCATTTATCCGAAGAGTCTCGCGATCCTTGGAGTGGTTTGACGCGGCGATGACTTCGTCGATCCAGGACTTCAGTTGAGTCGAGGCATCGTCGGTCACGGCACAGGCCGCCCTGCCAATCAATAGGACGGAGGCTGCGAGCAGGAAGAGGTTGCGAATTTTCACGGTGCGGATTTCTGCTCTCTCTCTTTGCTCTCCTTCTCGGCGGAACCAAAGGCCATTTTTCCAATCAGGGATTCCAAGTCGACTGCGGATTCCGTCATGGTGATACGCTCGCCTGGCTTGAGGTAGGTGTCATCGGCTCCCGGAGAGAGAGCGACAAACTTGTCCCCGATGAGGCCGGAGGTCTTGATGGAGGCCATGGAATCGGTTGGGAGATGGAGTTTTGAATCAATACTCAGGGTGACGACCGCACTGTAATCCTTGGGATCCATGCGGACGGCCTCGACCCGGCCGATGGTGACTCCTGCAAGGAGAACGCTGCTGCCCGTATGAAGACCGCCTGCATTCGCAAAACGGGATTCGATCAGATAGGTTTCTCCGTGAACCAGAGAGCCTGTGCCTGTCTTTAACGCCAGGTAGGTGATGGCGGCAACACCGAGCAGCACGAAAATGCCGACAGAAAATTCGAGTTTGGTGTTTTTCATAAGGTGTCACTGCGGATGCCCTGAAGCGAACTGGCGAGTGTTTCCGCACTGTCACGGAAACCCGAAACAACAGGGTGAGTCGAGGAGGAAAATTCGGCAGGCGTTCCTTCAAAACAAACCCTCCCGCGATTCAGGAGGGCAACCCGGTCACTGGCAACCAGTGCCTCCGGCACGTCATGGGTCACGACGAGAGCAGTGAAGCTGAAGCGCCGCTGGTATTTTGCGATCATGGAAAACACCGCGTTGCGGCGCAGCGGATCAAGGCCCGCCGTCGGTTCGTCGAAAAATACAAGCTCGGGATGGGTTACGATTGCCCGGGCCAGAGCGAGACGCTTCTGCATCCCTCCCGAGAGCTGCGAGGGATACTGGTCGCGGTGGTCTTCAAGTTCAAGCTGCTTCAAGGCTTCAAGGCTTCTCCGGCGGATCTGCCTGTCGGGGAGTCCTGTGGTTTGTTCCAGTGGAAGAGAGACATTCTCCAAAGCCGTCAGCGAATCGAAGAGGGCGTTGCTTTGAAAAAGAAAGCTGCAACGCCGTCGGAATTCCGCGCGAGCTTCCCGGTCGGCACCGGCGAGAAGCTGGCCATCGAAACGAATCCTGCCCGAGTCCGGTTGCAGGACATTGGCGACGCACTTGAGGAAGACTGACTTTCCTGTGCCGCTCGGACCAAGCAGGGTGAAGAGGCTGCCGCGAGGCACGCACAGGTCGACGCCTTCGAGAACGGTACGACCGTCGAAACTCTTGCGAAGTTCTTCGACACGCAGAATGGGGTCCTGTTGGGTGACGCTCATGTTCAGCCTCTAGATAAAAAACGAACTGACGAGGTAGTCGGCCACCAGAACCATGATGCTCGAATAGACCACCGCCCGCGTCGTGGAGGCACTCACGGCTCTTGCCCCGGTGGCGGAACGGTTCCGGTCGCTATGGAAGCCCTGATAGGCGCAGATGCTCACGGAAAGAAATCCGAAGGCCGCGGCTTTGAAAAAACATTCCCTGAGGTCGCCGAACTCCACGGCTCTCTTGATGGAGGACCAATAGACTCCCGAATCCACGCCCAGGAGCAGGGAACCGGAAAGGCTGCCTCCCCAGAACCCGATCACAACGAACAGCGCCGTCTGGATCGGATAGACCAGAATTGCCGCCAGAAGCCTCGGGGCCACCAGATATCCGTGACTTTCCACCCCCATGGTATCAAGCGCCACGATCTGCTCGGTATTGCGCTGGATGCCGAGCTCCGCCGCCAGGGCCGATCCTGCCTGTCCGATCAGCATCAGGGCGGCCAGTACCGGCCCCATCTCCCGCACCAGACTGAGGGAGACAAGCGCTCCCAGGAGGCCGGAGGAACCGAAACGATTCAGAACATGATAGCCTTGCAACCCGAGCACCAATCCTGTGAAAAGCCCGACAATCAGGATCACGGGAAGGCAGACGGCACCCTGCTCGTAAATTGCACGGATGATTCTTCGGCCCAGCCTCCGCGAGGTGACGAGGGATCCCAGCGACCTTCCGATAAAGAGCGCGAAGTCACCGAATCCGTAAACGATTTGCAGGATGAGGCGTCCTAGAGAAGAGAGCATGGAAGGGGCGATTCTATCAATGTTTCAGCCCCAATCCATCACGAAGAGGTGGAGGGGATGTCATACAAGCAGGTCATAACGATCCAGGTTCATCACCTTGTCCCAGGCAGCCACGAAGTCGCGTACAAAAACCTCCTGGGCGTCGTTGCTGGCGTAGACTTCGGCAAGGGCCCGAAGTTGGGAGTTTGACCCGAAGACGAGATCCACAACGGTGCCCGTCCACTTGAGCTGGCCCGTCGTACGGTCACGCCCCTCGAGCACGGAGGCGGAGGCGGCGGAACGCTGCCACTTCGTGCTCATGTCGAGGAGGTTCACGAAGAAATCATTGGTCAATGTTTCGGGCCGCTTGGTGAATACCCCGAGCTCCGAGTGGCCGAAGTTCGCACCCAGGGTGCGCAGGCCAC
>Ga0302274_10001457_pt1 | contig 22686 bp, 20 predicted proteins | sample III_Bog_N2_1_FD_198755 | JGI IMG/M metagenome (GOLD analysis project Ga0302274, IMG submission 198755) | Peat permafrost microbial communities from Stordalen Mire near Abisko, Sweden - III_Bog_N2_1 | ecosystem: Environmental > Terrestrial > Soil > Wetlands > Peat | place: Sweden: Abisko...
GTTGATGAATTGAACGGCAACTTGTTATGGACTTCATCTGTAGCGAATGGTGATTTTAGCTCGCCCACAGTATCAACTGATGGTGTTTTCGTTTCCTATCCATGCCAAGTGTATAAATTCGACCCGCTGACGGGAACTTCAATTTGGCATTATTCAGGAGCATGCGAAGGGGGAGGCGGTGAAACATCCCCTTATGCCAATGGCATGCTATATGTACGAGATATCATGAGCGGCGGATTAATTTTTAATGCCGCAAGCGGTGTGCAGACTGGTAGTTTCTCAGCACCATACTATACAGTTATTCCTGCACTGAATTCGCAAGATATGTACCTCCAAAATGCCGGAACGCTACAGGCCATAGATTTAACATCGCATAGCATGGTATGGAGTTTTACTGGCGATGGTCATCTTGTATCAGCACCTATCATCATCAACACGTATGTCATCATTGGCTCCAGCTTAGGGAATGTTTATGCCCTTGATGGCGCAACTGGCGCACAAATCTGGAGCAGCAATGCTGGAGCACCTATTGCTGGGCCAAATGAAGGTTATATTTTTCAACCTGTAACGGGATTCGGTGCAGGCGAGGGATATTTGGTTGTCCCTGCTGGGAATATCCTATCTGCGTGGCAAGTAGGGCCATAATGCATCAGTGGCCCCGACACAAACGGAAAAATACTTATTTGTGGCAGTGCTGTGACTCTGCTACATCAATAAAAATATCCATTGCTTTGGGTTAATAGCGGACTCCACTCATACATTTCAACTCTTCTTGTTACTGTCTGGGAAATGCTGCATCGCGTTTATTTATAGAGAGCAAACAGAATTCAATAGATTGGTTAATGAAAAGATATGTGTCTCGCCATCCCCGCATTAGTAGTCGAATTGTTGCCTGCTGACATGGCGCGCATTGAGCTCGACGGTGTGCGCAAAGAAATTTCATTGGCGCTGGTGGAGAATGTCGCGGTGGGCGATTACGTTATTGTGCATGTGGGCTATGCTTTGCAGAGGCTCGATCCGGAAGAGGCGGCGCAGACGCTGGCGTTGTTCGCTGAATTGAGCGGGGCTGCAGCGGCATGAAATATGTGGATGAATTCCGCGATGGCGCACTCGCCGCAAACATTGTTTCCAGCATCACGCATGAGGTCAAGCCGGAGCATACCTACCGCCTGATGGAATTCTGCGGCGGGCATACTCATGCCTTGGCGCGCTACGGCGTACTGGGAATGCTGCCTGCCAATGTGCAGATGATCCACGGCCCCGGTTGCCCGGTTTGCGTGCTGCCTATCGGGCGCATCGATTTCGCCATTCGCCTCGCGCTGGAACATGACGTGATCTTGTGCAGCTACGGCGATTGCCTGCGCGTGCCTGCTTCCGATGGCATGTCCTTGCTCAAGGCGAAGGCGCGCGGTGCCGATGTGCGCATGGTGTATTCGGCGCTCGATGCGTTTCAGGCCGCTGTCAAAAATCCGCAGCGGCAGGTGGTGTTCTTCGCCATCGGTTTCGAGACTACCACGCCGCCCACCGCCAGCATCATCAAACAGGCGCGCGCTGCCGGGCTGAAGAATTTTTCCGTGCTGTGCAATCACGTGCTGACGCTGCCTGCGATGGAGGCAATCCTGACAAAACCCGATGGTGTTCCGCTGGACGGTTTGGTCGGCCCGGCGCATGTCTCTACCGTGATCGGCAGCGAACCGTATCAACTCATCGCTAAGCGTTATCACAAACCAGTGGTGATCGCCGGATTCGAGCCGCTGGATATGTTGCAGGCCATTTTGATGTTGGTGCGACAGGTCAACGAGGGCCGCGCCGAAGTGGATAATGAATTCACCCGCGCAGTCACTCCGCAGGGCAACCGCAAGGCGCAGGCATTGGTGGACGAAGTGTTTGAAGTGCGCGACTCATTCGAGTGGCTGCCTGTTTCAGGCTTGAAGATACGCCCGGAATTTATCGACTTCGATGCCGAGGCGCGTTATCCCGATCTGATTTATCGCAGCGTCCCTGACAACAAGGCGTGCGAATGCGGAGCCATTCTGCGTGGCGAAAAACGTCCGCAGGAATGCAAGATTTTCGGCACGGTGTGCACGCCGGAAAACCCGGTCGGTTCCTGTATGGTGTCGGCGGAAGGGGCATGTGCGGCGCACTACACTTATGGGCGGTTCCGGGAGGCAGCGTAATGAGCACCACCAAATCCAATTATTCACGCCCGCTCGATTTTAAAAATGGCTGCGTGGAAATGAGCCACGGCAGCGGGGGCAGGGCGAGCACGCAACTGATCGAGTCGCTGTTTTCCCCCGCGTTCGACAATGAATTCTTGCGCCAAGGCAACGATGGCGTGACCTTGCCCGCGCCTCCGGCTGGCTGCCGCTTGGTGATGTCCACCGATGCGCATGTGGTGTCGCCCTTGTTTTTCCCAGGCGGTGATATCGGTTGCCTGTCGGTACACGGCACCATCAACGATGTCGCGATGATGGGCGCGCAACCGCTATGGTTGTCGGCAAGTTTTATTCTGGAAGAAGGTTTCCCAATGGCCGACTTGCAGCGTGTTGTTGTCTCCATGGCGCAGGCAGCCAAGGAGGCGGGCGTGCCGGTGGTGTGCGGCGATACCAAGGTGGTGGAACGCGGCAAAGGGGATGGGGTGTATATCTCCACTACCGGGGTGGGCTATGTGGCGGCAGGAGTTGCGCTTTCCGGTGACCGTGCCCGTGTGGGGGATGTCATCCTGCTCTCCGGCACGATAGGCGACCACGGTATGGCGATTATGTCGCAACGCGAGGGTTTGCAATTCGAGGCGGATATCCGTTCTGACACAGCGGCTTTGCATGAATTGGTGGCTGCGATGCTGGCGACGGGCGCCGACATTCATGTGTTGCGCGATCCGACGCGCGGTGGGCTGGCTACCACGCTGAATGAGATTGTGCGGCAATCTGCGGTGGGCATGGTGCTGGATGAGGCCGCGATTCCGTTGAGCAAAACCGTGGCAGCGGCGTGCGAATTCTTGGGGCTCGATCCGCTGTATGTCGCCAACGAAGGTAAGCTTGTCGCCATCTGTGCCGCAGCCGATGCGGAGAAAGTGCTGGCTGCGATGCGGGCGCATCCGCTCGGCAAGGAGGCATCCGTGATCGGCAAGGTGATTGAAGACGCATCCTGTTTTGTGCAGATGAAAACCAGCTTGGGCGGGCGGCGTATGGTGGATTGGCTGACTGGAGATCAACTGCCGAGAATTTGTTAGTAGGGATTTGTCCAGAATGGGCGTTGCTGATTTTTTGGTTAGTGTGGCTTAATTCAGGTCATCAATGCTAGCTATCGTTCCAAAGAAAACCAATGGCATCCAAGTCGATGGCGGGAATACTTGACAATATTACTATGGCAAGAATATATTGTTTACGTAGCAAACCAGTAAATCACTGCTTACGCAGCTACCTGTAATTCAAACCCAAAGGAGAATAAGAATGAATAACAAGATTCTAGTTCCGGTATTTTTTGCATTCCTTCTCGGTTCTGCTAGCGCACTTGCTGCAGACGGCGGGGTTACTATTTCTTCGCCGGCGAATGGCGCTATGGTCAGCAAGGACAGCAACGTTGAGCTGAACTACGAAGCGACTCCCGGCCCCGATGGAGATCATTTGCATCTCTATCTCGACGGCAAGCGCATCGATGTCATCCATTCGATGAAGGGCACAGCCAAGGTTGGGATGCTTGATCCCGGCAAACATCAAATTTGCCTGGAGGTAAATACTAAAGGACATATTCCCACCGGTGCGAAGGCGTGCGTAGATGTCACATCGAAATGAGCGCTACGCAAAACCTGACTTACGCGATAGTTCAGGTAGCGCATAACTTCGGTGCGGTCGCGGTAGTGGGCGGGTCACTCGCTGCCATGAAATTTCGTGGCGTCGACACCCGCAAAAAATTCGCCTGGCTTGTGCTCGGCGGATGGGGAACGCAGGCGGCGAGTGGTGCTGCTTTAGGTGCGGTGAGCTATTATTTCTACCACAGGTTCCCGGATATCTCGGGAATCGCGGTTGTGGCACTGGGAATAAAAATGGTCTGCGTGGTAATGGGATTCCTGTTGTTGGGGACGTATCTTTGCCGAAGCGCGGGCTGGACTCCCGCAAGAATGAACGCTGTGTGGATAGCTTCATCTGCACTTGCCGTCACCGCGCTTTCTGCCGCCGCTTTTTTGCGCTGGTTTTCTTGATGGAAGAATAATACTTCGCGAGCATCAAACATGTTTTAGTTGCGCCTCAAATTCATCGATCGGAAGAGGCCTCCCGAACAAATAACCCTGAAAGCAATGGCAGCCGTGATTATCCAGGAAATCGCGCTGTGCTTGAGTTTCAACTCCTTCTGCAATCACGCTCAAGCCGAACGCCTCGCTCATCACCACGATGGCCTTCACAATGGCGGCATCATTCGTATCTGAGGTGGTATCGCGCACAAAGGATTGATCGATTTTGAGCTGATCGAGCGGGAGGAGTTTGATATATTGCAGCGAGGAGTATCCGGTGCCGAAATCGTCCAGCGCGAAATTAATGCCAAGCAGTTTCAATTCACGCATCTTGGCGATGGTCTCATTGACGTTGTCCAGCAATAAACTTTCGGTAAGTTCCAGCTTAAGTTGGGCTGGCTTGGCGCCGCTTTCATGAAGTATGCGCTGTACCTGTGCGACAAAGTCGGGGTGACGAAATTGTTTTGCGCTCACGTTCACAGCGAGCGTAAGGTCGCGTGTGAGTTCATTCCGTTGCCAATCTTTAAGCTGAGCGCAGGCGGTTTGCAATACCCATTGTCCGATGAGCAGGATTAAACCGGTTTCTTCGGCAAGCGGAATAAATTGTGTAGGCGACACCATGCCACGTTCCGGGTGTATCCAACGAATCAGCGCCTCAGCCCCCAAGGTGCGGTTCTGGCTGCCCACTTGCACTTGGTAGTACAGCAGGAACTGTTGTTTGTCGAGCGCCATACGCAATTCACTTTCCAACGCCGCGCGGGCTTCGAGTGCCACCTGCATGGAAGGTTCATAGAAACGCATGGTATTGCGCCCGGCTTTCTTTGCCTGATACATGGACGTATCGGCACGTTTTAGCAGGTCGTCCTCGGTAACATCCTGATTATGAAACAGGCTGATGCCAATGCTGGCGGAGCAGTAGTAGTCGTAGTCGTTTAGTACATAAGACTGGCTGATGGAAGCGAGTATCTTGTCGCAGACGGCCCCAGTTTGGGCGGCAGCCTGAGATGGCTTTTCACTCAGCTCTTCCAGTATGACGACGAACTCATCGCCTCCCACCCGCGCCACGGTGTCACCATCTCGCACACAAGTTTGGAGTCGGCTTGCCACTTCAATCAGCAACTGGTCGCCGATGCTATGACCTTTGGTATCGTTCAGTGTCTTGAAATCATCGAGGTCAATGAACAAGACCGCACCGTGGTAGTTATGACGACCACTGGCAGCGAGAGTATGCTGCAAGCGGTCGTGCAGCAAACGACGATTCGGCAGATTGGTCAGGGGATCGTAAAAGGCCAGGCGCTCAATCTCCTCCGCAGCTTGCTTGCGTTGGGATTTATGGGAAAAGTTATCGAGCGCAAAGCTGATATCGCCAGCCATTTCCACCAGCAGGCCGCGCGCAGATTCGTCGAAGGCGTTAACCTCGCCTGAATACAGGTTGAAAGCGCCGATGACATTGCCCATGCTGTGTAATGGCAACGAAGCTAATGCGGCAAAGCCGGCGTGTGCGGCGCGCACATGCCAGAGAAAGGCGGCAGGGTCATTCAGGAAATCCTGACACCAGAACGGCTTGTTTTCGCGAATGGCTGTGCCGGTTGGGCTGTGCCCGAACGGGCTATTGGCATCCACTGATATCGTCACGTCTTTCAGGTACTCGGTTTCATCACCAAAACTGATGACAGGTCGCACCACGACTGTCCCCGGATCGAAAATTCCGATCCACGCCATCTTCATGCCGCCGAACTGCACCGCAGCACGGCAGACTTGCAGGAATAGATCTTCCTCACTGGTACAATGCACAATGGCTTTGTTACATTGGCTCAGTGCTGCATAGAGTTGTGTGTGCCGCAGGATTTTTGCCTGGTCTGCTTTGCGCTCAGAAATATTGCGGATATTGCACTGAATTACCTTCACACCGGCACAGTCATATGAATTACTGACGAATTCGACCGCGATTTCTGCTCCTGTTTTTGTTTTAAGCGGAAGATCTTTATATCGGACATATCCTATCGTTTGCAGTTCCTCGAACATTTCTTTGCTCTGTGTAATGTCCGAGAATGAGCCCACTTCCCATAGTTTTTTTCCGAGGAACTCAGCATGTGAGTAGCCAAGCATCTCGATCAGGTAGGGATTAACGTCTTCGATCTGTGCAGTATCTGCATTAAGGAGCAAAATTCCGTCGCGAGCAGTTTCAAATAGTCGACGATAGCGACTTTCAGATATCCGTAGCGATTTAAGAGCGACATCGCCAAATACATCGGTATCGCATGGTTGCATGGTCTGTGCGCTTTGCATAAAGTGTGTCTCTTTATAGACGCTGCAACGATGAAAGGTCATGGAAAATCACTTAGTCATAATCGTTCTCATCGCTGCGTGGGCAATAGTGGTAGTACATGAAGTGCAAATTACTCGTTCGACATGAGTCGCCACAATATGCGGCAAAGCCGTAGTGACTCTGTGCGGTAACGCACACAGGAATTAATTAGATGCAGGGATGTGTGAGTTGTGTACTGGATTGGCGTACTGCGGTAAGACATCAACTAACTGGCTGCCTGAAAGCACTCGCCAGGATTTACAGCTCATTCGGTGCAAGCAGCACTCTTCGCCACGCTGGACAATAATCTGTCGGGAGCCAAGCGTCGGCCCAGCAGTTCAGCTACGCCGATAAATTTCCCCGCGCTGTAGAGGCGGATTTTTCCGTCCGGCAGATCGGCATCAATGCCGAGCCGCTGTCCTTGCGCCATGCGGGTTACTTGCACGGCGTCGAGTTCGAACATCGGCATATCCTGCAACATGCAATCCACAGGTAGCAGGCAAGCGTCGCGCTCCGGCATCGTCATCGCTTCAAGTTGATCCAGACGATACGCATTGTCCAGCCGAAAGTCGGCAATTGCCGTGCGGCGCAAGCCGCGCAAATGCGCACCACAACCCAAGGCATTGCCGATGTCTTCGGCCAGTGTACGGATGTAGGTGCCCTTGCTGCAACGCACACTTATTTCCATTTCATCACCGGCAAAGTGATCCAGCACCAGATCGTGAATGGTTACGTCGCGGCTTGCACGCTCTATGGTTTCGCCTTTGCGGATGTATTCATACAGGGGTTTCCCCTGATGCTTGAGTGCGCTGTGCATCGGCGGAATCTGGCTGATTTCACCGATGAAGTTGTGCAATACCGCACGTACTTGTTGCTCGTCCAGCGCCACGTCACAGCTGCGGGTGATTTCACCTTCGGCGTCGCCCGTGGTGGTGGTTTGGCCGAGTTTGACCAGCGCACGATAAGTTTTGTAGGCATTCAGGAGGCCGATTGAAAATTTTGTAGCTTCGCCGAAACAGATGGGTAATAGTCCGGTTGCCAATGGATCGAGCGTGCCGGTATGCCCAGCTTTTTCTGCCTGAAACAGGCGGCGCACTTTTTGCAGGGCGATGTTGGAGCTGAGTGTCAGCGGTTTATCGAACAGCAGAACGCCGTCTAATGGACGTGTGTTACGGGTCATGGTGTGAACTGCTCAGTATTAGTTGATAGACGTAAGACATAAGTTAAAAACCGCGAAGCGACAAAACCAACTACCAACTTACGTCTAATAACTTACGACTAAGGTTTTACTGCTCGGTTTTGTGGTCGCTCGCGACTGCCTGGTCTATGAGTTGCGACAGGTGCGCGCCGCGTTCGACCGAGGCATCGAAAACGAAGTGCAGCTGCGGCGTGATGCGCAGTTTCATGCGGTGTGCCACTTGGCTGCGCAGGAAACCGCTGGCGCGTTCGAGGCCTTCTTGCACGGCCTTGTGTGAACCATCCAGCGTGGTAAAAAACACTTTGGCATGTGAATAATCGCGCGCCACTTCAACCCCGGTAAGGGTGACCATGCGCACGCGCGGATCTTTTACTTCCAAGCGCACCAGCTCGGCCAGTTCGCGTTGAATCTGCTCGGCGACACGATCCGTTCTGGCGTAGTCTTTTGGCATACTGACTGGCGCTTACAGCGCGCGCGCCACCTCGATGATTTCGAATGCTTCGAGCTGGTCACCTACTTGAAGGTCGTTGAAACCGCGCAAGGACAAACCGCATTCGAAGTTGGATTTAACTTCCTTGACGTCATCCTTGAAACGTTTGAGCGAATCGAGTTCGCCGGTATGAATCACCACGTTGTTGCGCAGCACACGCACCTGCGAATTGCGTTTGATCAGGCCCTCGGTCACATAGCAACCAGCGATGGTACCGATTTTGGAAATAGTAAACACTTGGCGGATTTCCACCATGCCCAGGATGCTTTCCTTTTTTTCCGGCGCCAGCATGCCTGACAGGGCAGCTTTAATTTCATCCACCATCTCGTAGATGATATTGTAGTAGCGCACATCCACGCCCGAGGACTCTGCCAGTTTGCGTGCCGTGGCATCAGCACGGGTGTTGAACCCAATCACGACAGCCTTGGAAGCCAGCGCCAAGTTGATGTCGGATTCGCTGATCGCTCCTACCGCGCTATGAATGATATTGACTTTCACCTCTGCGGTAGACAGCTTTTGCAAGGAATTTGCAATGGCTTCGCAGGAACCTTGCACATCGGCCTTGATGATCAATGCCAGCGTGCGCACTTCGCCTTCGGTCATCTGTTCCAGCATATTTTCCAGCTTGGCAGATTGTTGTTTGGCCAGCTTCACGTCGCGGAATTTTCCTTGGCGGAACAGGGCGATTTCGCGCGCCTTCTTTTCATCCGACAGCACCAGCACGTCTTCACCTGCTATTGGCACTTCGGACAAACCTTGAATTTCAACCGGGATCGATGGCCCGGCCTCGTTTACCGCTTTGCCGTTCTCATCCAGCATGGCGCGCACACGTCCGAACACCGCACCGACCAGCACTGTGTCGCCACGTTTCAGGGTGCCCGACTGAACCAGTATGGTCGCCACCGGCCCTTTACCTCTGTCCAGCCTGGCTTCGATCACGATGCCCTTGGCGTTGCTTTCCTTGGGTGCTTTCAGTTCCAGCACTTCGGCCTGCAACAGGATGCCTTCCAGCAAGGCATCAATGCCTTGTCCACTCTTGGCCGAGACTTCGACAAACATGGTGTCGCCACCCCAGTCTTCCGGCACCACTTGTTGTGCCACCAGTTCCTGTTTGACGCGCTCGGCATTGGCATCCTGCTTGTCGATCTTGGTCACAGCTACCACGATAGGTACGCCAGCTGCCTTGGCATGGTGGATCGCTTCTATGGTCTGCGGCATCACGCCGTCATCCGCCGCTACTACCAGAATTACGATATCGGTCACTTTGGCTCCGCGTGCACGCATCGCGGTAAAAGCTTCATGGCCCGGCGTATCGAGGAAAGTGATCATGCCGCGCGGGGTATCCACATGGTAAGCACCAATGTGCTGCGTGATGCCTCCTGCTTCGCCGCTGGCCACGCGGGTGCGACGGATGTAATCCAGCAATGAAGTCTTGCCGTGGTCCACGTGGCCCATCACGGTTACCACCGGCGCGCGCGGCTCCAGCGGAGCATTCTTGTGTTCATCCGATTCGGCCAGATATGCACCGGGATCGTCGGCCTTGGCTGGCTTGGCGATATGGCCCAATTCTTCCACCGCAATCATCGCCGTTTCCTGGTCAAGCATCTGGTTGATGGTTACCATGGATCCTAAATTCATTAGCACCTTGATGATTTCGATGGCCTTGATGGACATCTTCTGCGCCAGTTCAGCGACGGTAATCGTCTCCGGCACCATTATCTCATGCACGATCGCTTCAGTCGGCATGGAGAAAGCATGCTGTGCTGTTTCTTCTTGCTTGGCATGTTTATCATGATGACGCGGACCAGCGCGCCCACGACCGGCAGTCCATCCACCGGGACGAACATCCGTAGTGGTAGGAGTGCGCTTCTTGTGTCCCGCTTCATTCCATGGGCTGTTCTTGTCCGGGGCAGTTTTAGCACCCTTTTTTGCAGCAGGCCTGACAACCTTGTCGCCGGGCTTGGGCGTTGGTTTATGCAACGTGCCTTCGGCCAGATTGGCCTTGGCGACAGGGACAGTCTCTACAACGGGTGCTTCCGGCTTGGTTTCCGCCGCAACAGCCGGTTGTTCCACTACAGGCTCGGCAATCGGTGCAGACTTGCGTTTGCTACGCTCTTTTTTGGCATGAATCTCGGCGGCTTGGCGTGACGCCAATTCAGCTTGTCCGCGCGCCTCCTCTTCGCGCAGGGCGATCTGCTGTTCGTCTACCTTCCGGGTTGCAACTTTTGCCGGCTTCGCTTCTGGCGCACTGGCGACAGGTGTTGGCTCCAACACAACAGCGGGCTGCTGCTCTGGCATGACTACTACTGGCTGCGCTGCTTCTGGAATTGGCGCAGGTTCAGAAACAGGTGTGGCGGGTGCAACCACGCGCTTCTTGCGTACTTCGACTTGAATAGTGCGCGCCCTGCCAGTGCTGTCCGATTTTTTGATCTCGGTCGTTTCGCGGCGGGTCAGCGTAATCTTGGCTTTAGCGCTAGCGCCTCCATGCGCACTACGCAGGTGCTCCAGCAAGTGCGCCTTGTCCTGTTCCGATATGGGATCCGCTTCTTGCTGCTTGGTTACTCCAGCCGCTTGCAGTTGTTCCAGCAACAGTCCAACCGGCAAGCCAAGCTCGCCAGCAAACTGCGCTACATTCATTTTCGCCATTACTGCCCCTTAACCCCAAAACTTAATATTACGGCACTCAATACCTGCGCAACCGCTCAAACAAACCAGGGCGCACGCGCAGTCATAATCAACTGGTTAGCGCGTTCGCCATCCATACCCGTGAATTCTACCAATTCATCCACATCCAGATCGGCAAGTTGATCTTGCGTCCCGATTCCCTTACCTGCCAGAGTGCGTGCAGTTTCCTCGTCCATGCCCTCGATTTTGAGCAAGTCCTCAATTCCATGTTCCACTTTCTCTTCGCTGACGATCGCAGCAGTCAGCAGCGCATTGCGTGCGCGGCTGCGCAGTTCGTTCACGGTCGCTTCGTCGAACGATTCGATTTCCAGCATCTCGTCCAGCGGCACATAGGCCACTTCTTCCAGCGTATTGAAACCTTCCTGCACCAGAATGTCGGCGACCTCTTCATCCACGTCCAGCTTGGCGATAAACAAATCGCGTACTTTGGCGAATTCCTGCTCGTTCTTCTGGCCGGATTCTTCCACCGTCATGATGTTGAGTTCCCAGCCGGTCAGCTCGCTGGCCAGGCGCACATTCTGTCCGTTGCGGCCGATGGCTTGTGCCAGATTTTCTTCCTCGACCACTACATCCATGCTGTGCTTGTCTTCATCCACCACGATGCTGGTCACGTCAGCCGGAGCCAAGGCGTTGATAACAGACGTGGCGGGATCTTCCGACCACAGTACGATATCGACGCGCTCACCGGCCAGTTCGTTGGTTACGGCCTGCACGCGCGAACCGCGCATACCGACGCAGGTGCCGATTGGATCGGTGCGCGCGTCATGCGAACGCACCGCAATCTTGGCGCGCGCTCCGGGATCGCGTGCCGCACTGACAATCTCAAGCATTCCTTCCTCGATTTCCGGCACTTCCAGCTCGAACAGCTTGACCAGAAATTCGGGAGTAATGCGCGACAGGACAATTTGCGGGCCGCGCACAGAACGATCCACGCGCAACAAATGTGCACGCACACGGTCGCCGACGCGCATATTTTCCTTCGGGATCATCTGGTCGCGCGGCAACAGTGCCTCGATCTTGCCGAACTCGATGATGGCACTGCCACGCTCGATCCGTTTTACCGTACCGGATACCAGATGCTCCTTGCGCTCCATGAAATCGTTGAGGATTTGTTCACGCTCGGCGTCGCGGATTTTCTGGAAAATAACCTGCTTGGCGGCCTGCGCACCAATGCGTCCGAAGTCGATAGATTCCAGTGGCTCTTCGATGAACTCGCCCAGTTGAATTTCCGGGTTGAGCTTTTGCGCTTCATTCAGTTTGATATGCAGTTCGGGCGTCTCAAAAGTCTCATCGTCCATTACCTCCCAGCAGCGAAACGAGTCATACTCCCCGGTGTTGCGGTCTATGTTGACACGCACATCGGCCTCTTCGGTGAAACGCTTCTTGGTGGCAGACGCCAAAGCGGACTCCAGTGCGCCAAACACAATTTCCTTGCCCACGTTTTTTTCACGCGCCAAGGCATCCACTAATAACAAAACTTCACGACTCATCACTGTCTCCAACTAAGCTATCGTTAATCCCGGACAAATTATCAGGGACATAACGGTCTACAAAATTCAAAATGTCGGCACCAACCGCGCCTTGTCTATATTGGATAGTTCAATTAATACCTGATTGCCATCCACATCCAGTTGCAATACACCGCCTTGTACTTCACCTAGAATGCCGCTGAAGTTTTGCGTCCCGCCAGTGGCATGCGCAATTTGATTTGCGCTTTCTCGCCACAAAACCGTACGAAATCTGCTTCCTTCTTGATTGGCCTGTCCAACCCGGGAGAGGAGACTTCAAGGCGTTCGTAATTCACGCCCTCTACCGTAAACAAACGAGTCAGTTGATGACTGACTTGCTCACAATCTTCCAGTGTGATACCTGCCGGTTTATCCATCAGCACCCGCATCATCCCTCTGCCGGACACTTCCAGGTCAACCAGCTCATACCCCAAGCCGACCAACGTCGTTTCCACAAGCCTTGCCGCATCCATGATTCGCACCCACAAATAAAAAACGGGCCGAGGCCCATCCGAAAAACTGCGCGGATTATAGCAAATTAAATCAACTAATGGAAAATACTCGTGCTCAAGCCCGTAGCAGGGCGAGAATCTCGCGCAGTTCGCGGCGCAGTTCGGATGGGTTGGCAGGCAATGGTAATAATTGCGGCTGCGCGCTTTCTTCGTGTTGTGTAACCAGATGATCTAAGCGACCACGCGCACCGCTGATGGTGAAACCATCTTCGTACAGCAATTGGCGGATGCGACGGATGAGCAGCACTTCGTGGTGCTGGTAGTAGCGCCGGTTGCCGCGCCGCTTGACCGGTTTAAGCTGGGTGAATTCCTGCTCCCAATAACGCAGTACGTGCGCCTTCACCCCGCACAATTCGCTCACTTCACCAATAGTGAAGTAGCGCTTGGCCGGTATTAGCGGTAGCTCGGAATTAGGCGTGTGGTTTTCCATGATAGCTCTTCTCTACCATGCTCTTGAGCTTCTGGCTGGGATGAAAAGTCACCACGCGCCGCGCCGTGATGGGGATTTCCTCGCCAGTCTTGGGATTACGCCCTGGACGTTGCGGCTTGTCGCGCAATTGGAAATTGCCGAAGCCGGACAGCTTGACGCTTTCACTCAGTTCGAGCTGCGCGCGGATTTCTTCAAAAAATGCCTCCACCATGTCTTTGGCTTCGCGTTTATTCAGGCCAACTTTTTCAAACAGCAAGTCTGCAAGTTCTGCTTTGGTCAATGTCATTTAACTTTCCTCAAACGCGCAATTGCGCACCATGTTTTTGTAATACTGCAACCAGCCGCGCTACGCTCGGTTCAATTTCTGCGTCCGTCAGTGTTTTTTTAGTATCTTGCAATAACACCCGGAAAGCAAGGCTTTTTTTGCCGTCTTCCACACCTTTGCCGCGATATAAGTCAAACAACGTAAGCTCAATCACGTTGGCTATGTTTTCAGATTGCATGGCGTCCAGCAGGGATTGTACTTCTACACTTTCATTTACTACTACTGCGAGATCGCGGCGCACCGGTGGAAATTTTGAAATCTCTGCCACGCGGGGTACTTCGGCCTGAGTCAGGGCAGTTTGGTCGAGCTCGAACCAAACCACAGGCTGCGGCAAGTCGTATTGTTGCTGCCATTGCGGATGCAGTTCGCCGATCCAACCCACGACCCTGCCATCGATCAGAATTTGCGCCGAACGTCCGGGATGCGAGGCAGGATGCACCGTCGCCACGAAACGCAAGATCGCCGGAGCAAACAAGGCTTCCACGTCCGCTTTGACGTCATAAAAGTCCACATTGCGCGCGGCCGCATCCCACTGCTCCGGTAACGCCGTACCATAAGCCAATCCGCCCACGCGCTCATGCTGTACATAGCTGCCCGCCTCGGCGACGAAACAGCCACCCATCTCGAACAGGCGCACGCGCGGCTGCTTGCGTGCGAGGTTGGTGCACAAGACAGCGAGCAGCCCGCCCAGCAAACTGCTGCGCATCACGCTCATCTGGCTGGCGATGGGGTTTTTCAATGCGATTGGCGTAGTGTTGTCGCACAGGTCGTGTTCCCACTCGGCTTCCACGAAGGCGTAGTTGATGGTTTCCTGATAGTCGCGCAGCACCAGCGTTTGGCGCAGCTTCGCATGAGGGTGTTGTGCTTCAACTTGCGGCAGTATGCTCATCACCGCTTGCGGCGCTGCTACCGGCTGTATATTTTCGTAACCATAAACACGCGCGACTTCTTCGATCAGGTCTTCCTCGATGGCGATGTCAAAGCGGTAGCTGGGCGGTGTGACCGAAAATTCTTCGCCATGAGACTGGAACGTCATGCCCAAGCGCGACAGTATCTGTGCGATCTCTTGCGCTTCCAGCGATACGCCAAGCACGCGCTGTACCCGTGGCACGCGCAGCTTCACCGGATTGCGTGCGGGCAAGTTTTCCAGTACCTCTGTCGTTGCTTCGATTTGTCCGCCGCAGATACCGAGGATCAGTTCCGTAGCACGATCCAGTGCGACTTGCGTGGTGGCGAAATCCACACCGCGCTCGAAACGGTAGGAAGAATCGGAGCTGAAACCCAAGCGGCGCGATTTACCGACGATCACGTCGGGTGCAAAGAACGCACTTTCCAGGAAAATATCGGTGGTCGCATCGTCCACTGCGCTGTCCGCTCCGCCCATTATTCCCGCCAAGGCGACAGGCCGTTGGCTGTCGGCAATCACCAGCATGTCTTCTTGCAAGCTCACGGTTTGTTCATTCAGCAGTTTCAGGCTTTCTCCGACGCGAGCGAAACGCACTTCGATGTCGCCATTCAACTTGCTCAGGTCAAAGGCGTGCAGCGGCTGCCCCAGTTCGAGCAACACGTAGTTGGTTACATCCACCAGCGCACTGATGCTGCGCAGGCCGCACCGTTCCAAGCGCTGCACCATCCATGCCGGCGTCGCTGCCTTGGCGTTCACTCCGGCAATCACGCGTCCAATATAACGGGAACAGGCGGCGGGCGCCGTCACCTTGACCTTGCAGCTACGGTCGCCGTCCAGCTTGAAATTGACTTGGGAAATGGTTTTCAGTGGCACCCCGGTCAAGGCCGATACTTCGCGCGCGATACCATATAGCGACAGGCAATCGCTGCGGTTCGGGGTCAGCTTGAGCGTGATCAGATGATCGTCCAGATCGAGATGTTCGCGGATGCTCTGCCCGACCACCGCATCGGCACTCAGCACCAACAATCCAGCCGACTGCCCTGAGTCCTGCCGAAGGGGCTCTTCCAGCCCCAGTTCTTTTTCCGAGCACATCATGCCGAAAGAAGCGACCCCGCGTACCTTGGCCTGCTTGATTTCAATGCCGGGCAACTTCGCCCCGACCAGCGCGCACGGCGCTTTCATGCCGACGCTGACGTTCTGCGCGCCGCACACAATGGTCAGCGGCTCAGCCTGCCCCACATCCACCGTCAATACGTTCAGCCGGTCTGCATCGGGATGTTTGTCTTTGGTCAATACCTGTGCGACAACGACCTTGTCGAAGGCTGGTGCAACCACAGTCATCTCTTCCACTTCCAGCCCGGCCATAGTCAGCAGGTGCGCCAGTTCCTCGCTGGAGAGCGATGGATTTACAAAGGTGCGTAACCAGGATTCAGAGAATTGCATAGTTAATTAAACTGTTTCAAAAATTGCAGATCGTTCTCGAAGAACAGCCTGAGGTCGTTCACGCCGTAGCGCAGCATGGTCAGACGCTCCACGCCCATGCCGAAAGCGAAACCGATATATTTTTCGCTGTCGATACCGACATGTTTGAGCACGTTCGGATGCACCATGCCGCAGCCGCCGATCTCCAACCAGCCGCCTTTCCAGCTCATATCCATTTCAGCCGATGGTTCGGTGAACGGGAAGAACGAAGGACGAAAGCGCACTTGCATGTCCGACGTTTCGAAATAGTTTTGCAAGAAATCGGCAATTACGCCCTTGAGGTGGGCGAAGCTCACGCGCTCGCCTATCCACAAGCCTTCGACCTGATGAAACATCGGCGAATGGGTGGCATCGGAATCCACGCGATACACGCGCCCCGGCGCGATGATGCGGATGTCCGGCATCGTCTCCAGATGCCGGTATTTTTCTACATGCGCCTGCATGTAGCGAATCTGGATCGGCGAGGTGTGCGTGCGCAGCACATGCTGTTCGTCGATGTAGAAGGTGTCGTGCATGGCGCGCGCCGGATGATTTTCCGGAATGTTCAGCGCGGTGAAGTTATAGAAATCGCTTTCGATCTCCGGACCTTCCGCCACGGCGTAACCGATGGAGTGAAACAGTGTCTCAATGCGCTCCAGAGTGCGCGTGACCGGATGCAATCCACCCACGCCTGCACCGCGTCCCGGCAGGGTCACATCCAGCGATTCCGCGGCCAATCTGGCTTGCAGTGCTTGCTGTTGGATGGCATCGCGCCGTGCTTGCAGCGCCGCTTCGATCTGCTGCTTGACCTGGTTGATGCGCGCTCCGGCCACCGGGCGTTCTTCGGCAGAGAGCTTGCCCAATCCCTTCAGCAGGCCAGTCAGTGTGCCTTCCTTGCCCAGATAGCGCGCCTTGGCGTTCTCCAACGCGGCGGCATCTTCGATCGCAGCAAAGGTTTTTAGCGCTTCATCGAGAATTTGGTCAAGTTCTTGCATGAATTTCTTGCATGGATAATTGGGGGTGACACAAACGAAAAAAGGAGGCGTAACCGCCTCCTTAATTCTTACAGCTTATACTTAAACGCCGAGGCTGGCTTTAGCTTGCACCACGATTTGTGCAAACGCTGCCTTGTCGAAGATCGCGATGTCAGACAATACCTTGCGGTCGATCTGAATAGCCGCCTTCTTCAAGCCGTTCATGAATACGCTGTAGCTCAGGCCTTGCTCACGCGCCGCCGCATTGATACGCGCAATCCACAGGGTGCGGAACTGACGCTTGCGTTGACGACGGTCGCGGTAGGCATATTGCCCGGCCTTCATCACCGCTTCTTTGGCGATGCGATAGACGTTCTTGCGGCGACCACGGTAACCCTTGGCCAGATCTATAACTTTCTTATGGCGCGCGCGCGCCGTTACACCACGTTTTACTCTTGGCATTTTCTATACTCCTTAAGCGTAGGGCATCATGGCGCGAACAGACGCCTTGTTGGTTGCGTGAACTTCAGTCGTACCACGCAACTGACGTTTGCTCTTGGTGGTCTTCTTGGTCAGAATATGACGCTTGAAGGCGCTCGAACGCTTGATGCTTCCGCCAGCGCGAACGACAAAGCGTTTTTTTGCGCTGCTTTTTGTTTTCATCTTAGGCATGACTACTCCTTTATTTGATGACGCCGGGAGGCTCCTGACAGGAACACTTGAAAACCCGGAACCACTTGTATGGGACTGTTTACTGCTGATCCGCGCCGACCAGTCCCTTAATCGGCACAGCACTAAAAAATTTACATTTCATCCCAACTGCTGCGTTGCGGAAAAAATTTCTTGCTTGCATATAAAACATATGCGGCGCGGCGAAATTTTTCCCGCGCCTTGCATTTGGGCGAACTCTAAATTTTTAGAGGCGCCCTAATTTATTTACGCTTCGGCGCCAGCACCATCACCATTTGCCGACCTTCCATCTTGGGAAACTGCTCCACGATGCCATGTTCATCGAGATCCGCCTTGACCCGTTCCATCAGGCGCATGCCGATGCCCTGATGGGCAATCTCGCGGCCACGGAAACGCAAGGTAATCTTGGTTTTGTCGCCTTCTTCCAGAAAACGAATCAGATTACGCAACTTGATGCCGTAATCACCATCATCCGTACTGGGGCGAAACTTTACTTCCTTGATCTGGATTTGCTTCTGCTTAAGCTTGGCCTCGTGCTGCTTCTTGCTCTCGGCATATTTGAACTTGCCGATATCCATGATGCGGCACACTGGCGGTTCCGCCATAGGTGCAATTTCAACCAGATCCAAATCAGCCTCTTCAGACAGCCGTAATGCTTCCGCAACTGCCACAATGCCGAGTGCTTCCCCTTCTACACCAACAAGCCGCACCTGAGGCGCCGTTATCTGCTCGTTGATTCGTTGTGCTTTGTCCTGAGCTATTGTAGTTTCTCCAAAAAAATTAAACCGTGCTATTTCCCGTTCACAGTTCCGATTGCAGGCGTTGCAACAACGCCTCAACCGACATCTGACCAAGGTCTTCACCTTGACGGTTTCGCACGGCAACCAGACCCGCAGCCATTTCCTTGTCACCCACGATTAGCTGATAAGGTAATTTCTGCAAGCTATGTTCTCGTATTTTATAGGTAATCTTCTCATTACGCAAATCCAAGTGCGCACGGAACCCGGCAATGCGTAAAGTTTCCGCAAGCTGAGTCGCATAGGCATCTTGCGCCTGCGAGATATTTATTACCGCCATCTGCACCGGCGCCAACCATAATGGCAGTGCTCCGGCGTGGTTTTCGATCAGGATGCCGATGAAGCGCTCCAGCGAACCCAATATCGCCCGGTGCAACATCACTGGCACCTTACGGGTGTTGTCCTCATCGACAAATTCGGCGTCAAGGCGGCCCGGCATGGAGAAGTCCACCTGCACCGTACCGCACTGCCAGGAACGGCCAATGGCGTCCTTGATATGGAATTCGATTTTCGGGCCATAGAACGCCCCTTCGCCCGGCAACTCTACCCATTCCAGACCGGAAGCCCGCAATGCAGAGCGCAAGGCAGTCTCGGCCTTGTCCCAAACTTCATCGGAACCGACCCTGCTTTCCGGACGCAACGCCAGCTTCACCGCCACATCATGGAAGCCGAAATCCTTATAAACCTTCAATACCAGTGCATTGAAAGCCGTCACTTCAGATTCGATCTGTTCTTCGGTACAGAAGATATGGCCATCGTCCTGCACGAAACCGCGCACGCGCATCAAACCATGCAGGCCGCCGGACGGTTCGTTGCGATGGCACGAACCGAACTCACCATAGCGTAGCGGCAACTCGCGATAAGAGCGCAGATCGGCATTGAATACCTGAATGTGCCCGGGACAGTTCATCGGCTTGATCGCAAATTCATGTTTTTCCGACTCGGTGGTGAACATGCCAGCCTTGAAATGTTCCCAGTGGCCGGATTTCTCCCACAGCACGCGGTCGATAATTTGCGGGCAGCGCACTTCCTGGTAACCGTTGTCCAGATAAACACGGCGCATGTACTGCTCGATCACCTGCCATACCGTCCAGCCCTTGGGATGCCAGAACACCATGCCCGGCGCCTCATCCTGCATATGAAAGAGGTCGAGCTGTTTGCCGAGCTTGCGATGGTCGCGCTTGTCTGCTTCTTCCAGACGGAACAGATAAGCATCCAGATCTTCTTTTTTTGCCCATGCCGTGCCGTAAATCCGCTGCAACATCTCATTCTTCGAATCGCCGCGCCAATAAGCTCCGGCCAGCTTCATCAGCTTGAACACCTTGAGCTTGCCGGTGGACGGCACATGCGGGCCACGGCACAAGTCGGTAAATGCACCCTCGGTGTACAGCGACACATCCTGATCAGCGGGAATGGACGCAATGATCTCCGCCTTGTAATGCTCGCCTATGCCTTTGAAATACGCCACGGCCTCGTCGCGCGGCATCACACTGCGCGTTACCGGGATGTCGCGCTTGGCCAATTCCGTCATGCGCTTTTCTATTGCCGCCAGATCGTCTGGCGTGAATGGGCGGGAATAGGAAAAATCGTAATAGAAACCGTCCTCGATCACCGGCCCGATGGTCACCTGCGCTTCAGGGAATAATTCCTTGACCGCATAAGCCATCAGGTGCGAGGCGGAGTGACGGATCAGGTCTAGCCCTTCCGCATCCTTATCGGTAATGATGGCGAGCGCCGCATCAACAGCAATCAAGTAAGAAGTGTCGACTAACTGCCCGTCTACTTTTCCGGCCAGCGCCGCGCGTGCCAGACCAGCACCTATACTGGCCGCGACTTCGGCAACGGTAACCGGCTGCGCAAAACTGCGCTGCGATCCATCGGGTAGGGTAATAACTGGCATATCTCGTTTCTCTTTAAAACATCAAGGCAAAAACAAAGTGCGGCATTGCCGCACTTCAGTGTGTTGGCATGTACCTGCCAACGCAGGGCGCAGTATATCGCAGCCCTCTATCCACGGTCAAAATGAAGTCTGGTGGTGCCGTTTCAATCCTCTTTGGGCAAGAGCTGTTCGACCGCCGCTTCATCAAAACCTTGCATGTCCACCTTGAGGCAGACCAGCCCCTCCGATCCCGCCACCATCACTTCGCGCACGCCTTGAACTTGCGCCAGGTGTCGCCGCAAGGTAATGGAATTTCCCTCATCCAGCTCCGGCAGGTGGTACAGTTTGGTGCGCACCGCTGCAGGGGGCTGCATGGTGCTCGCCACCAGTAGCCACAGCAGCAGCAGGCCTACCGCAAAGCCAAACACCGCGTTGCCGCCGAAGTGCTGCATCAGGAAACCGCCCGCCGCTGCACCGAAGAACGCGCCCAGAAACTGCACGCTACTGTACACCCCCATCGCCGTACCCTTCGCGTCCAGTGGTGCGATCTTGCTGATCATCGAAGGCAGCGTCGCTTCCAGCACGTTGAAGGCGGTAAAGAAAACCAGCAGTGCCAGCGCCACGCCCCATATGCTGTGTTGCAACAGCATCAGCGACAGTTGCGCCAGTGCCGACAGCGCTACTGCACCCATGAACACCTGTTTCATCTTGGCCTTTTTCTCGGCAATGATGATCGGCGGCACCATCAGCGCGAAGGCGATCAGCATCACCGGAAGATACACATGCCAATGCTGCGCTGCCTCCAGCCCGTCCTGCCGCAAGATGAATGGTACTTGCATGAATACCGACATCAGGATCGCGTGCAGCGAAAAAATACCGAAGTCGAGGCGCAGCAAATCCTTGTTGCGCAGCACGGAGCCTAATTTTTTAAACGTGGCTTCGGTGTCGGAGTGGAAACGGGTAATCGCCGGATTCGGAATTACAAATGCCACCACTGCCATCGCCAACACAGCCAACACCCCGATCAATTTGAACATGCCTGGCACGCCAATGATCTGATACAGCAGCGGCGACAGCACCAGCGAAATCGAGAAAGTAATACCGATGGTAATCCCTATCATCGCCATCGCCTTGGTACGGTGCTCTTCGCGCGTGAGGTCGGCAGTCAGCGCCATCACCGCCGCGTTGATTGCACCTGCACCCTGGATCACACGACCGATGATAATCCAGTAAATATCGTCCGCCGATCCTGCGATAAAGCTACCGATGGCGAACAGGATAAGCCCGGCGTAAATCACCGGCTTGCGCCCATAACGATCAGACAGCCAACCGGCAGGAATTTGCAAAATGGCTTGGGTCAGGCCATAGGCACCGAGCGCGATGCCGATCAAAGTCTGGCTCTCGCCGCCGGGCAGTTGTTGCGCATAGATGGCGAAAATCGGCAGAATGATGAACAGGCCCAGCATACGCAGGCCGTAAATGCCCGCCAAGCCAATGCTGGCGCGGCGTTCGATGGGTGTCATGGAATCTTTATCGTCTTGCATGGGATTTTATCTTGACTAAAAAACTCGCGTATTCTAACAGGTCGGCAAGCTTGCTGACAGGTCAAGGTTCCTATTCCGTGTTGCCCCTAAGCGGCGCTTGTCTACCATGGCAGCAGACGCTATTTATCGCCGTATCCGAGGCGTAGCCATACGTGCGAGCTCCAGCATGTTAGTTGCGCCGGTTTTTTGCATGACATGAGCGCGATGAGCTTCCACCGTTCGAAAGCTGATGTCCAAGCGTTGTGCAATTTCCTTGCTGGTATGCCCGGCTACAACCAGCATCATGATTTCCCGCTCACGCTCAGTCAGCGTTTTCAGCCGTGCAGCGACAGATTGCGAACCATCGGCCTGTGTGTGCATGCGGGAACACCGCTCCAATGCCTCCTGCACGCGAGCCAGCAAAACCGATCCATCCACCGGTTTGGTCAAAAAATCTATCGCACCGGCCTTGATCGTGCGCACCGTTACCGGGATGTTGCCTTGCCCTGAAAGAAAGATGATTGGCAATTTCAAATCGCGCTGTATTAATTCCTCCTGTAACATTGGCCCATCCATGCCGGGCATATTCACGTCAAGGATGATGCAACCCAGAGTGTCGGGCGCACAGGCATCGAGAAAGTCTTTGGCGCACGGGAATGCTGCAACGTCATGACCGGCAGCGTCCAGCAGCATGGCGAGCGAATCCCGCACCGCTGCGTCATCGTCCACGATAAATACTTGAGTAATGTCGTTCATTTTGCGAAGGGT
>Ga0302274_10001461_pt1 | contig 22669 bp, 12 predicted proteins | sample III_Bog_N2_1_FD_198755 | JGI IMG/M metagenome (GOLD analysis project Ga0302274, IMG submission 198755) | Peat permafrost microbial communities from Stordalen Mire near Abisko, Sweden - III_Bog_N2_1 | ecosystem: Environmental > Terrestrial > Soil > Wetlands > Peat | place: Sweden: Abisko...
TCAGGCTGAGGAGCAGCGGCCCCACTTTCGAGTAAACATAGTTTTGAAAGGCCGTGTGATCTGAGTAAATGAACACCAGCGCGGCGACCCCAAAGAGAAAACCAAAAGTATTGCGAACCCGGCCACGATTTTCTTCGCGGGCTTTCTTGCGCTGCTCGGCTCTTGCCCAGTCGGCAATTTTGATTCCAGCAGGATAACCCATGCCTCAAGTTAAGCATCGGGTATGCCAGCGCTAGAAAGGCGCAAATACCCACTGAAAAAGATATCTTTTGGCCGGAACGTAATTCTCCGGCCAAAAATGTGACATTGGCTTGTCTATAACTTCAAATCCGCATCGGTCACTGCCCCGAGCGAGGCTGACGTCACGGTGTGGGCGTACTTCGCCAGGACGCCGCGCGGGTAGCGAGGCGTCGGCTTTTTCCAGGCGGCTTTGCGCCGCTTCAATTCCGTCGCGGAAATTTCAAGATTCAATTCGCGCTTCTCGGCATCAATGGCGATCGTGTCACCGTTTTTCACCAGGGCGATTGTGCCGCCCACGTAGGCTTCCGGCGTAATATGGCCAACCACAAAACCGTGACTGCCGCCGCTGAACCGCCCGTCCGTGATCAGCGCGACTTCCTTGCCCAGCCCTTTGCCCATGATGGCACTGGTCGGCGAGAGCATTTCCCGCATTCCGGGGCCGCCCTTGGGGCCTTCATTGCGGATGACGATGACATGACCCGCTTTCACGGTGCTGTTAAGGATGGCTTTCATCGCTGCTTCCTCGGATTCAAAAACAATCGCCTTTCCCGTGAATTGAAGGCCCTCCTTCCCAGAGATCTTGGCCACCGCGCCCTCCGCGGCCAAGTTGCCGCGTAGGATCACCAGATGGCTATTGGGTTTGATCGGCTTATCGAAAGGTTGGATGATGGTTTGTCCCGGAGGATAGGGCGCAACATTCTTCAAGCTTTCAGCCATCGTCTCGCCCGTTACCGTCAAGGCGTCGCCATGAAGCAGCTTTTTGTCCAGCAAAAGCTTCATTAACGGACGGATACCACCGATGGCGACGAGCTCGGACATCAAATGTTTGCCGCTGGGTTTCAAATCCGCCAGCACTGGTACCCGTTTACCAATCCGGGTGAAGTCGTCCAGGTTGAGTTTCACCCTGGCGGCGTGGGCGATGGCCAGCAAATGAAGGACGGCATTGGTCGATCCGCCCAGGGCGATAACCACGGTAATCGCATTTTCGAAGGCTTTTTTCGTGAGAATATGCCGCGGCCGGATTCCTTTCCGCAGCATGTCCACCACGCAGGAGCCGGCCTGGCGGCAATCATCCATTTTTGCCGGCGAAATGGCATTTTGAGCCGAGCTGTTGGGTAGGCTCATTCCCAGCGCTTCAATCGCGGAAGCCATGGTGTTAGCGGTGTACATGCCGCCACAGGATCCTGGTCCGGGAATCGCACATTGCTCCACCGCTTGGAATTCCTTGTCCGAAATTTTATGGTTCGCATGGGCCCCGATCGCCTCAAACACGGAAACGACGTCCAACTTGCGCGTGTCACCGGTGATGCAGCCGGGCAGGATTGTGCCGCCATAGACAAACACCGCCGCGCGGTCCATCCGGGCGATGGCGATCAAAGCCCCCGGCATATTTTTGTCGCAGCCCCCAATTGCCACGTAACCGTCCATGCCGGCACAGCCCACCACGGTCTCGATGGAGTCGGCGATGACTTCCCGGGAAACCAGCGAGTATTTCATTCCCTCGCTGCCCATCGAAATGCCATCCGAGATCGTGATGGTGTTAAAAATGATGGCCTTACCCCCCGCCTGATTGGCGCCTTTTTCCGCCTCCAGCGCGAGCTTGTCGATGTGCATATTGCACGGCGTCACATTACTCCAGGTTGAGGCTATCCCGATGATGGGCTTGGAAAAATCCTCCTTGGTAAAACCGACTGGGTACAACATGGCGCGGGCGGCCGCGCGTTCATCGCCGTCCACCAGAACACTGGAGTACGGGCGCAAGGGATCAGATGACTGGCTCTTCTTCATTTGCCGACCATCTTGCCAACGAAGTGCCACCTTCGCAAGTCGCCGCGTTCTGGCGATCTGATTTCATGATTTGGAAGCGTAGGGCTTTTTGGAAACAGAGGGAAAAAACATGCAAAAATTGGGTTCGTTTTCATTTTTAAACATTTTGAATAATTTACATAAGTATTTCTTGCAAAAATCTTTGAGTGGGATTTAAAATTGGCTTCGTTATCGGAAATTTTTGGTCGTAGCACACGGAAGGAGGTTGCCAGCCAGGCTGCGGTAAATAAGGGAAATGGAAAGATAATGGCGATGTTTTTGGGCAAAGACGAGAATTTTAAATTGGGTTCGTTTTCCGAGACCAAAATGGCTGAAAAAGTGCTGATCCACAAAATTTTAAACAGATAGTTAATGGCCTGAGGTTGACCGATCCTGGTTTGGGATGGGTGATCCGGACTAAGTATGGCTCCATTGAAAGAGCGGGGGAAATTGAGCAAACCGCCGAGACTTTTGAGCCTGAGGAAAAGGTGATTTGGGAGGATCATTTTGGGTTTTTTCGCCTAGTCTAGGCAGCACTTGCCGCGAATAAAACGCGACGGTGGCGTTTTAGGCGTTTTTCCGATTCACAACGCATGGATAATGGGAAATCCGAAGAATGAATTCCGCAAATCCTACCGAGTTAGTGGGTTAAAAGCAACGAACGCTGGTGCGACGTGGGCAATAATAAATGACTTTGACTGGAGACTGCGGGGCGCGGGGCGATAAAACCTTCGGAGGGTTTGTGATTAAAATGGTGGTCAGCAATCTGCCGACAGCATCCACCCTAGTTCTTGTAAAGATGCATGAAGGCGATCGTTAATCCCATTCCCGCCATGCAGCATCCAATTACTATTAGTTGTGGTTGTAAATCCATATCTCCTACTAAACTAATTAGTAATGTGAATTAGTTTTCGATAATTGCAAGCTTTAGTTGGTGATAATGTAGTGGCTATTTCCCATTGGATTTGAGGGATTGACTTAAGTCCGATCTCGAAGAGCGCTTCCGATAAGCTGTGTTTCTGACTCGGATTCTTTGATCCCGTTGAGGATATTCCGCCCTTAACGGCGGGAACAAATCGGCAATTTGAGGGTTCTGATGAATGGTCGTCCAATGAACACAGTGGACTTCGAAAATCATAGATCATCAGTTTTCTTGATGTTGTTCACTTGACTTTCCCCTGCGAATACGCTTAATGGTCAGTTTGTAGTATTCAGAATTCAGAATTTGTTCCGTCAACTTTGACGAAGCTTTTTAACCTTATTTTTCGTTTGGTGAAGATTGGGCTTTTGGTCCTCCTCATAATAGGGAGCATCGATTTGTGCCAGGCCGCTACTTTTATTTGGAGCGGCGGCGGGGCCGACGCCAATTGGAGTACGCCGTCCAATTGGGCCGGAGGTGTCCCGCCGACAAATAATGGCACGGCGGCGATTGTGCTGGCCGGAACCAATAATCTCTCTCCCAAAGTCGACACAGCGTGGAGCATCAGTTCGCTCACTTTCTCCAACGGAGCGGGGCCATTTGTGTTGGGCGGCAACACGCTTACCATCAGCAGCGGCGGCGTCACGAACAACAGCGCAAACGGCCAGATCATCAACAGCGCCCTTACGTTCGCGGCCAACCAGACCTGGAATGCGAGCTCTAACCAGCTTATCTTCAATGGAAACATCTTCAATGGCGGGAATCTGCTCACGATTGCCGGTAATTTCAATTCAGTTATCACCGGTAACCTCGGTGGCACCGGCGGTTTCACCAAGTCTGGGGCGGGCACGAATTATTTGAGCGGCACCAACACCTACTCCGGCGTCACGCTGGTCAGCGCGGGTGTTCTAAATCTTCAAAATAATTCCGCGCTGGGCACCGCCAGCGCGACGGTCTCCAGCGGCGCGCAATTACAGCTGCAAGGTGGTATCGCCGTGACAAGCAATCCCGTGACCATCAGCGGAACGGGCATCGCCAGCAGTGGAGCATTGCGCAGTCTGAGCGGGAGCAATACTTGGGGTGGAACCATTACGCTGGCAACGGATTCAACCATTGATGCCGATACTGGCACGCTTAACTTGTCGGCAAATATCGTCAATTCCACTTTTCAAACCACCTTCACGAATAACGGGGTCATTATCTTCAATGGCGTGCTGGGCGGTGGTAATGGCGAGTTGCTGGCAACCGGGACAGGATTGCTCCAATTGGGCGGCGCGAATACGTACAGCGGAACCACCACGATCAATGGGGGGAAGGTGCAATTCATCGCCGCGGGAAGCGCCAGCAGCGTAACTGCGGTCACGGTTAATGCCGGTGGCACCATGGATTTGAACGGCTTTAACGAGTCCATTCTCTCGCTCGCCGGCGCGGGCATCGTGACGCTGGGTAACGGGACTTTGACGATCAATAATGCGGCCAGTTCAACTTTCTCCGGCGTAATGAGCGGCATCGGCGGCCTCGTCAAGTCCGGCACCGGTACGGCGACCATGAGCGGCGTGAACACCTATACCGGTGGCACGACCATTAACTCAGGTATTCTCAGCGTTGCTTCGGATACCGGCCTAGGTGGCGCAAGCGGGGCGCTCACTTTAAACGGCGGCCAGCTGACCACCAGCGCCACGCTCACTTCATCCCGTGCGATTACTTTGGGAGCGAATGGCGGAGTCGTGAAGCCGGCCGGGACGCTCACGCTTACTGGTAAAATCAGCGGACCGGGTGCATTGATAAAAATTGGCTCCTATAGTCTTGCCTTGACCGGCACCAACACTTATCTGGGTGGCACGACACACGCCGCTGGCACAATTTTAATCGGTTCAGACGCCGCCTTGGGAGGGGCGGCTGGCACCCTCACTTTTTCGAACACCGCGACCTTGAAAATGACGGCTTCATTTTCCTCGAGTCGTAACATTGTGTTGAATGCCGGCACGGCTTCATTCAATGCCGAAACGGGCTTTACCAACACGTTCAATGGTGTCATCAGCGGTGCGGGGGCGCTGACCAAACTGGGATCCGGCCTTTTGGCATTAGGCGGCAATAACACTTATACCAACACAACCACGATCAGCGCCGGCACGCTGCAACTCGCCAGCAGCGGAAGCGTACCTACGCTCAGCCCGGTCGTGATCACAACCACGACTTCAGCGTTCGACCTGAACAGTTTCAATGCCACCATCGGTTCACTGGCGTCCACGGCTGCGGGGAAAGTGATTATAGGCAACGGTTCACTAACCGCCGGCGGGAACAATTCCACGACCACCAATTCGGCCATCCTCAGTGGCACGGGCGGGTTCACCAAGTTGGGAACCGGCACGATGACGCTCAATAAGGCTAACACTTACACTGGCCCCACGATCATCGGCGCGGGTACTTTGCAAATGAATGCCAGTACCATCCTCTCCCTCACCTCGCCGTTAACCGTCAGCAATGGCGCGGTTTTCAATTTGAATAACTACAGCCAGTATGCTGCATCGCTGGCGGGGGCAGGGAGTGTGACCCTCGGTAGCGGTACCATGACGACCGCGAATTTCACCAACACAGTTTTTAGCGGAGTCATCAGCGGTACCGGCGGCTACACCAAACTTGGAACCGGGGTGCAAGTGTTTGCCGGCACCAACACTTACAGCGGTGCGACCGCCGATGTGGTCGGAACCCTGGAGGTCGACGGCAATTCGGCCAGCAGTGCCGTGGCGGTGAATTCCGGCGCAACGCTGTCAGGTGTGGGCACGGTGGGCGCCGTTACCGTTGCCAGTGGCGGCACCAACTCGCCCGGCAGCACCGGGCCGGGAACCTTGACCAGCGGCGCCCAAACCTGGGCTGCGGGTGGGAATTATGTCTGGGAAATAAATAATCCCAATGGCTCCGCCGGTGGGAGCTCGGGATGGGATTTGATCAATATTTCCGGGGCGCTCACCATCACTGCGACCAGCGCCACCAAGTTCAACCTCGACCTCGCCTCGCTTACCGCCGCCAACATCAGCTGGGTGTTGACTAATTTCAACAATACGGCCACTTATGTCTGGACGATTGCCACCGCCAGCGGCGGCATCACCGGGTTCAATGCCGCCAATTTCAACATCAATGCCTCGGGTTTTCAGAATGCGCTGGGTCTGGGAACTTTTCTGCTGAGCCAGTCCGGGAACAACCTGAATTTAATTTTCACTCCGGCGGCGCTGGCGACGCTTAAGGATGTACAGAACGGAACGTTGACCAGCGCTGGCAGCGGGACGAATACCGCGACCCTGGCGACAGCGGTTAATCCGACCAATGCCTTCCTCATTTTTAATACGCGCCACAACAGCCCCGTGCCCGGCGGCTCGATGATGGGTGGATGGTTGGCATCCTCCAACCAAGTACAATTTGTGCGCGCAACGACGGAAACCTCCGCCATGAACATCGAATGGTATATCGTGGAATATGGGGCGGGCGTCCGGGTGCAGCGGGGCGAGGTTAATCAAACCAATACCACCATCAACGTCCCCTTGTCGCCGATTTCCGCCGTGAACCAGGCCTTCGTCACCTGGTCCAAGACTCCGGATCCCACCGAGACCGTTTTTTCCGACGAGGATCCGCTGGTTGGGCAGATTACTTCCACCACCAATCTACAGTTTCGGGTGGGCACAGCGCCGTCGTCCGTGCCGGTGATTTACTGGCAGGTGGTTGAGTTCCAGAATCCGGCCAGCATCAGTGTCCAGACGGATTCGGTCACCAACCTGATCGGAACCAATCTGCTGACCACGGACACGTTATCGGCACCGGTCAACACCAACAGCACCTTTTTGCTGGCCGGTTATCGCACTTCCGGATCCGGCACCAGCATTGGCGCGCGCATGCTGCGGGCACAATTGACGAGCCCCACCACCGTCACCTTTGACCGGAGTATTTCCGGCGCCCCGGACAACATCCCGGAAATCTTCTGGCAGGCGGTTCAACTCAACGACGGCTCGGCAGTTCAAAGCGGCACGGTTAATTTCGCGAATGGCGCGGCCGAAACCAATGCCACTTTGACCAGCCTCGACACCAACCGGTCCGCGGTCTTTTCTGCGGTGCAGCCAGTGGGCGGGCAAAACACCGGTCGGTCGCCTTCAACCGGAAATACTTTGGGTGTCGGCTCGGCGACGCTGGCTTTGACGAGTAACACCCAGCTGACACTCGACCGCAACAACACCTCAAACCAGGCGGATATCGGCTGGCAGGCGGTCGGTTTTGGGCCGGATGACCTGCTCACGCTGGCGATGGGCGGTTCGGCCATTTTCGCCGACACCGCCACCAATACATACACCAGTTTAACGGGTCCGGGTTATACCGAATTTCAAAATGGTAATGTCGGCGTGGGAACCATCATCTTAAAAGCCCCCGCCGGATTTGTTTTTAACACGAACGCTCCCCTACCATCTGTGATCATCACCACGGTGGGCGGCAGCGGAACTATTTCCCAAAATATTAATGGCGTGGCCAGCGGTACTTCCGTGCCCATGACGACCATCACCCCGACGAATCTGACCTTCACCGTGACCTCGGCCAGTAGCGGCGGAGTCACTTGTTCGCTAACGTGGACCAATATCGGCGTTCGTCCCACCGCCGGAACTCCGCTGGCCAGCGGCAACCTGGTTACTTTGGGCACATCCGTCATGCAGGCTGTCACCACCAACTCGACCGGCTGGGGATTCCTCGCGGAGGTGACCGGCGCCGCCGCCAAACTCGCCATCACGACGCAACCCTCTGCCGCGGTCACCGCCGGCGTCCCTTTTCCCCAGCAACCGGTGGTTCAAGTCCAGGATCAATTTGGTAATGTTCGCTCGACGGACAATACGAATGCCATCACGGCGACTTCCTCAGGAACGGACACGAACAATGTGAACAGTTCGGTGACGGAAGTGGACGGCGTGGCGGCGTTCAACGGCTTGAGTTACCAGGTTGCGCAAAGCAATAAGATTACTTTCACAGCGCCCGGCGTGACTTCAGTCATTTCCAGCAACATTGTCGTCAGCGCGGCGGCGGCCAGTCAGTTGGTCCTGGTGACACAACCTTCGGCTGCAGCCACGGCAGGAATCAATTTCGTCCAGCAGCCGGTGGTCCAGATTCAGGATGCTTATGGAAACCTCGTCAAGTCGGATAATTCGACAGTGACCGCTTCAATTGATCAAGGCTCCGGAAATCTGTTTGGCACGCAAGCCATCAAGGCAGTGAATGGCACCGTTACGTTCACCAACTTCAGCTACCAGATCGCCGAAACGATCACGATAGATTTCACTGACGCGAGCCTCGCCGTCGCCACTTCCACTGGCACCACCGTGAGTGCGGCTCCCGCCAGCCAGTTGGCGATTCAAACGCAACCTTCGGCCGTGGCCACGGCCGGCGTGCCATTCACCCAACAGCCAATGGTTCAGTTACTGGATCAATTCGGCAACCTGTGCGCCACCAACAACAGTGCTATCGTCACGGCATCGCGCGATGCCGGCAGCGGTTCCGGAAACTTGCAGGGCTCAGTGAATGTCACGGCCGTCAACGGCCTGGCGACCTTTGCCAACCTCGCTCATGATGTTGCGGGTAACATCTCCATTGATTTTAATGGCATCGGTTTGACCGGCGCGACTTCGGGAAGTATTTCAATTATTCCGGCATCGGCCACCGCACTCAGCTTTTCCACCCAACCCGGCGCGGCCGTGGCTGGGTCCGCGTTCGGAACCCAACCCTCGGTTACCACTCAGGATGCCTACGGCAACAATTCAGTCTCAGGTTTGTCTTCCAGTGTGCCTGTGACCGTCGCGCTCTCAGCGGGAACAGGAAATCTCCTCGGTACCCAGAGTCTCGACATTGGCACGTCGGCCGGAAATGGAAGCGTGGTTTTCACAAATTTGGAAATTGATGTGGTGGGCAATAAACAACTGACGGTGAGCGCCAATGGTTTTGCTAGTGCCGTGAGCACGCCTTTCACCGTCGCCCAGGGCAGCCAGGTCATCACCTTTGGTTCGTTGTCGAACCAGACTTACGGTGTGGCACCGTTCAGCTTGAACGCGAGTGCTTCCTCCGGATTGCCCGTGACTTTCAGCCTTGTTTCCGGCCCAGCCAGCCTCATAAATAGTAACCTCACTATCCTGGGCGCTGGGCAGGTCACCCTTTCTGCCAGTCAAGCGGGCAACACAAATTATCTGCCGGCGACCACGATGAACCAAACTTTCACGGTGGCTCCTGCCGTATTGACGGTGACGGCGAACAACACCAACCAAGTGTATGGCGCGGCCATTCCGGTATTCACCGCGAGTTATAGTGGCTTCGTGAACAGCGACACCTCAACTGTGGTTGGCGGCACCCCTGCATTCAGCACGACGGCAACCAGAAATAGCAGTGTCGCGGGGGGTCCCTATCTGATTGTTGTGACCAATGGAACGCTGAGCGCGACGAATTATTCCTTCAATTTTGTAAGTGGCCAACTGACGGTCCTTCCGGCGATTTCAGCCCTCGCGCTGGCCTCCTCTGCGAATCCATCGCCGACTGGCTCAAACGTCACTTTCACTGCCACCCTCACGGCGGTCTCGCCGGGCGCGGGCACCCCCACGGGTCCGGTGAACTTTCGCATCGACGGGGGCATTTTTGGTTCCGGCGCATTGTCCGGCGGCGTAGGCACCTTTACCCCCAATAACCTGACGCACGGCACGCACACGGTGGTGGCCGAATATCCCGGCGATTCGAATTTCACCGGCAGCACCAATTCGCTGGTCCCCAACCAACTCATTAACACGCCGCCGATGGCGGGCAATGTCGTGCTCTATCGCAATCCAATCCTGGGGGTCAAAGTCCAGCTCGCGACCCTGCTGACCAATGCCGAATCACCCGACGGCGATGTCCTGACTCTCAGCGTGAGTTCCACCAGTGCCAGTAACGCACTCCTCACTGTGAGCGGAGGCTGGGTTATCTACTCTCCGCCCGCTGGATTCACCAACGTCGATTCATTCATCTATACTGTCACAGACGCTTTTGGCGGCAGCGCCACGGGAACCGTTACGGTGGCGATTCAAGTTGACAACAACCAGAGCCAGAATTTGGTGGTTACGAGTCTGGGCAGTGCTTCGGTCTCGATCATCGGCAGCGGAATTCCCGGATACACCTACCGCCTGCAATATTCGATCACCCCCGGACCCGTTTTTGTCTGGCAGGACCTAAGCAGCCTGACAGCGGATTCAACCGGGCAATTTAGTTTCACCGATACGCCCGCAATAGATTCACCCCCGCGTTTTTATCGCTCAATCTCCCCCTGATCATGAAATTGCTCAAGAACCCCCTACTATTAATGTTTTTGATGGTTCTTTCGCCGAGGTTGCTCCCGGCGCAGACCACCGAATCATACACTTTCACCACCAACCGTCTGGTGCCGGACGGCAACCTCTCCGGCTTAATCGACGGGGAATATGTGTCTTCCGCCATCGGTGCCATTTCGTCCGTGCAGGTCCGGCTCAAAGTCACCGGGGAATTCAATGGCGATCTTTACGCTTACCTACGCAACACCAACGGTTTCGTCGTCCTGCTCAATCGCGGGGGTGCGACGACTTCAAATCCTTCTGGCTATGGAGACAGCGGATTCAACGTGACATTTCAGGCCGCTGCTGCAAACGGTGACATCCATGTTTATCAAAACGTAACGAACCCCGCCGCAGGTTCGCCGCTTGCCGGGTTTTGGCAGCCCGATGGCCGGACGAACGATCCCGCCACGGTCACCGACCTCTCGCCACGCACGACTTCGCTGACCAATTTCAATGGGTTCAATGCGGCGGGTACCTGGACGCTTTATCTTGCCGACCTGCAATCCGGCGGCACGAATATGCTCACGCAATGGGGCTTGGACATCAGTGGCGCGGCGTCGCCCACATTGACCTGGACGAATCCTGCAGGGATCACTTATGGCACGGCATTGAGCCTGACGCAATTGAACGCGACGGCGACTTACGGTTCGACCAATGTGCCTGGCACGTTTACTTATTCTTCTCCGGCAGGAACCGTTTTAGATGTGGCTACCAACCAGACTCTTTCCGTCATGTTCACCCCCCATGACACCAATAGCTTTTTGCCGGTGACGGCGAACGTAACGATCAATGTGTCGCCGGCACCGCTGATCATCACCGCCAATAATACGAACAATGTTTATGGCGCTGCCTTACCGGCGTTCACCGCTAGCTATAGCGGCTTTGTCAATGGCGATACTGCAGCCAGTCTCAGCACGCCTGTGACGTTGGGCACTTCCGCTGCTGCGTCCAGCCCGGTCGGCACTTACCCCGTCACGGCAAGCGGAGCGGCGGACGCAAATTACGCCATTAGTTACCTCAACGGCACGCTGACAGTTAATCCCGCCGCGCTAAGCATCACGGCCAACAGCACGAATAAAGTTTATGGCGCTGCCTTGCCGGCGTTCACTGCGAGCTATAGCGGCTTTGTCAATGGCGATACTGCAGCCAGTCTCAGCACGCCAGTAACGTTGGGAACTTCCGCGGCGGCGTCGAGCCCAGTCGGCGCTTACCCCATCACGGCAAGCGGCGCCGCCGCCACGAATTACACCATTAATTATGTCAATGGCATGCTTTCGGTGAGTGCTGCCACCCTTACCATCACGGCAGCCAACGAGACCAAGGCTTATGGCCAGGCCCTGCCTGAGTTGGCCGCGACTTACGCCGGTTTTGTCAATGGCGACACCACGAAAAGCCTTACCAGCGTGGCCATCCTGACGACTACTGCCAATGCCGGAAGCGGCGTGGGTGTATATCCCATCACCGCCACCGACGCCGTCAGCTCAAACTATTTGTTTACCTACATCGCCGGTTCACTCAGCATCACGAACTCATTGACCTCCGGTGCCTTGGTCTCCTCCGCGAATCCTTCACCGACTGGCTCAAACGTTACGTTCACGGCCACCGTCGCCGCAGTTGCGCCAGGTGCAGGCACGCCCACGGGCACGATAAACTTCCGCATCGACGGTGCCGTCCTAGCTGCCAGCGTCTTGTCCGCTGGCGTGGCCACCCTCACCGCCAATAACCTGACGCATGGTTACCACACCGTGGTGGCCGAATACGCCGGCGATTCGAATTTTACCGGCACCACCAATTCGCTGACCCCCAACCAGCTCATCAACACGCCGCCGGTGGCGGGCAATGTCACACTCTATCGCAATCCCGTCCTGGGGGTCAAAGTCCAGCTGGCGACGCTGCTGACCAATGCCTCCTCGCCCGACGGCGATACCCTGGCCCTCAGCGTGAGCTCCACCAGTGCCAGCAATGCCACCATCACCGTGAGTGGTCACTGGGCTTTCTACACGCCGCCTGCTGGATTCACTAACGCCGATTCGTTCACCTACAAGGTCACCGACACTTACGGCGGCAGCGCCACGGGCACTGTCACGGTTGCGATCCTGGTGGACAATAGTCAGAGCCAGAACCTGGTCATCACGAACCCCGGCAGCGGCGGCGTCCTAATTAGCGGCAACGGTGTTCCGGGATACCAGTACCGCCTCCAATACTCCGTTGTCCCCGGCCCCGCCTATTTCTGGCAGACACTAACCAATGTGACAGCGGACGGTACCGGAAAGTTCGAATACACGGATACGTCCGGTGATCTGACGCGGTTTTATCGCACCGCGTATCCTTAGGCTAGGATCCCTTGAAGCGAGAATTTAGTTCGGCCTAAAGAGCGAGCTCTCGCAAGACAATCAATTTGAGAATATTCATATGAAAAAAGGATATCAGATGTTTGCCTGCCTTTTGTTGGCAGGAGTTTGCCTCCGTCTGGGCACAATAATCGTGTCCGCCCAAACCACGACAAATTACAACTTCCTTTTTTCTGCCAACGCAGAAGTGCCGCAGGGTGATCCCAGCGGCCTGGCGCTCACTGAGGACGTGACCGGAGTGGGCGGGGTCATCGATAACTTGAGCGTTTCGTTGGACATCTCCGGCGGTTTCAATGGCGACTTGTATGCATATTTGCGGGGGCCGAATGGCGGTTTTGCCGTGCTGTTGAACCGTGTTGGCGTAAGCAGCGGCAATGCCTTTGGATATTCCGACACGGGTTTCAATGTTACGTTCAACGATTCCATCAGTTACGACAACATCCATTATTACCAAAATTCCGCCTACTCCTTGAACGCTGACGGACAACTGACCGGCACCTGGTCGTCGGACGGACGCAACATTGATCCGCAGTCCGACCCGTCACTATTTGACACGACCCAGCCCACGGCAACTTTGCAATCGTTTGACGCCACCAACCCGAACGGAACCTGGACACTTTTTGTGGCAGATTTCTCCAGCGGCGGGCAGAGTACCGTTGTCAATTGGGGTTTGGACATTGGAATCACACCTGAACCCTCGACCTGCAGCCTCTTGATATTCGGTGCCGGAATCTTGTTTTGCGCGAAAAAGTACATGCAACGCTCATCTTGAAATTTGATTTTGCCAAAGTGCGAATACCCAATATTCAGCGTTTCGAATTCCAACGTCAGCACTTTGCACGGTGGCGGTAAAGGAATTTATGATTGCGGATTTCGAACGTCCGAAAACCCAATCGCCCGTCCATGATTGGCAGCAGTAACGAGCTTCTACTGCTCTTCAAATGTCAGTCAGTTGGCATCAGACAATGCCGAATGAGCTTGCCCCGGGGCGGAATTCGTGAAAAATGAGAGTTCACTGGCAAGTGATCTTCTGATCCCTCGGCCGGTGAAATGGTTGGAGAGATGGCTGAGTGGTTTAAGGCACACGCCTGGAAAGCGTGCGTAGGTAACACTACCGTGGGTTCAAATCCCACTCTCTCCGCCAGTTTGCTGGTCTCCCCTTGAGGCGCAGACCTCCGTTTTATCAGTATTTAAATTTTCTTCGCCCTGACAGGCGATTTCTCTTATAATTCTGCTACGCAACTGAAGACATGAATACGACGTCCAGCAGCCCAGCTACAGCCTCGTTCGCACCGGTTGACCTCCGGCATCGCCGGCACACGCTTAATCCGAACCGTACTTTTCTGGATCGCTGCGGTATTGCCGCGCAAACTGCGATGGAATGGAGCATTGCGCGCGTTTCGCCCAATGGCGACCCGCATATTTATGACACCCGACTTTTTCCGTGGGCGAAAGAAGTTGAGCAGGAGTGGAAACTCATTCGTGCAGAATTGGACGCGGTGATGACGTTTCGCGATAAAATGCCCAGTTTTCAGGATATTTTAAAGGAAGTCGGCGCGATTCAATCGGACAACAATTGGAAGACCTTTTTTCTAGCCGGCATCGGTATGGATTGTGCCCAAAACCGCAAGCATTGTCCGGAGACGGTCCGGCTGTTGGGTAAAATCCCAGGCATGACCACGGCGTTTTTTAGCATTCTCTCGCCAGGCAAACACATTCCCGCCCATCGTGGTGCGTGGAACGGCATTTTGCGCTTTCATCTGGGCTTGATGGTTCCCGAACCGCGCGAACGCGTGCGCATCCGGATTGGCAATGACTTTTATTCCTGGCGGGAAGGAGAGGCGTTGATTTTTGACGACACATTCAATCATGAGGTGTGGAACGATACAAACGGTTATCGCGTGGTGTTGTTTGTGGATTTTGCCCGTCCCCTTTATTCGCCGTTTCACTGGTTGAATCAACGGTTGTTGAATTTTGGCGCGCTCGCGCCTTTCTTGCGCGAAGCCGGTGAGAAGCAGAAGCGCTGGCAGGATGCTTTTTGGAAGAAGTAGGCTTTGGCGGTAGTGCGCAGTAGGCCTTCCCTTTGAATCAGTTTGATCTGCCGGCAGGATGCCGGCAGTACTTTGTTGGCGGGGGGTGGCAAATGGGCTGGCAGCTTTTGCCGTTTGTGGCATGGTGCGAGAATGAATCAGTTGATAGGTTCAGATCAATCATTGGCAACGGAATCCACGGCCAGTACTTCCGAAAAGGCATCCCAACCCATGCAGGTTGGTATTGACAGTTTTGCCACTGCTTTTGCCAAAGGCAGTCCCAGCCTCGCAGCGAATGATGCGGAGGCTTTGGGCCATCTCGTTGAACGTATCGTTCGCGCGGAAGAGGTTGGCTTGGATGTCTTTGGGATCGGGGAGCACCATCGCCGGGAATTTCTCGATTCGGCGCCTCCAATCATTCTGGCTGCCGCAGCCGCGCGGACGAAAAAAATCCGACTAACCAGCGCCGTCACAGTCCTGAGCGCGGCAGATCCCGTCCGGGTATTCCAACAATTTGCGACGCTCGACCTGCTCTCGCGCGGTCGGGCGGAAATGGTTGTCGGTCGAGGTTCCTTCATCGAGTCGTTTCCTCTGTTTGGGCTTAAACTGGAGGATTATGATTCGTTGTTTGAAGAGAAACTGGATTTGTTGTTGAACATCCGTCAAAACGAGAAGGTGGAATGGTCAGGCCGGCACCGCGCAGCGCTCACTGGTCAGGGAGTTTATCCGCGACCCATGCAGAATCCCCTGCCGATCTGGCTGGGAGTCGGAGGCACGCCCGATTCATTTGTCCGTGCTGGGGCGTTGGGCCTGCCGTTGATGGTCGCCATCATCGGTGGTGAGACGCGGCGTTTTCGTCCGTTGGTGGACCTTTACCGTGAAGCGGGGCGGCGGTCAGGTTTTTCTCCCGCGCAACTGAAGGTCGGTATTCATGCCTTGGGCTACGTTGCCGGGACCACCCGGGAAGCCGTGGAGGATTTCTTTCCAGGTTACGCCCGGGCTTTCACGGAGATTGGGCGGGAACGCGGCTGGCCGCCGGTCACGCGCGCCCATTTCAACGCCCTCATTGGGGAGCATGGTGCTTTGATGGTTGGTGGTCCAGGGGAGGTGGCCCAAAAAATCCTCCGCCACAGCGAGGCTTTGGGGGGCATTTCCCGAATCAGCTTCCAAATGGATGTGGCGGCGCTGCCCCAAGCCAAACTGCTATCAGCCATCGAATTGATCGGCGGTCAGGTCGCTCCACGATTGGGGGTTGCGGCAAGAACGCAGCCCTGAGAGGTGGAAACCCTGGCCGCGAAAAATAATCCAAGCTTTTTTGCTTTCACCCCTTGACAAAACTGGGAAGAGGACGAGGCTATTGGTAGCTGGTGTGGGCGTGAGTGTCGGTTGCCAGTAGCGGACAGTGGTCAGCAGGTTAGTTGGCTAATGGTTGGTGTCTGAGTTGGTCAGTTGGTATGTACGCCCACGCCAGCAAGTCTTTTTACCCATCCGGTTTTGAATTCCTTGCTTGGCCAGCAGACTCAACATTTTCAGCGCTCTCGAATTGACATTTCGCCCCCGTATCCCTAGCTTCTTCATGCAAAGACCCGTGCCTTTGCCCCGAATTATAATTCGGGGATTTTTATTGGACATCGTCGGCGTGGTGCGGACAAGCGCGGCTCCTCTCTGGCGATCCGGCCTGGCGCCGGACCCGTTGAGGCTGTGAGTCTTATTTGGTGGTAGTTTGTTTTTTATTATGGCGAATACAATTCTGGTCGGCGCCCAATGGGGCGACGAAGGCAAAGGCAAAATCATCGACGTACTCACGGAGTCCGCAGATATCGTGGTTCGTTACGCTGGCGGCAACAATGCCGGACACACCGTGTATGTGGGCAAAACGAAGTATGTCCTGCACCTGGTGCCCTCCGGCATTCTGCGCAAAGACAAAATGTGCGTCATTGGGAACGGGGTGGTGGTGGATCCACTGGGGCTGGTCGAGGAAATTGAGGGCCTCAAAAAAATCGGGGTCAAAGTCACTCCCAAGAATTTTCTGCTGAGCGAAACGGCGCACGTGGTGTTCCCTTACCATCGCGAGTTGGATGCCCGGCGTGAGGTGCTCAAAGGCAACAACAAGATCGGTACCACCAAACGCGGCATTGGCCCTGCCTATGGCGATAAAGCGGCGCGCGTTGGCTTGCGCGTGAATGACCTGGTAGATCCCGCCCGGCTGGAGGCAAAACTGGCGCTCCGCATCAAAGAGAACAACGCGGTCCTCAAGTCGCTTGGCGCCAAGCCCATTTCGTTTGCCAAAGTTTTTGCGGATTACCTGAAGGCCGGAAAATATCTGGCGCCATTTGTCACCAATACGGTGGTGTACTTGCATGACGCCATCCGCGAACAGGCTGAAATTCTTTTTGAAGGCGCACAAGGGACTTTCCTGGATATTGACCACGGCACTTATCCCTTTGTGACCTCGTCGAATACGACCGCCGGCGGAGCCTGCACCGGCTCCGGCGTGCCGCCGCACCGGATGGACCGTGTGGTGGGCGTGATGAAGGCTTATACCACCCGCGTGGGGGAGGGACCGCTGCCGACCGAAAATCAGGAAATCTCCGATTTGTTGCACGGGATGGGGCGCGAATTCGGCGCGACCACCGGCCGCGCCCGGCGTTGCGGCTGGTTCGATTCCGTGGCTACCCGCCATGCCACCATGGTCAACGGCATTGATGATCTCGCGATCACCAATCTTGACGGCCTCGACACGGTAAAAACGATCAAGGTTTGCGTCGCCTACCGCCATGGCAAACAGCAATTTGATTATGTCCCGAACGACGCCCAGGTCCTGGCGGAGTGTGAACCGATTTACGTTGAGTTTGAGGGATGGTGCACGCCAACGCATGACATAAAAACATTCAAAAAATTGCCCAAAAATGCCCGGCTTTATCTTAAGGCGATCGCCGAGTTGACCAATGCCGACCTTTACATTGCCTCCGTCGGCCCGGGCCGGGACCAGACCATTTTTGTCTGATTCCGCAGACTGGCTGCCGGGATCATCGCCTTTGACTTTGCGCCCGCGTAACCGCGGGATGAAACTTTTTTGGGATTTTAAAGCACCTAAACCGGCGTAAAGTAAATTTGAATGAGTGCCGCCAACCCGACCCTTTCGCTTGATGCCCGGACCAATCTGCCCCGTCATGTGGCAGTGATCATGGATGGCAATGGTCGCTGGGCCAAGGCGCGGCACCTGCCGCGAGTTGAGGGTCACCGGCGCGGCGCGGATTCCGCCCGTGAAATCATCCGTACCGCAGCGGAGGCAGGCATCAAATACCTGACCTTATACGCCTTTTCAGCCGAGAATTGGAATCGCCCGAAGGACGAAGTGGATGCCTTGATGAAGTATCTCATCCATTACCTGAAGAGCGAGACCCCGGATTTAAACAAGAACAACGTGCGCTTGGAAGCCATCGGCCAGATCTGGCGTCTTCCCGATAGTGTTCAGGAACAATTGCGCAAATCCATTGCCGCCCTCGCCAAGAATAACGGTTTGACCCTGGTCCTGGCCCTGAGTTACGGCAGCCGCCTCGAAATCGTCGATGCTGTCCGGCAGGTTGCTGAAAAAGTGAAAACGGGCAAGCTCGAGGCCGCCGATATCACCGAAAAAATCCTCTCCGATCACCTCTGGACGCGCAGCCTGCCTGATCCCGACCTGCTCATTCGCACCAGCGGCGAAATGCGTGTCAGCAATTTTCTCTTGTGGCAAATTTCCTACGCCGAATTGGTGGTGACCCAGACCCTGTGGCCGGATTTTCGTAAACCCAATTTTTTTGCGGCTTTGGAAGAGTATGCCAAGCGGCACCGCCGATTTGGGGGAGTTTGAGTTTGGTTCCCACGCGATCACCGCAGGCAAGTTTACCCGAGCCGGGCTGGAAAATAATCTCCGTGTCGCCGTTCTCCTGTGGCAAACTTTCCGCTTGGAAAAACTGTTCGAGGTCATTCATGAAGATGCAGATCTGCTGGTCGTCAACAAACCAGCGGGGTTGGTCTGTCATCCCACGAAGGGTGATGAATACTCGAGCCTCGTCAGCCGCGCACGCCTCCATCTAAAGACCTTCGTGACCCCGCATCTCGTTCACCGGCTTGATCGCGAAACGGGAGGCGTGGTTCTGTTCGGCAAAAGTCCGGAAGTCGCCCGCGAGCTTGGCAAAATTTGGGAAACCCGCAGCGTTACCAAGGAATATCTCGCCATCGTCCACGGCCATGTCCAGGCGGATCATGGCGTCATTGATGCGCCCCTGGGAAAGGATGAATCCAGCCGCGTCGCCATCAAGGACACCGTGCGACCCGACGGTGCGCAGGCGCAAACCCGATTTTTGGTCGAAAAACGATTTGCTCGCGCGGTAGGATCAGGCTTCGAACAACCGTTCACGCTCCTGCGCCTCCGACCTTTGACCGGTCGCAAACATCAAATCCGAATTCATCTTGCCTCGCTGGGACACGCGATCGTGGGCGACAAAATCTATGGCGGGGATGAGGATTTATATCTTGCCCTGGTGGAAAACCGGCTCACGGAGGAACAGCGTAGCCGGCTGATTCTGCCGCACCACGCTTTGCATGCGATTTGTCTGGAATTTGATTGGCGTGGCCAGTCGCAGCGTTTCGTGGCGTCACCCGAACCTGAATTTGAAAAGTTCCATGCGGTAGCCTGATGCCCCGTGGGTTCATCCCTGCCCCGCGTAATAATCGTCAATTTTCTTGCCGACATCCTTGTAGCTGGCATCGAGTTCGTAAATCTGCATGAACTGTTGGAAAGCTTCTTCTTTTTTGCTCATTGTTTCCAGGACAGTGCCCAGATTGTAAACCAAGTCCTTCTTTTCATTGTCAAAGACCGGTTTTTCCTTGATCGCATTCTGGAAGGTGCGGGCCGCGATGTCATACATCTTGCGTTTGGCAAAGCACTGGGCCAGATAATTCATGGCGGCCAGTTTTTTATTCGGGTTCTGCTGGGCCTTTTGAAATTCCGCGATAGCCTCAGGAAACTTGCCGGCTTGAAATAAGAGCACGCCAAATTCGAAGCGGATGGCCAGGTCAGTGGGGTAGTTTTCGACGCGCTTCTGGCATTCGGCAAGTTGGAAACTTAATTTTTCGGACTGGAGTCTGGCGGTCTGCTCGGCAAGATCCGGCGCAAACGGATTGATCTGGGAAATCTGGTAATCAAACTGCTTGACCGTTGTTTCGGCAATTGCCCGATCCAGTGTGGGGTCGTTGCCGGCGTCTGAATTCTTGATGCCGGCATAAATGGCCAGAGCCTCGGCGAACTGGCCTTTTTCCGTGTATAGCTTGGCCAGCTCACGCTTGATCTTGACGTTGGCGGGTTCTTTGGGGATTCGCTCTTCGTATTCTTTAATCAACCGGTCAGTCTGACTCTCCTCTTTGACCACGCGATTGGCCTGTTCCAGCTTGTTGGCCTCTTCCTTGTTCCGCAGCATGTCGCGGAAGGAGGATTTGCCGCTAGCACTGGCGGTATAACCGCCCTGGTCCATCGTGGTTCGCGCGGAGAGGTTTTTCAAAGCCTGATTCAGGTCGCCGTCGTAACCGCTGTTCTTAATGAGCTCCTGCAAAGCGCGTTCGCCTTTCTTGGTATCACCGCCGCTTTGAGAGAGCAGATCGGCAAATTCAATGACCAGCGCCTTGTCCTTGGGTGCGAGTTCCACCATGGTTTCGAGCGCGAAACAGGCGGTCTGCTTCAGTTCCATCGCCAAGGCTGCATCTGCCAGGATGCGCAAGGCGGCGGCGCTGGAGGGGTCGTTGCTCAAAACTTGTTCCGCGATGGCCATGGCATCGGCGGGATTTTTACCAATCACCATCTTCGCCTTGGCGATTTGGGGGGAGGAACCGGCACCGCTCATCATTTTCTTGAAAAACCCCGAGCTGCCTTTGCCCGCTTTCTTCTGCTGTTCAGCGCGCAACAACCGGCGACATTCCAGAAAGCCCGGTTCCTTCTCCAGGATCTGGCAGTAAAGATCAATGGCGTAATCCGTGTTATCGCGTTGTGCAGCCTCGTTGGCCTTGGTGAACAAACGGCGGGAGTCCGGGGCAATTTCGCTGATGGGTTTTTCTGGCATAATTCAGTTCGGATGATTGAAATAAAATCACTATTGGGTGGCAAAAGTCAACCACACTGAGCGCGCTGCCGCAAGGCGTGGTCAACCAGCACCAGGGCGGTCATGGCTTCCACCATCGGCACGGCGCGCGGTAAAACGCAGGGATCATGGCGTCCGCGACCTTTCAGGGTCGTGTTTTCAAATTGTTCCGTCACGGTATCCTGCTCATGCATAACGGTTGCCACCGGTTTAAAAGCGACGCGGAAGAAAATGGTCTCGCCGTTGGATATTCCGCCCTGAATCCCGCCGGAGCGGTTGGTGGTGGTGAAAACCTTTCCTTTGCGGGCGCGAATCAAATCATTGTGCTCCCGCCCGGTCAGCAAAATTCCGCCAAATCCGGAGCCAACCTCGAACGCCTTCGAAGCGGGGAGGCTCAACATGGCCTTGGCCAGATCTGCTTCCAGTTTATCGAAGACCGGTTCACCCCAGCCCGCCGGCACTCCGCGCGCCACCCCTTCGACAATGCCGCCCACCGTGTTGCCCTCGCGCCGCATTTTTTCAATCAGCCGGATCATTTTTTCAGCCGCGATTGCGTTCGGGCAACGGACCAGGTTGGATTCCACCGCGGATAATTGCACCTGATCCGGGTTGATCTCGGCGGCGATCTTTTGCACCTGCTTGACGTAGGCCAGCGTTTCCACCCCGAATTTTTCGCGCAAGATTTTCTTGGCGATCGCCCCGGCGGCGACGCGCCCGACTGTTTCGCGCGCACTGGCGCGACCACCGCCTTGCCATGCCCGGATGCCGTATTTGGCGTAGTAGGTAAAATCGGCGTGTGACGGGCGAAATTTATCCTTCATCTCCGAGTAAGCCTCGGAGCGGGCGTCCTCGTTTCTAACCCAGAGACAGATCGGGGTGCCCAGCGTCCGTCCGGTCGAGGAGATGCCGGACATGATCTGGACCGTGTCAGATTCCTTGCGCGGGGTGACAATTTTGGATTGTCCCGGACGGCGGCGGTCCAGATCCGGCTGGATGTCAGCTTCCGAAAGCTTCAGCCGCGGCGGACAGCCGTCCACAATCACGCCCACCCCGCCGCCATGCGATTCGCCCCATGTAGTGATGCGAAATAAATGTCCGAAGCTGCTTGCCATTGGTTGATGATGCGAAAAAAAGCGGGGCCGGTCAAATCCACCTTGCCGACGACGAAGCCATTAAATTAAATCGCGGTCTAGCGGCGGAGTGGGTTGCCTTTTGGTTAATCCCGGCAAACTGGTTTTGCGTAGCATTTTATTTGTTTATTCTATGGTTCGCGATTGGGGTCGGAGCGTAGCTCAGCCTGGCTAGAGCACTTGCTCTGGGAATAACAATGGGTCGATAAAATCAGACTTCTCTGCCTTTCATTGGAAATTCACATTCGCCTTTATTTTCAACGGTTTAATGCGTTTTTTGGCCTCTGGTTTGAATCTATCTGAAATGGGCCATGTCTAGCACAAAAACTAGCACAGTGAAAATTTGCGTGGAAACAAGTGCTCTTTCGCGGTGGCTTAGGTGGTGACAAAAATGTGCTGTTTTGGCCTCCAGCTTGCCCCAAGAGCGGTCGCGGTGGTGGTGGTCGGGTGTTCGGTGCCGGTTGGCTTCCGGCGTATCCTGCGCCAACTGTGGCGCGGTGCGTCAATCTCCAGCAATCAATCCGTGCTCTTTCAAAATTTCCAAAGTCCGCTTGCGAAAAAAGAGGTATGGACTGATCGACGCGTTTGACCGGCATCGATCTAATCCCCATTCTTTTTCGCGGCGGATTAAAGTCCGAACGGATAGGGGTGTTGCGGTTTTCCGCAACGGTGGGTGTTGCCACTTTCCGCAACGGTCTGCCGTTGCCGTCCAGTAC